>Ga0268250_10001242_pt1 | contig 11279 bp, 8 predicted proteins | sample AgamicAsSfe_FD_200448 | JGI IMG/M metagenome (GOLD analysis project Ga0268250, IMG submission 200448) | Agave microbial communities from Guanajuato, Mexico - As.Sf.e (v2) (version 2) | ecosystem: Host-associated > Plants > Phyllosphere > Phylloplane/Leaf | place: Guanajuato, Mexico | collected... | reverse complement strand
GAGAGAACGCACTGATACGTCCGATCCGACCCCGGAACATGTTCTGTTTTGTCACTTGCGCTTTTGCGCTAGGATGGCCCACCGGAATGCTTAGTGTAAATTAGTGACCTTGGCATGCTGGAGATGGTTACATCCACTGCGCATCCGTCCAACAACGACTGCATGGACGGACTTGGCAGGCTTGGCCCGCATCAAGACTCAGCGGGTGACTGGTATGGGCGTTTGTAGTATCGTTACGAGGCGACTCGATCAGCCAGAAGCAAACGCAGGTATATATATGGCTGCCCCGTCTCCGATCTTGGAACCAGCAGTGTGATCGGACTTGCGCCTACATCTTCAGGGCAGTCTACTTATCTTCTCATTGCCTTCAAGCTCGACTCAAGGTCTCTCCAACACCATGTCAAGCACCAACCGCCCCGCGGACCCCTTGGCGAAGGGTATCATCCCTACCGCCAAACAGGGTCTTAAGGACTTGTTCACCTGGGACCAACGTGTAGTCGTTCGCAATGACTACGGAGAGGAGCACTGCGAGTGGCAGAAGCCAGAGCCTCTCAAGAACCCTATCAGTCTGTTCGCTCAGCTTGGATGGAAGGATTGGCTATACTTCCTCGTCGGTTTCCTTGCATGGACTGCCGATGCCTTCGACTTCCACGCCTTGTCGATCCAGACAACCAAGCTTGCCGACTACTACGACACATCCAACACTGCCATCTCAACTGCCATTACCCTGACACTGCTTCTCCGCTCTGTCGGCGCTGCTATGTTCGGTGTAGCTGGTGACAAGTTTGGTCGCAAGTGGCCCATGGTTCTCAACATGATCATCTTGGGTCTTCTCCAGGTTGCTACCATTTACGCTGGTACTTTCCAGCAATTTTTGGCCGTCAGGAGTCTTTTCGGTCTCTTCATGGGAGGTGTTTACGGAAACGCCATCTCCATGGCCCTTGAGAACTGCCCGTAAGTAGACCTCAACTCCCTAATTAGCTTGCAAATGCTAACATCTGCAGTGTCAACGCTCGTGGTCTCATGAGTGGTATCTTGCAGCAAGGTTACTCATTCGGTTACGTCCTTGCCGCGTGTGCCAACTTGGGTGTCGGTGGCGCAACCAACACCTGGAAGACGGTGTTCTGGGTCGGCGCCGGTTTCTCTATCGCAGTTGGTTTCATCCGCGTCCTCTTCCCAGAGTCGAAGCAGTTCCTCGAGGCGAAGAAGGCTGGTCACCGAAAGGCACCTGGTGCTTTCTGGGCCGAGACAAAGCAAATGCTTCGCAAGGAGTGGAAGATGTGTGTCTACTGCATCATCCTCATGACTTGGGTAAGTTTAGCCACTGATTCTTGTACGCAAGATCCATCGTTAACATCAAACTAGTTCAACTACTACTCCCACACCAGCCAAGACAGCTACACCACCTTCATGAAGGAGCAGAAGCATCTCAGCCCCGCCGGTGCCACTCGTGCCTCTATTCTCATGAAGACTGGCGCCTGCGTCGGTGGTACCATTCTCGGATACACTTCGCAATGGTTCGGTCGTCGCCGCATGATCGTCTGCGCTGCTCTCATCTCCGGCTGCCTCATCCCTGCCTGGATTCTCCCCACTACCGAGGGTGGTTTGTCCGCATCTGGTTTCATGATCCAGTTCTTCGTCCAGGGTGCCTGGGGAGTCATTCCCATCCACTTGAGCGAGCTGTCCCCACCTGCTTTCCGTTCTTCCTTCGTCGGTATCACCTACCAACTCGGAAACATGATTTCCTCGCCCTCTGCACAGATCGTCAACGCCGTCGCTGAAGCCACTATGATCAACACTGCGAAGGGCGAGCAGTCGCCTGCTTATGGACCCGTCATGGGTGTTGCTACTGCGATCATCGCTATCGGTATCGCAGTCACCACCGCTATTGGTCCTGAGAAGAAGGGTCGTCACTTCGAGGAGGCTGGTCCTATCGGTGCCAACATTGAGCCTGTTAAGGACATTGAGTCCGGCAGCATTCACAGCGAGAAGGACGGTGCTAAGGCGGTTGAGGTCATTGACGGCTCCAACCACAACGAGAAGGCTTGAGCGTAGTGCTCGCCTGGGTCTTGTCTGCAGTGCAGAGAGTTTGTACGCGGCGCGAGCCGTTGGGTTGAACCCGAGATGATACCACTTAGGTCACTGCGACCATGAGATATGATGAATGAATACGAACATTGAAACAATAAATCTTGCCCACTTCCCCAAGATTTCCTTGTGATGTGAAAAACGATCAGGCATTACCTTCCAATAATACAGAACATGTCCAGCTTATTTCAGGTCACATGCCATCCCTTCTGCAGACTCCGCGCGCTCCATAAAAACACGGAGCAGAGCCTCATAAAGCTCAGAATCTCCACACACCCACACCCACACTCATTCTCTCCGCACGTGCTCATACCAAGATCACCAAGATCGCCCAGATCCGACTACTGCAATTGGGTGGACATTGGATGCCTTGTTTGGGGCGCGAGTCATGTCGGAACAGCAATGGTCCGATCGTTGCATATGCCTGACTGGGTATACCGAAGGATGGGCGGGGCGCGACTGCAAGTGCGAGGATGAGGTGATGGGTGGCAGGTGTAGTTTGAACTTACCGGTGCCATGTATCATTTGTGTCTGGTAGCGAGGACTTTGACGTTCGGAAAGGTGGTAGGTTTCGGTACGCATTAGTGGTGCGGCGCTTTGGCCGATGCTGGATTGATTCTGCTCGAGCCACACTCTGCGCCACACACTGGCTCATTAGCGCGGCTGGTACGCGCCGTCTGCGACCGAGAGCTCGCGCCTAAGAAGTTAACACTCACGTCTGCTTTGATCCAGTGTAACTCCATTCCTTCGCGCGCACAATTACACATTGATCGCAATCACCGCCCCTAATGAGATCCTCGACCGAAAAGGCGTCGTAGACATGCTGACTAGAGGACGAAGGTGCAGCAGAAGCATCTGCGACCGATTCTCAGCCTGGTCTTTGACACGCGAAAACACATCTTACTTGGTGCTGGACGCGATGTAGCTTTTCAACCATGACCGCGCAGCTTGACTTGAAGGCGAGGCAGAAACAGCTGCGGTAAGTGGCGCCTGTGGTGTTACGACATGCAGCCAGTGAGCGGCGGCCGCCTCTTGACGCATTGCGCAGTCGCGGGGTCAGGCGGATTCAGCCTTCAGCACACCTTGTCATCCTACGATGTAGAAGACACAGGCTCGTCGGCGACTCAGCTGAGAAGGCATGCAACATTCTTCCCTACGGTCTAATCGCTTCGATACTACGCCAGGCAATTTACATGACTGTATGGTTACAATCATACAACAACCTTACCTAAACGACCGCTGAACGTTATCGCTATTCCTACCTTTACACGTGTCAGTAAAGGAATCGAGAGCATAACAGCTCTTTCGTCCTTATGGAAGCTGTCGGTCTTACCGTCGGCTTACTTGCTTTAGTCGGAGTGTTCGAAGACTGTGTAACGCTTTTGTCGCAGTTTGGGGCGGCCAAATCTATCGGGAAGGATTACTCATATCTTGCGACCAGACTCGATTTCCAAAGAACATTACTGTTACAATGGGCGGAACGGCTCAAGCTCTACGACAACAAAGAGTACGATACACGATTGAAGGACCCATACCTTAAGGATCTTATCCAGTCAGGTCTTCAATGCATTATTCAGCTCTTGCAGGACGGGCACCTACTACAGGATCGCTATGGTGTGAGGCCGGCTAATATCCAGGAAGCAGCTGAAACTTCAACGGCACTCAGCAGTCGCTTGAGTTTGCGCATAAGCAAGCAGTCGCTGGGTCTTTGGAAATTGCACAACCACGCAGCCTCTCAACACGACCATACTGATTCTTCACATACTCCTTCCGACGCAGATAGTCAAAGCAGACTTCGCACCTCGGATAAGGTCAGATGGGTCATCAAAGACAAAGAACAGTTCGAAAGTCTCGTTCGAAAACTATCGGATCTTCTCATGGACCTAGACAGGGTCATACCTCCTTTGCAACTTGGCTGGTCTCATCAGATCGTACTGGAGAATGAGATCAAAAAACTTAAGAGCGTTCGCGAATTGAGAAAGGTTATGAATGCTTCCGTATTCGAGGACAGTAATCTTATCGATGTTACTACGCAGACTATCGACCGAGAATGCACTCGATCCATTCTTAACCGCCTTTGGTTCCGTTTGATCGATGACAGGAAGAACCACATCGCCGAAGCTCATTCGAAGACTCTCGAGTGGGCCATCAATCCTCCCGCTTCTGGCGTCGTCTGGGATGATCTGGGCCAGTGGCTACGATCTGGACATGGTATCTACTGGATACATGGTAAACCGGGTAGCGGGAAATCCACGCTGATGGTCAGTGATCTTTCTACATGAACCACAGTATACATACTTATATCATATTTCGACGTTTAGAAATTTCTTTACAACCACCCCAGGATTATGTCATTATTGAACGAATGGGCATCTGGCCGAAAACTGACCGTGGCCTCATTCTTCTTGTGGAACATTGGATCTTCGGAGCAGAACTCCCAGGAAGGACTTGCTCGAGGGCTGCTATATCATGTTCTCCAACAAAACCAGGGACTAATCCCTGCAGTACTACCGGACATGTGGCAAGAAGCGCAAATCGGTGTCGTCGACTTGAAAGTCCCGTCAAAGGCTGAAACGAAGATTGCATTCGAGAGAGTCTGCGCCGAAACCACAGAAGGAGCGTTTGCCTTCTTCATTGACGGCCTCGATGAGTTTAACGGCAATCACCGAGATGGCATATCATTCGTGAAGAGTCTCGTCACTAGCGCACATATCAAAATACTGGTCTCAAGCAGGCCTATCGATACATGTGTCGCAGCGTTCTCGTCAGCTCCCATGCTGAGGCTACAAGACCTTACAGCATCGGACATCGCGACATATATCAATGACGTTGTGCGGGCACACCCCTACACCGCAGAGCATAGCTATCTGAGTGGCAAGACTGTCCAAAGGCTGGTGAATGATATACGAAGAAAAGCGGATGGTGTGTTCCTCTGGGTTGTGCTAGCATGCCGCGCACTTATCGAGGGTCTCGAGGCTTACGACGATGAAGAAGAGCTTCGACGTCGCGTCGATGAGTTACCACCGGAACTAGAGAGTCTCTTCCAGCACATACTTAATGGCCTGCCTCCCCGCTACCTCCAACAAGCTGCCAAACTCCTGCGAGTTTGCTACGTAAATCGACTGTTGCAGATTGAAGCTGAAATAAGTGCCTTTGGGCTAGCTTGGGCTCACGTGCAAGATATGGACATATCAAAATTGGGTAACTTCGTTCAATTCTCGCTCGACCAACGGAAAGAGAAATATAAGATATTGGAAGGCCGCCTACGCAGTCGGTGCAGAGGACTTCTGGAGTTCAAAACACCTGTTTCCGACGAGACCCCGTCTATCGACTTTATGCACCGTACGGTTTTCGAATATCTTAGTGTTCCAGATGTCTGGAAAATGGACTGCTTGCAGATCCATGAACGTCAGTTCGACGCCAATACTATACTTGCGTACATGTCTTGCTACGAACTGTATCTCTACGAAGGACTAGAGGACGAAGACCATGATCCTCTCTTGGTCGTTTCCAATTACGTGCGGAAAGTTGAAGAAAGTTCGCCGTCAAACTTGCCACATCTACTCAACAGCTTCGCATTTGCGCTTACGTATCGTGGAGAAAGCAAAGAGAAACGAGAGGTTTCCCTTATGCCTGCCTTATTAATGCAGAAGACTGCTTCCATGCTGGCTGTAGAACTCGATCTGACTACTTTCGTCAAAAGTCAGAGTGTGCGCAAGTTCAACGCCCTACCGAGATCACACAGATCGGGAGGGAACTCGGAAAAGACACTCTTATATCACGCGTTCAAGAAGCCCTTGACTCTCCATGAAGGAGACCCATGCTCGTCAATCATGATCGGTCATCTTGTCCGTTCTGGGTGCGGTCCAAACCAGAGCATCGCGTTGAACGGAAAAGACACAAGAACCTGTTGGGACATATGGATGCAGTCTAAGCACATGAAAGACGATGCAGTTCTTGCGCCTCTTCAGTCTGCCGAGATAACAATGATCATGATTCGCGCCGGTGCTGTATTCGTACCCTTCGATCCCAGCGACCCCAATGCCATCATTCCTCATCTCACCGCTAGAGGCTACCGAACGCGTCTCAAAGAGAAGGCGGAGCAATGGTTGGAATTTTCACCGACACTGGAAAACGCAAGGGAGCAGCAAGAATTGAGAGCACTTTGCAATGAGATCCTAGAAACAGTAGCGGCGAGCTATGGAAAACGACCGTAGCTGAGAAGAGATATGGAAGCTCATGTACCAAAACCCTTTCATGACTCATGTCCAGGAAATACACCCGAGACTCCAGACCCCACCCCGTGAGTGGGCTAAATAAAGCGTCGCAAAGCTAGGATCAAGTCTGAGGAGGAACCGTGAAGCGGGAAGAAGAGCATGGCTATGCGATCGAGTTTGTACCAACCAATATTTTCATGTGTTTTATGTAGCAATGACCAAAGGAAAAAAGAGTGTGTCAATAAACAGTTATAGTCATCAGCATGTATGACACACCTACTATGTTATGTGCTAACGCGTACGTCAGAGATTCCGTAGTCGGTCTCCAATATCGCCCCGCCATGAGGAGCTGAGATAGTTTTGGGTGAGATAATACAAGCATTTACGGTAAGTCAAGAGCGTAAACCCGACTGAGAAGGAGGCTGCCAGCCAGTTGTCGTTGACAAGTGAGGGTGTCAGCGTCAGCTACGATCACATGGACGAGCCATGTACACTTTCTATAATGCATACTATGCCCGTGAGTAGCTTCTACTAACATCAACGATCGATCACGACACCCGAAGTGGCTTCCAACATTGCCGGTCGGTTCCCACCCTAGAGGAAAGAAGGTCATAAAGGTTTGTTGCTTTCACGATCAAGCGATCTAACTGTTAGCAGGTACCATCTCATGTATTGTTATTGGTGCTTGCCGCACCCACTAGTGAATTGCTCATATAAAAACACCTTCATTCAATCCTGAACACTTCTACTCCAACACTCACTTCCAACCTCAAAGGTTCCACCATTTCATTGCTACTCACATCCACCACGCATCTCGCAATCTTCTCAGCACTCTTCTCATATTTACCTCCACCATTGTACCACTGTTCTCTTTGCCAAAGCTCCCCTTGGGGCCAGAACCCGCAAGCATATTGCAGTCACCTGGCGGAACAAACTCTTGACTTCGACATGCGTCCTCATTACAACAAAGACTGTATCGACGACAACGTCATGTCCTCTCCAATCCTCGAACCCTCTCGCCCCGAACAACACATTCGCTACCAATTCGGCTATGCGTGTTCATTAGATCATCACGAACGGATCCGAAGCCTGAACTATGCTACCCAACAGCGTGCCATGGCGAATGCGCACGTTGGTTATTTTAAGCCACTATAGCATCCAGGTACATATCCCCACGGCGATGGGCTCTAGCAGAGTGACTTACAAGCACCAGTATCGACAGCGGACATGGACTTGGCCATCGTTTGCAAGAGCCTTCGCAAGCTCGACATCACCTTCCATGTCGACAAGGTAAGCATATACAACGATACCACAGACTACAAGCGCAAACCAGAGACAACCATCGAATGTAGTAGCCTGGAGGAGGTGTATATTGACGGCATATACGTCCGATCATCGCTGTACGATACGATTGAACCCTAACCTTTACTTCCCGTCGAACGTCACCCCCAATGGCGTACTTCGTCTTCGAGCAAATATCTGGTATCGATCATCTCTTCAAGAGCCAGCGCGAAGCTATGCGCTGCATCGAACAGTACGCTTCTGAGTCCCAAGGTACGCGAAGCGTACTCACTCAAAGCGGAAGAACACTATACGCCGCGCGCCATTCGCATCTACTGTGTCGATGAGCAATGTCGCTTATTCATCCCGAAAAGCTGTGTGGAAAACAACCATGTATACGATGCGACAATGATCGAGTTCATTGCCATCGCCGAAGCTGCTACCTTTGCTACAGCCTGGGTTTATGAGCTCAAGTTCCACAAACTCCTCAGTCTACCACCCGAGCTACGCCTCAATGTTTATACCCATGCTCTATCGACGGTCGCACGCTGCGGATGCGGAACCAACACCGATTCGGCCGGCACGATTCAAACAGGATACCGCATCGAGATTACAGCAAAGACTAAAAACCACAATCTTACGAAGATCATGGAGGTCTTTCAGTTTCTATTCTACCTATGGCTGCTTTTCACAGACGTCGCCATTGCCGTTGCCAACATCACGGTCGCCAACTTATCGTTATCGAGATCGATGTCGCATCTTCTGATACCATCCAATGCGGTATGCATCACGGACTATCCCAGCGCATATCCGCAGTGGCATACAAGGAAAGGCTGAGAGACACATATCTTGGGCTCGAAACCGCCTTCACGACGGATGAGATGATAGCCATACTTGCGTCCTTGTACCCTGCTCAAAGCCAGGAGTCGCTCCTTGGAACTCTAGTTCGTTGCAATGGTTCTATCGAACAAGCGAAAGAAGTCCTCGCAGAAGAGGCCCGCGCAAACGCCCCCAGAGTTTTTGTTGATCTCACTCTCTAGTCGCCGGTCATCAAACCAGAGAACCTCGACGTCAGCCGAGAGGTCAATCATTACGCTCGCACTGGAAGTCTCGATAATTGCTTTTCACCATACCTTACCATGTTCCTTCACGCTTTCTCGGACTGCACGATGGGACCTTCAAATTCGTAAGAATAAGGAAGAGGCCTACTCAAACCTGATCCAGAGTTTTTGGCCAAACCAGCCCCCTGTTAGGGTCTACCGCAACTTTCGTGGAGACTTCCTGAAGATTGTCAGAATCGATAACGATTTCAATCGGCACAACGCCTCTTAAGGACGTCAGGTTCACACAATGCCAACAAGCTCTCGTTAAATGCGCCCAGGATGCTCTGGATGAGCGCGAGCTAGCCTGTGTGCATTACCGCCACTGCGGTCATAGTACCTCGTATCAACACGGCATCATTGGAGAGCTGTACAATGGTCGAAGCGGCACTGCCGTGCAGGGAGGAATGTGGAAAGTGGACCGCTCACCCCGTCGACCACGTCTAGTCCTCCTCGCCCGACGTGTCCCGATTCTTACTCCGAATCCGCATCCTGAGAACAGCGTCTCCAGCGGAGGTACTCCAAGTTTTGAGCAGCTGGAATGTCGTCACTCGTGGTACCTCTGCAAAAGATCCGGCCGTTCGACATGATTCCTTCAGCAATGAACATAACGCCATGGACAACCTAGATTCTAACACCTTCGTCCTCTCCGCAAATTGCCCCCAAGAACCGCAGGCGAGGTACAGAGAGTATACACTTCGGCAAGACCTTTTAGCATGCAACAAGCAGTACGGGATCGACCCAACCCGGATCAAAGATCTGTCGTCCATGGCATCGCTGCCGGATAGAAGGACTACCCCGACAAACCTAAACTACAGCGGTGTCGAATCCCCTTCACCACTTCATAGGGACTCGAATTCTCAGAGGCGGACCGCGATAACCTCGATTGTGCACACAATCCTTATTGTAACTTCAATGAAGATCAGGATGCACATGAATGGGTAAACGGTTGTCCAGGCCTTCCCAGGATCACCGAAGAGCTATCTAGCCACAACGCCCCCCGACGCTCCGGCCGCGTGGCCACCGAGGCCCTTGGCACGGCCATGCACCAGGCCGCAACGGCGGAAATGGCGGCCTCCCGCGCTTGGCAGGCCGGGATGGCCAGCCCGCAGGCCGGCCAGTTGCTTGCTGCTATGGTGAAGACACAGGCACGTCCAAGACGCGGAGGAGTTTTACTTCGTTGGCATCATATCACTATCGGCTCCCAATTCTGTTCTTCCTTCTTTGCCAAACTTTACGGAAGCAAGCAACGCTCGTTATGTATTCTTTCGCTATTCTTTCACACTCTTACAACTTGCGTCCGTTTCCTGCTCTTCACACTCATGCCGGAGTATATATGGGTCGTGTCCCATCTTAGCTAGCTTGGTAGATTTATACATACAATCACATGTCCGTACACATTGTCCAGCCGACAATGTCTCTAATGTGCCTGTACACTGATTCCACATCAAGATGCGCGCTGAAGAGAAGTTCATGTTGTCTCTTTGACGTTGATCGGCGTTTCCATAGCTAGAGGAAAGAAGTGTGTATTGTCTCTAAGATCAATGACATGCACGAGTTCATTTACAAATTATGTAAAATGCATTGATGCTAAGATAGGTATTTATGTATCATCTCAAAAGTAAGGATCTTCCAAAAAAGGAAAAGAAAAGAAGAAGAAAAAGAAGACGTCAACCGACGGACAAGATATCATCATGGTCGTAACCAACAACACCTTTCCCCGACCATGAAATGCATCTCAAGACACACAAAAAGGAAGAAAAAAACCACAAGGTATAACAGTTCCCGCCACACACCTTCCTACACCGCCCGAAAACACCCCCAACCCTATCCCATGCGATGAGAAAGAAAAAAACCAAAAAAAAGCCAGCCGTGAACGTCTTTTATCCATCCCTATAAAACTTCTTGAAAATCAAATGCAAAAACAAATTAACGTTAACCCTCGCCACTCCATCCGCTCCACTTCCAATCATCTTACTACCACCACCACTTCCAGCACCTTCTCCAAACAAGTTCATAAACTGATGATTATCAAATTGCGCCTGCAGCAGCCCATCCAGCGGCACCTCTGCAAAAGCACCCGGAATCATCATTGAACCCTGGCTACCCTGAATCTCAAAGATACCCGTCTGGTTCGACGAAATAGTAATGTCAAGGCGGTCCCACATGCGTTCGTCGTATCCAGACCACGAGATCAGGATGCCCTTTTCGGCCAAATTCCTGGCCGAGTACTTGAACGAACCAAAGCGGTACTCACGGCCCGAGTTCTTCAATTCGCGCTGGTGGTTGTATTGGCGGGTGAAGGGGAGGAGGAACTTCTTCTTGCCCTTCTTGGATTGCAGAGTCACCATGGCTTGTTCAATGTAGTCGTTGTAACTCTTCAACTGCGATTCCAAGAAATGCGCCTTCTCGTCCAAAGCAGCGAGTGTAGTTCGTACACCCTCCAACTCTTTAGCACGCTGGATGCGGCGGCGGTGCTTCGTCCGGATGTCGACTGCGATAGCATTGAGAAGGTCTTGGTAGTTGTTCGTGTGGGAGATGCGGCCTGCGCGTTGGAGTTGCACCATGTTCTCTAGACAGTATTGCTTCAGAG
>Ga0268250_10001240_pt1 | contig 11286 bp, 9 predicted proteins | sample AgamicAsSfe_FD_200448 | JGI IMG/M metagenome (GOLD analysis project Ga0268250, IMG submission 200448) | Agave microbial communities from Guanajuato, Mexico - As.Sf.e (v2) (version 2) | ecosystem: Host-associated > Plants > Phyllosphere > Phylloplane/Leaf | place: Guanajuato, Mexico | collected... | reverse complement strand
AGATCGGTCTTGTACTTTCTTCACTCCAAATGACCAGACTGCATGCTACTGGGAATTTCTGTAAAGCTAGCATATGCGAGAGTGTTTGTCTAAAATGTCATGTCTGGAAAAGTGTTAGCATCGTCCGAGTACATGTCTAGTCGAGATGAGCAAGTCACGTGCAACGTTTCATGAGGAAGGGACGAGTCGGTGCATCATCGCGGGCGGACCGACGTTGCTGCCGTGAGGTCAAGTGCAGTTCAAGGTTGCTGCCAACTCTTCGTCGACGACTCTCCCAACCGCCGCTCGCCATACCGTGACTAGTCGATCCTAGTCCTCGCTCTTCTCACCTGTCTCACAAAGGGTGTCGTCTCAGATCTCGCCCGTCATGTCCGACTCCGAGCTCGCCCCTGCCTTTGCGCCATTCTTTGGCATGGTGTGTATATGCCTCTTCGCCTCGAGTAGACATGGTAGCTGACCTTCTCGCAGGCTGGTATTGCCTTCGCTGTAAGCTGCTATTCTCCCGCTATCGACTCACGAATTGTCCACTGATGTACCCTCCCGCTCAACAGATGATTTTCGGCTGTATGTTGTACTCAAGCCTCATTACGTCTGTTCGACATACTGATTCTCGATTCAAGGTGTTGGAGCCGCGTTTGGCACAGCAAAGTCTGGTATCGGTATCGCTGGTGTCGGTACCTTTAGATCCGATCTGATCATGAAGTCGCTCATCCCCGTCGTCATGTCTGGTATTATCGCCGTCTACGCCCTTGTTGTCGCCGTCTTGATTGCCGGTGACATGCGCCCTCCCCCAGGCACCCACTACAGCTTGTTCACTGGCTTCATGCACCTGGCATGCGGTCTTTCGGTCGGCCTGACTGGTCTTGCTGCTGGATATGCTATCGGAATCGTCGGCGATATGGGTGTCAGATCATACATGCAGCAGTCACGAATCTTTGTTGGCATGGTCCTGATTCTCATTTTCGGCGAAGTCTTGGGTCTATACGGGTATCGTCCAGTCTTCTCCAATTCGAATCTCCACTGCTAACCCGTGTCATAGCCTGATTGTCGCCCTTATCCTCAACACCAAGAGCAGAGGTTAAGCGTCTCTCCTCCGCCTGCTGCCTCCTCAAATCACCTCCACACGCTGTACCATATACCAAATCACAATTGTCCGAATCATACCATCAATAGAAGCTTTTCATAACGAATTAAATGCGCATAGCATGACACAATCCTCAATAGTCTTGAACCCCCGTCTCTCCCTCTTTCTCGCCCTCGCCTACAAACTCGGCTTCCTCTTGCCCGAAGTAACTCTCTTCTCTTTCTCGTCTATCCCAGTCCAGATCGTCGTAGCGTTCGTCTTCGTCGACAAGTTTGTAATCGAAATCTTGGTCTTCCCCTCGAAGGAAGCGCATCTCGACGTATTCGCGCCACTTTGATAATCCCTCTTCTTTTGTTTTTGGCCTATCTTCTTCATCTTGTTCGACGAGCGAGATTGCGCCTGATGCATCTCGTCGGTAGATCAGAGGGCTGTTGGGGTCTGGGTGATTCAGAGCCTCAATCTTGGCTTCTGATCGCATCAAGTCGGCCTCGAGTATGCCCGAGTACCCTTTGTCGCGTCCATCGGCTTCACGCTCCGCGGCGCTCTGAAAGCGCCTGACCATTCGGTCGTAGAGTAAGGGATCTGTTGCACGGGTTGGTATCGAGAGTATCAGTCGTACACACACCGCGCGGCAGCACCTGCAAGCTCCAAACTGGGCGAGTCAAAGTAGTCGCTATTCTGTTCCAGATATCTCCGTCTGCGAGTCTTGACACGAATGCGTACAGAGCGCGCTACATCGCTTTCTTGGCCTTCGGTCGCTTGGCTGGCAGATGGGAAATGTGGCATGTTGGAGTGGCGCTGCAACGAGACGGTCGCAGTCAGCAAAGGCGGCGTTGATGGTTGTAGGCGGATGCTTGACATGCCGAGGCAGTTGCGACCGACTGCGACGTGTGCTTGGTGCTTGGCTTTGGGAAGCCACGCGGGCCTTCTCACCGTTCCGCTCACACGACGGCGCAAGGCAGCAGCTTTCGACCGCAACCTCTTTTCCTTTCTCAAATGGCTGCCTTCCACATACGAGTCCGATAGATGCAACAATCATCCGTCAGTCTCTGCAGACTTTTCTCGACATGGATTTTGCGCCTTAATATTTGATAACAACACTCAAGCGTCATGGCTTCTTTACGATACAATCACAATCTCACACTTCTCTATAACGACACTAAGAAGAAGGCCACCAATAATGTAGACAAGCAGGAGCCGAGTCCTGCTTCTGCAAGACTCCATCGCAAGCTTCATGCACAGACCGACCGCCTGGTGACTTGGGGCTTGGAATGGGCCGAGGAAACAAACGACAGCATCGACGAGTCTATCGAACGAGCTGGCCTCACCGAAAACGTGACCAATATCCTAGGAAATATCAAGGATATTCTTGAACAGGCCGACAGACTCTCATCGCATACTCCTGCATCCGACAAGGTCGTCTTTAATCAAGACAAATACGAGGATCTCCTCCGCGATCTGACTTCATCTGTTGATGTCCTCTACGACCTTTCAGCCTCTCGCAGAGCCATCGCCAGGGGCACGTATCCCAAGTTGAGCGACAATCCGCCTGATTTTGCCAAACATGGCTTCTATAACCTAAAGACTCCGTTCGATGCCGCTAGTTTCGCTTCTTCGGAGAAGACTCTAGTCAACACGCAATTTGCAAGACCCACTTTATCGCCCTACGCCGGACTACCAGCAAGCATTAGTCCACAGGCATTGATGCTACCAGCAGAAGGACCACCTCCCTACGAATACTTAGGTGTTCCTTCACCAGCTAGAATGATGGGCCGGCTGAGCAAATCGTTAGCCCCAGAGAGCGTTCGTAACGTGTTTAGAGACGTTACAGACGAGTACGTCTGGGTTATGGTCGAGTTCGAGAACTACGATCCGCTGTATCGCGATACTGGTGTGTCGCCGCCACTTACAAGAGTAGAGAAGCTGGCCTCCTCTCTAAACATGCTGTCCAACAGAGGCAACCTCAGGCTGCTTGGTTATGTGGAAGATCCTCAGCAACCTCGCATAGGACTGGTATACGACTATCGCAACGTGCAGCCACACCAATCTGGAGAAATTCGTCCAGTCACTCTCATGGGTCTCATGTTAACTGCAACACAAGCCAAGAGACCTGTCGACGTCTCAAATGCTACACCATTTCTGGAAGACAGATTTCGCATAGCATTGCGTCTTGTCGAGAAACTGAGGGACTTGCACGCAGAGAATTATTTCCATGGTAACATACACAGCGAAAGCATCGTGTTTCTACAACAAGGCCAATCTCCACAGCCACGCAAAAGTGAGCTACATCGACCTGTCATCTCATCATTCGACATGTTTTCCAGAAACAGAATCGAGTACGGAGATTCTTCACCAATCTCCAACATCACAAAGCATCCAGAAGACACCGGAGGCGAGATCGACGACGTTACGGCCATTAGGTATGACCTGTACCAGATTGGTCTCGTCCTTCTGGAGATCGGCCTCTGGAATCCTGTCAACGACTATTTTAAGGAAAAATACACGTTGAAAGATTTCAAGCTCAGGTTGGAGAAGCTCTACATACCAAAGCTTGCAAGCAAATGCGGCTCACTCTACATGCGTGCAGTACAGACTTGCTTGCGATGGGCTGATAACGATGACGTCGGGCATGTCGGTGTGGAAGCCGTCTACGACAGCATTCTCGTCAAGCTCCAGCGTTGTGTTTTGCTAGACGAGACAGAACCTTTGGAGATTACTCAGATCCCGGCCGAATTCTTGCAGGCTCAAGGCAGCTCGGAAGATTTGCAACCCGCGAAAAAGCAGCGCCTCATCATCTCACCTGCACGTCTCGTTACCGAGTCTCTTGACCTCAAAGCTTCTGAGAAGGCCTCAGTGGCATCATACCCATCTGCCATCTCAAGTTCTGTTGGACCACGTTCACCTATCCTTTCGATGCTGGGTGCGAAGTCAAATCGGTCCAATTCGACAAGCGCAGATTCGCTCAAGCACATATCTCAACCTCCGACCCATGTCTCAACTCCCAGTTCGATGCCTGACCTTGGTCGTTCTATTCCCGTGGCGAATACACAGTCAGGGTCTGGTTCGGATCCTTTCCCTTTCTCGTTTCGTGACTACCGTCGCAAAGTCGTTCTCATACAGTCTCGATGGCGTGCGAGGAAAGCTGAGATGCGTGGTAATGTTCACGAGGAAGCTCAACCTCTACAGTCGCAAATCGACCAGCGAGCAGCTGCTCCAACAAGCAAGTGTCGTCTGTTCCCTTGTTCACTGCCACAGACTATTGTGGATGAATGGCATTCAGACATTGGCTTCCGTCTCTCTTGCATCATTGAGCGAGCATTGAAAGGTTCTACCGAATCCTCAAGCATCGATCTCGTTAGTGTTGGCCATGACGCCTTCACCGCAAGGCCAACCATCGTTGTGACTTGCACGAACACGGCAAGAGTCAAAGCCGCACTCAAACGCAAGTTCCACTATGATCGGACTATGTTCGATCTCAAGGTCCGACAAGGTTGTGTGAACCTGTCGAGAGGGAAGTCAAGGCTCTGCGGCAAAGGTGACATTGCGAAACGGAGTCACGCAAGAGGTGATGGAAGCGAAAGGTACACATCATGATTCTCATTCTCTCTTTTTCTTGGTTCATTTCTTACTCACGGGCGTTCTTCCTTTTTACGCTCGATACCCAAATGTTCTTCTCTATGATACCCAATTTCTTTACAGAATGAATAAAACTCAAGACTCCTGTCATGTCATGCTTGAGGCTGACGAATTGTATGTAGTAACGTAACTCCAATGAACCCTTTCTGGCAAGAACGTCCTCTTTGTGGTGCATCCATTGGTGCATATCTACCTGATCACGGTCATCTTGAGCCGGTATCGTTCGGCGGTGTAATCAAAGTGGACGACAGAGAATATGGCATGAGCGTGCATCACATGCTCGAGCCTCCGACCGATGAAGAAGATTCGGGCGACTCGGAGTCAGACATGGAGAAACAAGCTGGTCATGGTGCCCAACGATCCAGTGCAAGAGCTTCAGGATCATCCGTTCCACGACTCGTAACAAAAACCAGCCAGTACCATGATTACATGAGTGACCTGTCGTCGGTCTCGAGCACAGATTCTGACGACGACGGCTACGAATCTTCAGACTTTGAAAGCGACGTCTCCGAAGACGAGGACGCAGGCGACAGACCAGGCATCACAGCGTTATCCTCCAGAACCGTACAAGTGACCCAACCAGCCTTTGGCGACGCCGTAGCGGAAGACCTCCACGCCGACGACGCAACCACAGAAGAACTGGACGAAGACCATCTCTCCTCCTACAAACTCGGCAAAGTGTACGCGTCTTCAGGCCTGCGTCGCTGGAACGAAGGAGGCAAACGATACGAGATCGACTGGGCGCTTTTGGACCTCGACCCTCCTCGTCTTCAACCATACAATCTGATCCAAGGAGGACGTCGCCATTGCAAATCCCCTGTGTCGTTCGTCCCTGATCTCAAACCTCCAGTGTCTAGACGCAACAATCTCTACTCGGCAGACGAAGACTGGTACCCCACCTCCATCATCCCCAGCACCCAACTCGCAAATCTCTCCGTACACTGTCTCGGCCGCACCTCCGGCCTCAAAACCGGTATCATCAGCGCCGCACAATCCTTTGTCAAAATCAAAGGACGAAGAAACTTTTCACTGAGCTGGACGGTAGTGGGTGACTTTGGCGTTGGCGGAGACTCGGGTGCATGGATTGTGAGTAATGTTACTGGACAAGTCGCTGGACATGTTCTTGCTGAACGAACGGGGTTGACGTATATTTGCGCTATGCATTTGTTGTTCGAGGATATACAGCAGACGCTGAGTGCATGTCGCATCAGTCTTCCCGGCGCTGACGCGGCGATCGCTGGCGTGGACCCGATGGATGCAAGTGGGAAAAAAGCAGCAGCAGTGATGCTTACGACGATGCCGACTAGGAAAAAAGTAGGATCTGGAGGGGATGATATTGTCGATGGAAGGAAAAGATTTTATCAATCGTCTGCTTCCAGAGCGAGGGAGAAGAGTAAGGTTTCTGATGCTGCTGTAGTGGCTTCGAAGGCTAGGACGATGGGTTGGTGGTCACAGAGTGTTTCGAATTAAGATGGGCTCGAATCGGAAGAAGGAGGAAAGAAGATAGTGTGTCTGATAAGATGTTTGTTCGGGCAAATCCCCTGTTATTATTTACTTCATCCTTGTTTGTCATCCCAAGTTCACGAGGTTCTCACCACCAAATGCTATAGTTGTGTTGTAATTTGATATTAATAGGATGTCTAACTTTCTCTGAGCTGTTAGAACTGCAAAGTACTTGGGTCAAGCTATTGAAGGCCTCGGTTTACTATACATCTTCACATGGAAATAACAGGTGCGAGAGTATGTCATGCAGTAGCTTCCGAGAAGGCTCAGAGGAGCATCACTGTGGTGGAAGTATATACTGCATAGCATGATATCTACCTTTATGCTCTTGTTTGTGCACACACATGAAGTCCGCCAAGACTTTCCCGTCTAGCTAGGCTTCGCGCACAAAAAAGGTCAAGCACAAATCCGATGTCCAAAATTGCAAAAAATCGATTTTCGACCCGTTCCGCCACCTTTCTTTTCGAACAGCGATATACGCTGCACGAGCAAAAGGATATTGACGAGAGTGGGATTTGAACCCACGCCCTTTCGGACCAGCGTATTGGAATAACCTTAAGCTGGCGCCTTAGACCGCTCGGCCATCTCGCCTGTTTGATGGAGAAATGGTTGACTCTAGCGTTCATGTCTGTGCGTCCAAAGCTGTCAGATTTCAGACACTCGATCGCTGGAGTCCAGGATCATAAGTCGGACAATGCAATTGCATAGACTGTAACCAGGTATATTGTGAGGTCGTAGAATGCGGAAGAACCCAGCATATACATTGGGGTCAGACCACGAGCAGTGTGGCACAGGAACTAGGTAAACAAGAATGGGTATCTGTGCGATAAAACAGTATGTGCTAGAATCGAAGAGCGAGGAACAGCCGCCAATACTGGGAGCGTTGGTGGAAGGGCGAAGACAGTCTCGAAGAATACGATCTCGTGGTCTTGTAGAGTTGTGACAACGGTCAGAGAAGGAGGCTTCTTCTCAAGAGACGGCGACTGGCATGCGGCTTGGCTTGGCGCGGAACGAAGGCAGTATCTGGGCGTGCTTGTTACAACTAGCTTGCGCCCAATGTCTGAAGGGCCAACCTCAACTCTTTAACAGCAGTATCGACATCCTCGAAGTTGAGAGCTGACATGGCCCATTTGGCATGCTTCTGAGCCAGCATGACTGAATCGTCGTCGGTTCGGTATGTACCTGGAGCCACGGCCTGGACAGGTGGAAGAGGTACTGGAGCCGGAGTCGGTGCCGGTGGCGGAACGATGGCAGGGGTGTGCATGGGTATCGAAGTTGGTGGTTGTGTAGGCTGTGTAGGCTGTGTGTAAAACTGCGAAGGCGACATGGGTGCATCCACAGCTACAGCTGGTGGCGGAGCGGACGACACGAAGGGGGTTGCTGGATTGGTGGAGGGGGCGGCAGTTCCAGCAGGATCTGAAGGGAAACTAGGGGTCGAAGGGAAGTAGCCACCACCGATAGAGTTCTGGCGTGGGTTTGTGGCAGTCTCGACAGGCGATACAGCATCTTGAGCGGGCGGTGAAACGACGGGACCAGGTTGAATGACTGAGGCTGGACGTGAAGGGTACTGACTTTCGGGAGCACTCTCGACGGTAGGAGGATGGTATGTGCTTGGAGTAGTATCTTCCACAGGCTCCTCCTTGACAGGATTCGAATCGTTCGGATCTTCGCCGGCCTTGATGGCTTTGGCGATGCGGACGGCGTGGAACTTTGCGTACTTGGACTTTGCTGTGATGTCGGGATCAATAGGGGCCCAGATGGACATGGACAGAAGTTCGAAGAAGGTGACGGCAGCCTGGAAAGTGTCGATGGTTTGGCGTGAGGCTTGGTTGTTGTGGATGGCATCATCGGCGCGTTGGAACGTGTCGAGAGCGAACTGCTCAATGTATGCCTTTGCTGCGATGTCGTCTAGAATAGCATCGTTGCCTGCTTGCTCGGTCTTGGTCTGCTCCAGCTTGTCCATCAAAGTAGTCGTGTATTGCATGCACTCATCGTCGGCCGAGTGCAGGCCCTTGGAGAGGATCTGATCGATGATGTAGTAGTTGCACCAGTACGAGACGATGGGTTTGTGTTTCTCTAGTTGCGAGGCGCGCACTGCAAAGGGCGTGATGTCTTTGATCTTCAGCTTGGCTGGGAGAGAGGCGGCCATCTTGTCGCGGTTTGTCTGTAACGAAGAAGGTGCGATGGTCAGATGCAGGTAGCTTCGAAAGCGATCAGGGTTGGCTTGGAGTGGCTGCCTCAGGCGCGAGATGACGCGGGGAAGCCTCGGTCTCGGTGGTGCTCGAGCCACATGTTCTCAAGGTGCCTGCCTCACTTAAATGCCAAAGGACAAGTTGCCTTGTATAGACATTGTCTTCCTGTCTCTTCATTGACTCTGTCAACTGACAACACGCCATCATGGTGAACCTCCAATCCTTGACTGTGGCTGCAGCTGGTCTGCTGTTGCTCCCTTCTTCCCAAGCTGCCGGCCTTTACACCAAGAACTCAGGCGTTCTCAACCTCGATGCTAGAAGCTACCGTTCGCTGATCGCCAACTCAAACCACACCTCCGTAAGTTGTTTCTAATAAAAACTATGTGTATCATCTTACTGATAGAATTATAGATCGTCGAGTAAGTTGTGTTTCTATCAAACAATTGTATCAAATTATCTCATGTTTACTTCAGGTTCTACGCTCCTTGGTGCGGTCACTGCCAGAGCCTCAAACCTGCCTACGAGAAAGCTGCCAAATCTCTCGATGGCATTGCCAAAGTCGCTGCTGTCAATTGCGATGAAGAAGAGAACAAGGCTTTCTGTGGCAGCATGGATGTTAAGGGTTTCCCTACCTTGAAGATTGTCCGTCCTGGCAAGAAGGCCGGAAGACCCACAGTCGAAGACTACCAGGGCCCTAGAACTGCAAAGGGAATTGTCGAGTCTGTCAAGGACAAGATTCCTAGCCATGTCAAGAGAGTGACAGACAAGGATCTCGATGGCTGGCTGACCGAGAACAACTCTTCGGCTAAGGCCATTCTGTTCAGCGAGAAGGGAGTCACTAGTGCCCTCCTCAAGGCTGTGGCCATCGACTTCCTGGGCTCTATCTCGGTCGCTCAAATCAGAAGCAAGGAAGCCGCTGCCGTCTCTACCTTCGGTGTCACCTCGTATCCCGCTCTTGTGCTCCTTCCTGGCGGTACTAAGGATCCTGTTGTCTACTCCGGCGAGATGAAAAAGGCTGCTATCGTAGACTTCCTGTCGCAGGCTGCTACGCCAAACCCCGATCCTGCTCCTGCATCTTCCAAGTCGAGATCAAAGGCATCTTCAAAGGATGCCAAACAGTCCTCGAAGGCTTCATCCAAGTTTTCAAAGGCATCATCTTCCCATCGCTCTGACGAATCTGCCAGCATCAAGGCTTCGCAGACCGCAGAGACTCTCGAGGAGAACAGCAATCCCACCGAAAGCCCCAACCCTCAAGTTGCCACCGATGACACTCAAAAGCCTATCCAGGTTCCCGAAGCGGCTCCTCAGATCACCACACTTGATACCGCCGAGTCTCTGCAACAAAAATGCTTGACATCCAAGTCTGGTGTCTGCATTTTGCTTCTTGCGCCATCTGCCTTCATTCAAACCACGGACTCTCCTGTCTCCAAGGCTGCCAGTGCTCTCTCCGAGATTCACCACAAGCACACCAAGCGTGGAGCCAAGCTCTTCCCCTTCTACAACGTCCCAGCATCCGCATCCTCTGAGTTGCGCACAGCCTTGGGTGTCAGCGATGACTCTCTCGAGATTGTCGCCATCAACGCCAAAAAGGCATGGGTTAAGCGCTACTCGGGCATTTCTGATGTGAGCCACAATGCCATCGATGACTGGGTGGACTCGATCCGCATGGGCGAAGGCAAGAAGGAGAAGCTGGTAGAGAGCGTCATCGTCGAAGCTGCCGAGAAGCAAACTCCACCTGTTGCTGAGAAGCCAGAGGAGAAGGTTCAGATGACGATGGAGGAGTTGGATGATGAGCAGTACGAGGCTCTGATGAAGGCTCACAATTTGAAGCCCATCGAGACTGAGGAACAGGCTGTGCACGATGAACTTTAGTTTCTTTACCACGAACATAGCTAAGTAATCACATTGACTTTGCAATTTCTACGAAGATCGTTTCTTCTCGCATACAAGTGTAGAGGAGATGTACTGTAGACTCAAGTAGGTCGATTGAGATAGGCCAAGTATGTTGCTACAGACAATCGAACGCTGAATAGACTTGACGCTCTTACATCCTAAACACACCCCACTCGGTCTTCCTATCCTCCACACTCCCAGACATGGCAGCCTGCAACCCCAAAGCCAATACCCTTCTCGTATGCGATGGAGGAATAATGCCATCGTCCCAAAGCCTAGCAGTCGCAAACGTAGATTCGCTCTCACGTTCAATACGATCGCGCAAGTTTGGATCTACCTTCTTGCCTACGGCTTCCATGACTGAAGATAGTTGTTCGGCGCCCATGACGCTGGTTTTTGCTGTTGGCCAGGCCCAGAGGAAGCGAGGGGAATATGCGCGACCACTGTTTCTCGTTAGCGGGCTTGATTACAGAAGGAGATTGAGGGAGAGGGAGGTGTTACTTACCACATGCCATAGTTTCCTGCGCCAGCCGAGCTACCAAAGACGACTGTGAATTTGGGTACGTCGGCGCAAGCGACAGCAGTCACGAGTTTAGCTCCGTTCTTCGCAATGCCGCCTTTCTCTGCATCCTTGCCAACCATGAAGCCAGAAATATTTTGCAAAAATACCAGAGGGATACGTCGTTTGTTGCAGAGTTGCACAAAATGAGCGCCCTTCAGCGAAGACTCTGAGAATAAGATACCATTGTTGGCGACAAAGCCCACTTGATGGCCTTGAATGCGTCCAAAGCCTGTGACTAGAGTGCTGCCGTATAGAGGTTTGAATTCAGCAAACTCGCTGCCGTCGACGATGCGAGCGATTACTTCGTGGACGTCGACTTGAGTCTTCAGATTTGTGCCCATGATGCCGTCGAGTTCGTTAGGGTCGTAGAGGGGTTCTTTCCACGTCTGAGGATTGGGAGAGGAGGCAGGCTGTCT
>Ga0268250_10001238_pt1 | contig 11292 bp, 19 predicted proteins | sample AgamicAsSfe_FD_200448 | JGI IMG/M metagenome (GOLD analysis project Ga0268250, IMG submission 200448) | Agave microbial communities from Guanajuato, Mexico - As.Sf.e (v2) (version 2) | ecosystem: Host-associated > Plants > Phyllosphere > Phylloplane/Leaf | place: Guanajuato, Mexico | collected... | reverse complement strand
GTCGGGAGGGATGGCAATGGAAGGGTTTTCGAGCTGGTGTTGGAGAATATGCAGAGGGTTTATGGTGGCTATGAGGGATGAATCTTGGGTCGGTGTTGGTATATGGGCATGGTGGCGGTGCGCTAGCGCCATACGCCCCGGGATAATGGTATTAGTGCCTGGGGGTCATGCAGTATACAGGATTGTGAGGCGAGGGAATTTGATGTAGCGCAAAGGTCGGCACGTTGATCCTCCCCCATGATCGCCTGCTTCTCAACATGCCGCGATGGTGCTTAATCTGGTTCATGACGGGCGCACGCCGGAGAATCCATCGTCAGCGTGAACGGTCCCGACCGGATGGCGAGATGACTTCATGGTCTGGAATCTGGGTCTGCGTCTGTGTAGATGGAGCGCGAAACGACGTGCACGAATTTGAGACGGGCACTGGTACTTCACCGACTGACGGACGGAGCCCGGGGCGCGTGGCTGGATACTGCTGCTGTAGACAAGCTATATACATCTGGTTTACACCACGCAACCTCTCCCGTCCGTTGAACGAGGAGGTGGACAAGACCGAGGACGAGGACTAGGATAAGTACGACAGCGCAAGCGAAAGGCTGTTTCCTGCAGGTATTCTGCAATGCAGAAATGGAATCTACGAACCAGTACTTACTAATCATGATGAGTTATCATGTATCGCCCCAACACCCCCCAAGCTTGGGCAAACGATTGCTATTGCAGTGACTGTGCGAATCCGAACTTTATTATGTCAGGCCTCGTGGCGACTGAGGACGGAGCGGGTGTGGGAAGCGGGGAGATTAGATTTCCAAGAGTGTGTACCAATACCTTACGTCGAGTATTATCAACAACATCGTTCTGCCTTCTTTCCCTTTCCCTCCTTCTCTCCTCTACGATTCCCCTGCTATTTCACTCTCCCCACCGCCTACCTCACTCACATTCCCACCTTTCTTGCTATTCACGCTTCACGAAAAGCCCGCTGGCCCATTAACGTTGCTGATCCCCGTCGTCTGCAAATTCTTCGGTAATAGCGGCTCAATGACCTGCTGCCACACCAATTGGTAGAAGCCTGGTCCGCCGTTTGCGGCGTGCGAGTTCGGTTCGAGGGAGCCGTTGTTGCCGTAGTTGTCGCAGCAGGGGGAGTAGGCGCCCCATAGGGGTCCGGCTGCCCATGCTATGGAAGGAGAGGCGTGTTAGTTGGGAAGATTGTGGGGGTAATTGTGGATGTGATGGGAGATGGGTGATGGGTGATGGATGAAGGAACTTGGCGGTTCGGAGAATGGGGAGGGACGGAGGGAGGGAGGGGAGAGGAGTGCAAGCAGCCCGGCTCGTGCCTTACAATCTCATAGCTCTCCATTGCCGGAGCCGATGGAAAACCCCGAGAATACGAAGAAAAAGAAAGTCACATACCGCTCCAACCAATGTACTCATCGTTATTCGCCATATACTTGATAATGCCCGCCACATCCGCCTGGCAGGGCGCAGTGGGGTTGCCGCCGAACTCGGTGATCATTGCTTTGAGATTGTGCTGTTGGAGCCATTGGGTCAGGCCGTAAAGGTTGGGAGGTGCTGGGTTGGTGCATGGGATGTTGTCGCCGGAGAAGTTGACGTCAAAGTATTCGTGGATGTCGATTGCGAGGTTGTCTGTTGAGTGGGGGTGTTAGTGGATGTTGAGAGGGATTTGAGGTTGAGGATGATGTGGGATGGATGAGTGTAGGTGTGGATAATGGGGCGATCAGTTGGGGTGGTGCAGACTCCATAGAGACGAGGTCGTCAGGAAGAAAATGCCGGACGTACTAATGGGGTCTTTGAGCATGTACATGTACTCCGAGTTCGGGGCATCGCCTTGGCCGGACATGTTCCACTAGATGATAGAGTCAATTGTCGTTTATAGTTGTCTAATTGGAGAAGACATACGTTGTGACCGCCAGTATAGGCATTACCAGGCGCGATGATCAGCTGTCTGGCACCAGAGTTGCGAATGCCAGTGATGGCAGCCTGGTCGTTCTTGACGACGAGAGAAGTGGCCATGTCATGGGGCTGGGAGAGGTAATTAGTCTGTACGTCAGAGTGCAAGAGTGAGCTCAAGTCAAAGACAAACCTCGTTCATGATACTAGAGATGACGATCAGCACATCATCGTCGGAAATCAAAGACAATTCGTCAAACATACCCAAAGATGACCTTCTCATTGTCGACGAAACGACCGGCCAGTTCGTTCCAGAAATGCATAAACTGCTCAGTGGAAGCAGCATTGGTCTGGTTGCTGCCAATAACAGCTCCACTACCAGGCTGCTGACTGGGATCGTTGTATCTATCCGAGGACGTCAGTCATCCTGCCACCACGCCAAAGAGCAGCGAGAACAAAGACCACCCACCTCATATAATTATGCGGGTCCAAAATGGCATACGCCCCCTGCACATCCGTGATATAGTTGATTGCCATCTCAAACTCCGTATAATACGTCTCGTTGAACTTCCTGCCCAAACCATATGCCGTGGGACACATGCGCTCTAGCAGGAACGCAACACGGAACAGGTTAACGCCCTGTGACACGAAGATGTCAATGGTGGATTCATTGATGAATTGATAGTCGACGCCAAAGCGGCCGGGAAGGCCTGTGCCGTTGATGCCGGCGGAGGAGTAAACGCCGAATTCGCCGCCGGATTCGTTGACGCCGGCATAGTATATTTTGGCGGTGGTGAGGGCAGATAGGAGGGAGAGGTAGGTGGGAAGTCTGGAGAGCATGGTGGGTGTGGGTAGTGGATGAGAAGGGTGAGGTCAAGCAGGGGAAGAAGAAAAGGGACTGAAAAGATAGAGGGCAGGGGGATCTTGATATAATAGTGGAAGAGGTAGTAGTTGGCACATGGTCACCACCTTGTCAGCGTCAGTGGTACAGTCCAATACTCCACATCGAAAGGCCCACGCATCATGCACTATACAGCACCATGCACGATCGATGAGGATTGGTCAATACCAGCATCGATGTCCAGCCCCAGGTTCAGCAGGGTGATTGTAGTGTGCAGCAGTCTAGGTAGGCTAGATCTCGGATACATGTATACTAGCAGGGGTCATGTCGTGCAGGATGAAGCTGTCCAGTGAACCAGCAGCGGAGTGCATGGCACCGCCGTCTCAAAGCGGCAAAGCGGTGAAGCAGTGGCATATCGATCACCACATCTCATGCAGCTTCCCGTCTTTTCCCCTTCCCCCGCTTTCGTTCTAGAGGTCTCTATAGCCGCCGTGGCAAGACTGAAGACGCGTGGTGCACATCTTATCATCCCGCAGTATCACCTACATCATGCTGGCCGGGCCAAAGGCAGCTAGCCACGGAGTTGACCATCCTCGCTAGCTTGATTCCCTCAGCCCAGGTATACAAGCAGATACAAGCACACCAGGGCCGGATCAGATCTCGACAAGCATCCCGGGATCAGCAGATGCAGACCGATCAAGCTTTGTCCTCATGACCTGCATGGAAAACGGAGGGTAGGGTCCCGGGTATGTCACTGTTCTTTCTTCCACATGGTTTGAGGCGGCGGAATCATTGGATGGGGCGGATTCAGACCATGACTGTCATATCGATTGACTCTATACTGTGCTACTCTGCTACGGTGACGCTGTGTGCAGGACATGAGCAGTCGTTCCTTGGATTGAGTGAATTGGGTGAAAAAAGATACACTCAACTACCCTGCTGGTTGCGTTCTTCTCTACGTACTCAGACACACATTGGCTTCGTGAACCGTGTCCTTATTTGAAAGAAACTCAACTCCAAGACCACTGAATGCTGACTGACTCCCGTCTCTTGTGCCAGCAGACCACAGATTCAACCTTCCCTCCTTCTGAAGAGTGCCGAGGAGGTTTGCTCAGTCCAATAGTCTACTACAATCCCGCTTCGTCCCTTCCCAACCACCACACTACTCATCCCTCGCAACCTTGAGCACAACCCTCCCCGTCAACGTCCCCTCCTCCCTCTGCTTATACACTTCCCTCAACAACACCTCCTCCCTAAACTCCCTCACCTCCACCTTCGGGACCACCTTCCCCATCCTCACCGACTCATCCGCAGCCATACACTCCCCAAACTCCCCGTCAAGTTTCCCACCACCTTCAAACTCTTGATCACAAACGTCGCCACCGGCGTCCTGAGATACGCTTCTCCCGGCGAAATCCCGTTCAAACACAACGTTCCTCCAATCCTCAGCAATTCCGCCGCTTGCGTGAATGCGGCGGGGTTGGCGGCTGTGACAATGGCTGCGTCGGCGCCTAGGTTGTTGGTGAGGGCGTGGACGGTGGCGATGAGGTCGAGGGTCGACCGGAAGTCGAGGAAGTGGGTGGCGCCGATGGAGCGGACGTAGGGTTCTTTGTCGGTGGAATCGATGGCTATGACGGTCGCGCCGAAGATGGTGGCGTACTAGGGAGGAAATGGGTTGATGAGCATGGCAGAAGAGGCGGGGAGGTGAAGAGCTTGGGAATGGTATACATACCTTGACGGGTGAGTTGTCCCAGACCACCGCCCGCACTACTTACGACTACGAAATCACCCGGTGTGATGCCCGCATTGGTGACTGCCCGTACTCGGCAGCGTCATCAGGTCAGTTCCGATCCATCCTATCCACCAAACCGCGCAGGTCAACCCACCCGCCACCACACTCACCTTGTAAGCCGTCACCCCCGCACAAAGCACCGGCCCAACCGTCCTCACATCGACCCCATCGGGCAAAACCGTCAAATACCCCGCATCGAGCGCCACAAACTCCTGAACACTCCCGTCCTCATGATGCAAACGGTTCGTCGCTTTCCGGCCAACACAATGCTGCTCCTTCTTGGCAAGACAGTACTCGCAGCGCCAGCAGATGCGCGAGGCGCAGCGGATGCCGACGAGTTGGCCGATGTGGATGGAGGGATCGGAGATGTGGGGACTGAGGGCGATGATGCGGGCGACGCCTTCGTGGCCGTCGATGTTGGGGAGCTTTATGGCGGTGATGGGGTGGTCGTCGGGGCCGCAGGCGGTGCCGGCTTTAGTGTGGAGGTCTGTGGAGGGTGTGAGAATGGCAATAGCTGAATGGAGAGGAGCAAAGTGGTTGACGAGATACTAGACTGGCAGACACCAGTGTAGAGGACTTTGGCGAGGACTTCGATCGTGCCTGGCGTGGGAACGGGCCAGTCGTGTTTGAAGACGACTTTGCCACCGAGCTTTTCCACTACTGCCGCCGACTGTGTTTCGGGAATGGCTTGCATGGTGAGAGAAGATGAAGGAGACGCTAGGAAAGGTTCACTGTAAGAGATTCCACGGAAGAGGAAGCACGTATTAACACTTATCCGTCTCTCAAGGCACGTTACTTCGGACGTGTATGCACCGAGGACCCCGCACAAGGCGTTGCTGGCATGTCACGATGTACTCCTCGGCCACTATTTGGTGACGATATGATCTGGGTCAGCTGAGATGACATTGTGTGCTGCTAGTCTGGACCACAAGTCGCTACGTGGAGTGACATGGAATGTGGGTGGAAGTGTTCGCATTCACGCCTTTACTTCTTCACACACATCTTCTTCGTCCTCCATGTCTTCAACTCCTTCTTATTCCTCAGCATCGTCATGACTATCTCCTTGTTCCCCTGCTTCATCATCACCATCATAATCCTCATCCTGTCCGAACGGTCCCCACGCTCCTCTTTTGCGCCGCCATCCCCGAACGAACGCACGCACTAACCGCTCCGTGATCTCTGCGCGGCGGGTCTCCAATGTCATGCCCAAGTCGCGCGTCTCCGAGTTTGTAAAGGCACACTGGAAACCAATTAGCCATTAGCATCTACGCGCTGGTGACTCTGCAAACAGCCTACCCTGATCCAACAACGTTGGCAAAATCTCCTTTCCAAGTCGTCTTGCTCGTCCAACATGGTGCACTCGTCCGTGAGTGCCACCACCTCCCGGCAGCGACCGTAACACACGAACATTGGTATCCCTTGAATTTTGAAGATGGTCTGCTCGAGGCCTTTTTCAAGCTTCTGCGCTGCTTCGCACTTGATGCATATCCTGTCCGGATTGTCGTGGCGATACTCTTCGTCGGAGAACCCTTTGCTGTTGTTGTGTTTGATGTGCGCGCAGTAGCTGCAGGTCAGCCCGGAAATGGTGTCGAGGCGAGTCAGGAGTTCGGCCTCGATTCGGACCATGGCGGTGCCGCGTTGACGCTTTGCCTGGGATTGAGTCTCAAGAGCCTTCTTTCTGTCGCTTGACCTCTCTCTTCGTCTCTTCCGCTTTTCGATTGTCGGTTCCGGCTTGCGGTCGCGGTGGAACGTCTTTGAAAGTGCGCACATTAGTCTGCTCGTGAAACGTACCGACCAGATCGAGTCCATTGGGATGAAATTGAAGACGTGCTGTATCATCTCGTTGGGCATATCAACGAGTGTCCTGGCTGGGCGTGCCGACTCTTGCGCTATCAATAGTGCCTCTGATCGCGTTCCAGATAGTACCTCTGGTTGCGCTATCAATAGTGCCTCTATCAATATGGTAATATCTGATAATGACAGTCGTGACATGTTGGTAATGTCTGTTGTTGTTAAGCATAGTAAAACGAATGCAGTTGGTGTCGTCTGATGAGGGACGAGGAATCTCCAAATTGTATTTGTGAAGGTTGAACACCTAACATGTAAATGCTTACGAGGTAGGCACGACCCCGTCGATCGGGAAGAGGTTCTGGTAGTTGAACTCGAGAATTTGGTGGTGAGTGCCATGGATTGTGACAACCCGCTCAGCTCCTACTTCTTTTGGTTTGTAAGGCTACCCATTGTGCTGAATGCAATAAGATGCTGCTTGTCGAAGACTGGAGAATCCTTACGGCACTCTCCCTGGCCATTTCAAGACTTCTTTCCTGCGGAGTATCGTCCCCGAAGCGAATAGGAGTTCTCGCCAAGCAGTGAGCGACGAACACGGAATCTAGTCTAAAACTGGTACTGCTGAGTATTTCATGCCAGGCCTTCTGTGATCAGGCTTTTCCTGTAATTCCAGTAGTTACACCTGACAGGGTCGTACTTGTTTGCCAGTAAATCCAATGCTCGCATAGCTTCATCTGTCTTTGCGCTCTCTTCAGAATATGCAGTCGCCAGGAAGTCCAATGCATAACTTGACCTGACCTTAGCGCCTTCATCAATGCTAGCAAACTCTTCTGCAAATGTCACTAGATCTTTGTATTGCTTTCCATTCTTCTTCAAGAGGCCTCTCAGATAGTTCCACGGACTCTCGTTTTGTGGAGCGACACGGATCGCGTCTTTCGCATATTCGTACTCTCTGTCCCAGACTGTCTCGCTGACTTCTTGCTCCCTTCCGAACACCAGAAACCACCTGTGGTTCCACGCTGAATTATTCCTGACGTCACGTCTCAGCAATCGTTCTGTCTCTTCAAGCTCGCCCTGATCCCACAAGTCGAACTTCCTCACCAGCCAATGCCGATAACTCCAGACATGGTAATTCTTGGCGTCCTTTTCGAACATCTGTGTTAAAAAATCTGCTTCACCCTCCGGCGATCCTACATGGGAGATGATAGTCTGCCGATGGTGCCATATCTGGTAGTTCTTGATGTGCTTGAGGGAGATCGAGTTGAGCCAGTCAATTTCAGGTCGCAATGGAGATGAGAGGTGGAAGAGGACGCGGGCACGATAGAGCCTGCAGTGACGTGTTAGGGTTTATCGTGATTATACAGATTTACATCGATCGTACCACACAGTATAGTGAGCAGGGTTCAGGTTGATGACATGCGCTGTCAGCTCGAGCACTCTTTTACTCATCTCGTTGGCGGCCATGACTGCACGCAGATATGCCATCGCTTCCCTGTATTCTCCTGTGTACGCGATAGTCGCCAATGCATTTGGGCCTCCATCGTCTTGTGGTAACGGTTCAATGTTTGCCCATTTCGGGTCATCCGAGTACATCTTCGCCTGCTTCGGCATGGTGCCAGCTACCGACTCGAGTCTAACCTGTCTTTGTGTCGCAAAGGCTTATGTTGTATTGAGGGAGTTGCGCTGGCTTCAGTATACGAAGAAGGACAATACGAAGCTTGAATTTGAGGACAAGGTCGCAGGAATGTACTTTGGTGCAGAAGGACCAGTGATCCGTGATGAGTGGTATCTCTGAGCAGCGGGAAGGGATCAGGAGGAAAAACCGGGCGAAGAATGTGTGTTGATGCAATTGCACTACAATCAGAGTGATGACACTGACATCGATGCCTTATCGATTAGAGCACAAGCTCGGCTCTTTTCCGAAAACTGTACCGAACCATCACCGTCTCCGATCGCCGACCCCGACGAGCATCTTTCGAGACACCATTTGAAACACTCAGCAATCTCCTTCTTGTTGCTCATTCCTCGTCGCCATGGCCGCCGCAATCAAAGCTCTCAATGCGAAGATTCGCTCGAATCCTACTACCGACTACCTATGCTCAACTCGTACGTACTTCTGCTCAGCGGCTCTCCACGATCATGCCGCAAGCTTGTCGCGTGCTCGGTGTTGATCTGCGCTGTTTGCAGAGCTGCAAGATTCCGATATCTAGTCGCAAGCGTGATTGGAGCTGCACGACAGATGAAATTCAGATGTTTCAGGTCAACGGCTAACATGCTGGTATTCTTCAGACTTCTGGGGGCCTGCCTCGAACTTCGGTATCCCCTTGGCTGCTATTGCGGACATGAGCAAAGATCCTGAAATGTACGTCGATTTGGATATATTGAGATTCAAAGACACTACGCTTGGCGCATCAACATCAAACTTCGAGTGACCGGAAGCAGAGTCGTCGAATCCACAACAAACCTCTACTCAAAAGCACACAAAAAGCTTACAACTTATAGCATCTCTGGTCGTATGACTGCTGCCCTCTCATGCTATAGTGCTGTCTTCATGCGCTACGCTTTTGCCGTCACACCGAGAAACTACCTTCTTTTCGCCTGCCACGCAATCAACTTCAGCTCCCAAGTAACGCAAGGATACCGATGGACACAATATTGGCAATTCGGTGGTCGGGAGCAGCGTCTAGCGAGCGAGGCGAAGATGGCAGGAAACAAGATAGTGGATGGAGCTGAGGGTCTGGTCAATCAGGCAAAGGATGGGATTTCGCAGGCTGGAGAGAAGTTGTCGCAGGCTGTCGGGAAATGAGTGACGATGGGCAGAATGGTTGATGACAAAGTTCAGAGCGGGGTGGTGTAGCAGCGTGAATAAGATGACTGTACTCTTTCCTTGGGCTACTTAGGGCAGGCTTGCCTGGTTGTATATGGTGTTCAATTTGCAATCAAAGGTTGACTTCTGCAGATGATGCTATTCATGTGTAGTGAAGTCTTGTACCAAACATCGCGTTCCCTCCTCAGCTCCAGAGGCCTCTTCCCGATGTTCGCTTTTCACTGTCGTTGATCACTACTGGTGCCAATTTATGCGGCTAAAGTTCGGGGCTACGTACCTGAAACGCGCTCAAAACTGGCGCGTCTTCCAATTGAGAAACTTGAACATCACTTTGGCATTCAGGACGTCATGGCGCTAGCCCAAGAGGATGACCTCCTGAGGGCTCCTTGGTAAGTAATGTGCTGCTCATGACGAGTATGAGACTGATCACACCGGTAGCCAGCAAGATCATCCTACTTTAACGCGCCTAATGGCCGCCTACGTCCCGCAACGCAATTATGACCTCGCAAAAGGCGAAGAGAAGCACTATCAGCAGCAGTTCAGTGACATGTACTTCTTGCGACTCGCGAAGCTCAAACCAGCAGTCGAGAAGCTTGCAGAAGAAGCATGGGAAGGATACCAGGTACAATGAGCCTGCCATGGCGCTGGAGAGCTAGAAGACTGCATCAGCTAAGACATGTGGACAAAGATAGCAGGAGATGAAGTACACAAGGTCGATCGGGTGCTCGATGTACGGCAAGGAGAACTCTGTTGGGTTGCGGGTACAGTATACATGGACATGCCGTTAAAGCCAAATATTCTGGACGATATCTCGAAAGATGTATGTCATGGCCCAGAACTGACTAGCAGGAACTCTAGCTAACTGGGAGCATAGCACTGGATAGCGGCACCACCTCCACGAGAAAAGTACCTCAATCCCAACGGACAAGACAAGATCATGCTCGAGGACGAATCAGGTCGATTACGGCTCATTGGTGTAGCACTAGAGACAGAACTTCTCGTCACCGGCTGCATCATAGCAGTCATGGGCACGGAGAACGCAGACGGCGACTTCGAAGTCATCGACATCAAAGTTCCAGACTTGCCCTCACATCCCACAGCAGCTGATCTGGCACCCAAGCCCGCTGAGGGTGAATCCACCACACCAAAAGGCAAGGCCGAAGGTAAAGGCAAAGTCGCCATTGTGAGCGGTCTCGGCATAACCGGCGACAGTGGCTCGACCCTGTCTCTCGACCTGCTCATGGAATTCCTTCTCGGCGAATCCACCTCCCCATCACTCCAAGCACTCTCCTCACAAATGACCCGCCTTATCATTGCAGGCAATTCCATTGCTGAAGCAACACCTCTACATCCCGACCGCAGCGACTCTCACCACGGGCCCACGCCAAAGTCTCGCGGCACGACGAAAAAGTACGGCTACGATGCTTCCGCGTACAATCCTGCGCCGACGGCTCATCTCGACAACTTCCTCGCCACGCTATTACCCTCGTTACCTATCACTCTGATGCCAGGTGCATCTGACCCCGCCAATGTCAGCATACCGCAACAACCGCTCCATCCTGCACTCTTCCCGCATTCCCGCGTCTACGCGGCACCTCCCACGCCCAACACCGCCGGCACGACACCCGCAGCCAAGAAGCCCAACCGAACACAAAACACCCACCCCCTCCACCCAGCCACGAATCCCAGCTTCTTCACCCTCGGCTCTCCCACCTCTCCCACCAGCACTCTCTTCCTCGGCCACTCCGGCCAACCCATCACCGACATCTCAAAATACGTCCCCCTCCCCACCACCGTCACCAGCACCCTCGACCTCATGGAAGCGACTCTGCGTTGGCGGCTCCTAGCGCCCACAGCCCCGGACACGCTCTGGTGCTATCCGTTCCAGACGAGCGAGCCGTTTGTGCTGGACGAGGGATGGTGTCCGCATGTGTACTTTGTGGGAAATATGCCTGGGGCTGGGATTCGGGTTGTGGAGGGTCCGAGGGGTGAGAGGGTGAGGTGTGTGAGCGTGCCTGGGTTTAGGGAGACGGGAGAGGTAGTGGTGCTGGATTTGGATTGGGAGGAGGGTGGGAAAGAAGGCGAGGGAATGCAGATTGTGAGGTTTGTGGTGCAGGGAGCTGATGGAGAGGGGCGAGG
>Ga0268250_10001235_pt1 | contig 11306 bp, 17 predicted proteins | sample AgamicAsSfe_FD_200448 | JGI IMG/M metagenome (GOLD analysis project Ga0268250, IMG submission 200448) | Agave microbial communities from Guanajuato, Mexico - As.Sf.e (v2) (version 2) | ecosystem: Host-associated > Plants > Phyllosphere > Phylloplane/Leaf | place: Guanajuato, Mexico | collected... | reverse complement strand
CCGTAAGCGCTCGATCGTCATGCATGGATGGCGTTTGGGCGTTGAGCACAAGAAGCTCTTCTGGCATGGGCCTGTACAGGTAGCATAACCTTTTCAATTCAACCTTTGACGATGACATGATAACACGCATCCCATCATTTTTCAAATAGTGCGATTGACTGTACGACACGCGAAATTTTGCATTGACCAAGCCACCTGTCGAGCTCTCGACTACCTTCAGACGTTCAACATCAGACTTTTGTTGCTCTGACAATTGTTGGAGGCCAAGTTCGTGGTATTCGAAGCTCATCTCGCGCCAGGTCCAAACGCTGAGCTCCTTCACTTCAGTCACCACGCGCCTGCATGCTCGACCAGCTCCCCCCACTTCACTTCTGCTCTTTGCGCCTGCCTGCTTCGTCGCTTTGCCTGCACTAATCTCAACACTTCTTCACTCTCATTCCACACTCGACGTCACACTAGTGAGTGCGTGTCTTCTTTTCCTTCTTCCACCCCCTCGCCCTCCGCTCACTAACAACCCGAAGGCACTATGGAGACCAACATCGCTACACCCCCCGACATTATCACCCCCAAAGTCGTCACTATCGCCGAGGGTCATGACTTGACTCTTCGTGTCACTGAATACACCAAACCTCTGCAGGCTGGTGAAGATGGCCATGACAAGATCAAAGCTATCGTTGACTTCAACGTTACCCGCCAGTATCTGGTTGACAACTCTGAGTCTGAAGTCATCAAGAAACTCTTGACGACCCGCGAGTTCGCCGAGGCTGGCCAGAGCATCATCAACCTGGACGAACACAACCCCCTTGCAGTCGAAGTCATCCTTTGCGCCATCTACCGCAAAGACGAAACTTGGAGATCGTCTACTCTGGGCGAGGAAGTCACTGCACGCACTTTGAACCTTGGATTGGACCATTTATGGGACATCGTATCCTCCAATCGTTTCCTTATGATCGAGTTCTTCCACCTTGACATGTGGTTTCGTCTCTGGTATGACAAGAATGGCATCCATCATGGAACCAAGCTGCTGTATCCCTGCTTTCAGTTCAACCACATCGAAGGCTTCCTGTTCACCACCGAGTACCTGGTTTACAATTCCGCCCATGTCAAAGAGTACAAGAATACGAAGCATCCAGATCTGCATGTTCCGCCTCGTGTCATCAGTAAGTTCTGGATTCGCAGAACCGTTTCCTCCAGCTGACTGAATTACAGGCGCACTCAACTCTGCCCGCGGCCATCTGAGAGTTCTTCTAGCTAGATGGCTCTGGAATCCGATGGATGATGTGTTGAAAGCCAAATGCCGTTGCAAGGAGAAGACCGTCTTCCAGTACCTCAAGGCACTTACGGATACTGATGGATGGCCCGTCGACCAACAGAGCCGCAAATCTGTCAACGAAGTCTGTGAGGACCTTAAGACCTTCAAAGAACACTTCGGTCTGCCTGAATCTCACAAGCTCTGCGTGAACTGTGGAAGAGACTGGAACTTTGTGGTCGCAAATGCGATCGCCGAGATCCAGGGACACTTTGACGGCATGTGCCTTGATTGCATGGATCACACGCAGCCCAAGTTCTTGGACGAGCACACAGATTACTGGAAACATCTCGATCCAGAGGAGTGGGACGCAGAATGTCGTGTCCATCATGGACAGGCTACCTGGTATTCGTCTTTCAGTAAGTCACCAGTAATATCACTCTCTCAGATAAAGTACTCACAAGTGTAGTGGGACGTGCAGACACCAGAAACGACCTGCTGGCGCGTGTGAGATCTCAAAAGCGTCGCAACCACTAGTGTAGCAGTATCCTACAACTAAGATCCACAGTCAGGTCTCAGGAGTGTGTCAGAGACATGGTGTCTCTCAAGGGTGGCTATGAAGGGAAGACTGGTATTAGCAAACCCGAGTAATTCAATGTATAAAATAGCTCAAGAGGCAAAGCAGACAGAACTAGCTATCACCAAGGAATCATACCCCTTTTCTTGTTCTACACCCACATAGCTTACATAGTGTCAGTGAATCGAGCACGCCTTCTTTCTTCGTTCTTCGCTGTCGATGGTCACATCTCCCTTTGCTCATTCTATTGTCGTATCATCTACCCTTTGAGCTTGGCTAGCTATCTGACGCCTCTCTGTACCGCAACATCATTGCAAACGCCAACTCTTGCACAGCTTCCCTGCTAACGAATAGCGCACCTCCCTTCGTAATTGAACTTGTCTTCTTTGCTCTTGCCCTTCAAGGTTGCACACCGAGAGGAAGGCGCGACCACAGCCTTCACTCTGCCTGTTCGATACCAGCGTCACACCTTGACCACGTCGAGAGACCTTCATGATCCAGCCTCCACCGCATACTCCACTCTTCTCTACACCTGCATGTACATCATCTCAGCACGAAGTTGAATTCACAATGGTACTCAACGACAAGGGCAAGCAGACGGCAGAAAAGCAAATCCAGGCGCTCCAAGAAGAGTTGCAAGCGCTTAGAGAAGGCAAAATCGAGGTTGAAGCAGAGAATGAGGAACTCAGACTCATTCATATGCGCCAGGAAGACAGAATCGACCAACTTCGCAAAGACATTGACGAACTGGTAGCCGACAACGAGACTCTCCGCGATGACTACCACGAAGTGACAACAGACAACAAGACCCTTCGCGACGAGTACGACGAGCTGAAAAGCATCAATCACACTCTACACAGCAACATTGCGGATCTCAACAACAACGTCATTCAATGGGAGGAATACGCCTTGGAAGAAAGCAACCAACTCACAGAGCTAAACGCATACACGAACGAACTCGAGAGACGTCTGGAGATCTCCGAAGCACATGTCCAGGCTCTTCAAGAGCGTAACGAAGAACTTGAAGATCGTTTGGTTATGGAGGAAGTTGAATCTCAAGCCGTTGAGGCTGAGTGCAAGGATCTCGAGCGCAAGAACAAGGCGTTGTGGAGCACTGTCAACTATCTTGATGGGCTGTCCGAGGAGGACCAGGTCGAGGTGATGAGAATGCGTAAGGGAGTCATGAAACTCAAGAAGCTCTGGGAAGCGGGTGAACTGGATTGAGCGTCGAAGGTTGTTGCTTCCAAGAGATATGGGAAACCAGCAGCAAGCCGAAAGCCACACGCAGAGGATTCGAAAGAGGCGTAGACAGGTTCGGCGGAGATTGTGGCTCGGTTCTCGTTCAAAGAGTCTTTATGGCTGTGACCTCGATCAGTAAGTCGGTCAACACCTGATACCTCTATGCTTCCTAACACGACTGTCAGGTTCCGATGCGCATGACGAAACGGTGTGGATCTCGATTGGTCGGTTACCTTGTCAACACATCTGATCAGAGTCCGGTTGGTGTTCGAGATCGAAGATTGTGGGTCTTCGGCAGACCTCTTCTACAGAGACTCGCCGTGTTACAAGTCAGCAAGCAGAGGCGTAGAAGCTTAGCTGCAAAGAGGTGGAAGAAACTAGACCGTCCTTTGTCGAGTCAGTCAATCATGTATGCTCGGAGTCACGATGGAGGGAAGTTTGATGAGGAGCAAGGAAATGGGTATCTTCTTCTGCTGGTGCGCACCAAGTCTATAGCTTCCAATCAACAATTACCACGTCTCTCACAAGTCTACAACACACGCTTGACCTCAAGCTCATAGTCAGAGCCATCAGTCAAAGCAGTGTAGGTCTTTGCTTCAACCCTCTTCAGCCACTTGTTGCTTTCATAGCGGCCGGTGAATATGCTCATCCTTAGTACGGGCTCTTCTTTTGTCTCGGTCTGGTCCAATGTCCACATCCAGCGGCCAAAGCTCCAGTTCAAGATGTATCTCTTTGGTGTTGCAGATTCGGAACCTTCGTCTGCTGGCGTACCATCGCTGTTTGCAGGTGTTTGTGTCGTACGCAGGACGGCTTTGATACGGTAGACTTCGTCTTTGGGCGCCGATTTGAGGAGGTTGGCGAGCTTGGTGGTGTCCAGGGATGCGGTGGATGGAGAAGCAGAGGTGAGGGTGACGCTCAAAGCTTCCATCTCTTCGTTGTGATCGTGTTTGTGTCCGTCTCCGTGCTCATGTTTATGGTCGTGGCCATGCTGCTGGCTCAAAGCAACCCAATCCCTAGCCATTCTCTCGTCGATGCCAAACAGCAAGTCCTTGCTAATCCAACCCTTGTCACTCTTGATATGCGGCGTATTTACATCCATATCTCCAAGCTTGTCCAACGTCCTCTCAAACGCCATCTCAGACAGACCCTCCCATTTGTTCAAGACAATCAGATCGGTCTGCTGAGCCTGCAGCTTTGCCGTGTACGAAGTAGAGGCATACCCATCCCAGTTCTCCACATCAATCACACTCACCACACCATCTAATGCGTATCTCCCCGTCTCTCCCGCCAACCTCTTCAATTCCACCATCAATTTAATCGGCTCTGCACTCCCTGACGTCTCAATGATGACTCTGTTTGGCGAATACGTCTCATCCAACTCTTTCAGCGCATCTCCGATTTGTCCAACATTTGTGCAGCAGATACATGCACCCAGCAATTCAGAGACGCCCGTCATTTCGGCGGCGGAAGCGAGTTGGGAGTCGACGTTCAAGTCGCCGATTTCGTTTTTGATGAGGGCGAGCTTGTAGGATGGGTTTTCGGCGCGGAGTTGAGGCAGGAGGTTTAGGATCATTGTTGTTTTTCCCGAGCCAACGAAGCCGGTTATTACTGTGATGGGGATTTTGGGAGTCGCCATGGTTGAGGAGATGGAGGTAGTTGTTGTGAAGTCGGGTATGCGGTTTCGAGAGAGTTTGAATGGTCGCAATGTGACGGATAGTACTTGGTTGATATTTGTAGACAAGCTGCCGGATTGTATGGCACAAACGAGATAATGCTTCTATCTCTCACCAGACTTGAAGATTGAGGTGGGATTTATTTGTGTTTGTCTTGTTTGAACTCTGCGTCATGGGGAAACACATGTCAGCTCTACGGGTATAACTTATTTTTCTACAAGCGATCATGTCTGAGAGCTTGACTAACAGAGCCTTCAATAGCAGAAGATTTTTGAGTAGCTATGGACTTTCGGACGTATCTGAAGAGGAGATTGTGTTTGCATGGATTGCGATGGCTGTCGGTGTGACATGTGGCTGACAGCTGTGATGTGATGATGGCTGTGATGGCTGTGCAAGCTCTAGACCACCAACCGCCGTCTGTCCAACTTCGATGCACAAAAACAAGGAAATAGACTCTAGGTGCATGCCGCTCGCTTACCGTTGTACAACGAGCTTCTCCTCGTCTATACGATAGTATAAGAGCATACTCGAAGTATACAAACGTTTGCAATTGCCGAACGTAGTTTCTCGAGACTACAAAGTGTCTAGAAAGTCGTGGGAGTATCCTCACAGTGGTTCATCAACCACCAAAAGCTTGCATATCATGTCCACCGATCTGAAGCAGCGCCAAGTGATGAGGTGAAACGACAGCACTGCCACAATTCACTCGATCATAGCGGGGTCCTTCCTGCCCAGCTCAATACGTCACAAGCTATCAACTGCTCTTCACCTCTTGTTTATAAGCACACGACCTCCTCCAACTTGTACCTGAAGATCTCCTTTACAATCATCACTCACACACAAATCCTCCACACATCAACCAACCAACTCATCAATCATGGACTTTGTCAAGAAATTCGCCGGCGGTAACAGCAACGAGCAGACCGCTCAGCAGGGCAGTGCCCAGCAAGCTCCCACCCAGCAGGGCCAGTCTGGTGGCTTCCTCGGTGGCATCGGCAACAAGCTCAACTCTGCTGCTGGCGGTGGCCCCGAGAGCGAGAAGAACGAGGACTACCTTGACAAGGGTAAGCTCACCACATTTCTGCTTCCCTTACCTCAACTCAATGCTAACCCATCATTCAGGTGTCGACTTCGTCCAAGAGAAATTCATGGGTCAGGGCCCTCAGGTACTTATATCCTCCCTCTGCTGCCCGCAAAGTGTTTCGTACTGACCATCCTCCAGAACAACGAATCCGCCATCGAGCAGGCCAAGGACGAGCAAATCTCCGACTTCATCCGCAAGCAATGGAAGTCCACCAGTGGCTCCGACTTCCCCATCAAGGACAAGGAGACCAAGTTCTAGAAGAAGAAACAGGACGACCATCACGACAAGCCTGAAGGCATACCCGCCCAAGGCTGGTGCAAGATGGTAAACTGAAATGATACGAAGAACATGACCAACCACAAAGAAACCTGAGGCAGTGCGTGTGCAATAAGATGCAACGCTGATTATGCTATGAATGAAAAACATTACTTCTCTTACCTACACATCAAGACTCTTCAATGTTGCTGTGACTTACTGTTGGTACCGCAGCCTCGTCCTTTTCACGAATCGTGTCGACGAGAGAGCTTTGTGGAGATGACAATACGCCTGACGGAACACTCGAACACAAGGATGTCCAATGCATATACACAGAGAGTAGAGATCTGTACGTCGAATTCGAAGTCATGGTCCAGGGCTTACAAGACATTTACAAGGCAGGAGATGACCTTTCCACAGCGCGACCTCTCTCGTCTTGATGTAAGTCATGGATGTAGCTACAAAAGGTCACAAAGCTGTTGCGATCGCACACTCCTCCGAAGGAAGTCACTGACAAGCTCACCGACCACTACAAAATTCTTCATCAGTACTCCTGAATATGCAGGCCTCACTTCCCCGCGTTCTAGCAGTCTTGAATCAGCTCAGCATGGATGTTGGTGTGCTGCATACGGGGGTGAAGTCACTAGATGTACGACAGGGACCCGGTCTCATTTCACATACGAGCAACATCACTTGGAGAGGTCATAGAGCAGCAACAATTCCCACGCAGACGTCCGTTACTTACCTCTGTCGGCCTTTCTGCACAACTCCAGTATACTAGCCGCTACAGTGGTCACGATAGGGGTAATCACGTTGGGCTGAGAGCACGATCATGGAGTATTCTCATTTGAGGTAACTTCCCAAATTCTCCGCAAGGATATGACCAGCGTTCTTGTATCGATGCACAAGGTTAAGCTGTTGCAATACTCGGAACATGGAGATCAAGCCGTTTGTGGCACTCTCACAGACCTGGGACTCCGCCCTCATTGGTGTCCCCGTCAGCGTCCCGTAAATCCTCATGTGCATCCTCGGGTACTAGGATTCCAGCATTTCCAGCATCTTTGATATTGTCGTATGTAATCACACGGACGATGACGCCCTTGATGGCAGTTCCTGATCCGTCGTAGACCCGAATGACATTGCCAGATTCGTCTACTAACAGCATGAGATAATAACCCATCTGTCTGAGATCGCTTTGGTTCGCTGGAGGAAGGTAGAGCAGTTCTTGGCCAGTCGTGTGTTGTAAGCCACAGATAGCCTTCTGTTCTAGGGTCATAGGTCCTAGTATGAAATGGACCTAGTCTTTGCAGTCCATATGGGTATACATCTGGGCCATCTGCGGATAGAACAAACCTCTCATAAGGCTCTTTTTGAAGACTTTTTTCGCTTGTTCGATTCTTTCCTCGACGCTAAATGTCAATCTTTCCTCGAATCTTTGGCACATCTGATCTTGTCGGCCATCGAGTTAATTGCAGCGGTAAGGGCCCCAAGCGGTTCTCGATGGTACTGGAGAACAATGGCCTTTTGCTATCTTTTTGGGCACGTAAACTCTGCCGCCTTCTCTTGACCTTGGATGCTGCTGAAGTTTTGACTGCCTGCAACATTCGGTCGAGATCGGCTTCGTCTTCTAAGCCTTCTGCGTTTTCGGCTTCATCATCGACCAAGTCGGCATCGTCAACGACCATCGGGAGATTTTCGTTGTCTTCTTGTTCGTCTTCTGAGCTTGATGCATCTTCGATTGGCCTTTAGGAGTTGCTGATTGACAGCGGCTCTGCAGCAGGGGCTAGCTCTTCGGCGTGCTGGGCTTGTCTCTTGCTTCTCCTGGGCATCACTGGGGCGGGGGGACGGGAATCGTAGCTCTGGCGCTATTTGGTACGATGAGGGAGAGTGGTCAGGCGGTCAGAGAATGTATGGCAGAAACTGTGGGTCGACTTCGATGAGTTTAGGTACAGAGAGGGGAAGGAGAACGAGGCGAGAGGGTGAACAGGAAACGCATGAGACAGCTAAAGGCAGTCGCTATGACCAGGAGAGCTCTTTCACTCTGTCGCTCCCACTACTACTTCCACTCTGCTCTCACGACAAAGCACAGGCGGTATTAGAAGCTATCGAAATGCACAGTCTCTTCCAAACTATAGCAAAGTCCACGGAGAGCCCATAATGTATTGACTCTCCTTGGATGCTCCCTATTCACTCACAGGACTATGCATTTCTACAGCTCCTCTGCAAAATAATTTTGCACAAGGGGAGGAAGTACTTTGAACAATAGTCTACAAGTTTCAAAAGTGCCTTCCTGAATGATAAAGATCTGCTTACTCGTCTCAATAGACACTCTCCGTTATTTGTAAAACTCGTAGAAGAACATGATTAGCGGTTGGAAAGAGTATCCAGTGCTTTGATGTTCACGTTGATAAAAGAGAGGTTGCTTGATCGTCTGGCTTTCTCTTTGTCAAGTGGTTTACTGCTGTCGAACCACAGGTGGGACATGAAAATAATGGTTGTTTCTCTGCTCGACAGAAGAATGATGCTCCTGAAGTTTGTGACAAACGTAGCATATGAGACAACAGATGAGAAGAAAGGTGGACGGGCTGCATGTGAGGTGGTAGTATTCGATGATGCGAATGAAATGGTACCTACGACATCGAGAGAGTCTGCCTTCGAAGCAATTCACAAGCGTGACGGCCGAGTGTTCACAACGTGCAACGACACAGGCCATCAATAGGAGGAGTTGTACCTCGTAGTCAGCTTCGAAGAACATTCCACATCTCAAGCGGAATGTGGCAGCCATCGCCCATAGCTAGACATTGAAAAGGGCCAACCAAGGGGTCGAGACATCATGCTTGATACATAAGCACGGCTGACACCGAAAGCGGGACGCACGCATATCGCACATGTTCCTCTGATCTATGCGTAAGCGAAGTTGACAAATCGAGTTCATCGAAAGGCATCTAAAGAGATGTCGACGACCGGCAGATGATGAAGTGAAGTCGAGACAAGCGCCAGATGTCAGATCCGCCTACATTACCGCTCCTGCCGCCTACCGCCACTGATAGCGCCCGTACACGCCGTGTTGCTTGTTTCCTTTCCGCCAAGGAAAGCCCAGGGAACGATCAACTGTTCGAACTTCGATAATAAGGTCCCCGGCACCATGTCAATCAACCGTCAAGGCTTGGTTTGGTGGCTTCATGCATGGACGATTGTGTAGGTTGCTTCCTTCAAAGGCTTGTTCTCCGGCCCAGACAGTGTGGGCGTTTCTAGGCGTGTCATTGGCTTCCGGAGGTCCAACTCCCGCGACATGACATCTCGAGGCCTGCTAAGTGACGAAGAAGATGCATAAAACGCGCGTTTATCGTACCGTCACAGAATTCAGCATCGAGATCTGGTATGTTGATACGGGTTCGGTGACATGTACGCTGCGAGCGAAGCAGGAAGAGGAATTAGCAGACTTGCTGGAGAGCTACCCACACGTTCGAATGCCTCTGGGCAGCAAACGGTTTGCACGTGTTCTTGCAAATCCGTAGGCGTCTCGCATGGCTGCTTGATCGATTCGCGAATCCGATGCTCGTGAGCTCAATCACATGCAGATTCGATATACTCCCGAACCTTTCTCCCGTCTGCCACTACGAGTCTGCAACTCGTGCCGGTCTTTCCGGATGATGGCAAGAAGATTTCGTCCATGACTCCATGGCAGACAACGCAGCACCAAGCTTCTGCCGAGCATGCAAGCACGTGGGCTACTGATGGGTAAGTTCTCGGACCGTTCCAACCAGACACACTTTACCTCCAACAGATGGTTCATGCTCCGGCCAGGGACTGCTCGTGTGAACATGTCGTTGTTTACTCTCAGTCTGGGACACACGAGATGAAAGGTAGAAGCTCAACCAAAGCTATCATCGTTGTCTGCATCGAGGTGGATATCAATCTCGAAGACCAGCGAATTGGGCCCGAGCGAGGATGTCACTGAAGCCCAGGGTTTGACCTGCCGAGCACCAACTCGTTTCCCCTCAGTTTGGGCAGGAGGCCCCCGGGATTACCATATATTAGGCGGAGCTGACCGAGCGTTCGTCCTCCATGCGTTCGCTGTGACAGACGCTCAAAGGCATGACTACCGTATATGATATGAGAGACGGAGAAGAGAAACGGCATGATGCCATTACCGAGATTCGCAAGACTCGAACGAGTCAATTCCGAGAGCAACAAAGATCAAATCGACAAAAATGGTCGTCGTCGCTCGTGTGGAAGCAAAAAAAAGAATGAGATGATGTCTCCGGATGAATGATCGGCGCTGCACCAGACCCCACGCCACATGCAGGGCCGAGAAGTCTTTCCGCGAGGTCTGGAAGCCTTCCCGACCAAGGACTCGAGCACGTTGTCGAAACGACGCCTTCTCATTGGTCAACCACAACCTCTCTCCTTTGACCTCAAAATTCGATCTTCCCAACTCACTTGGCAGTTGAGGCTTGCCAAAGGCGCGGCAGTCGTTCTTGTTTTCGTCATTGGCAAAGCTTTTTGCTGCCGGTAATAATTGCTTGTCGACATCATAATACTTCTCGAAAAACGCGTTCGGAAACGAGATTCGATGGATGAAAAAGAGCACATCGGGGTTTGGCGGTGTTGTAAGGCCGGCTTCGATTCAGAAGTTGGATTTGGACTTTGTCGTTAGAATTCAACGCGATTGCCCCACGGTCGCTCTGATGCCCCGAATTTTTCGATGTTTGGCGCTTGTTCGGCCCACCAGACAGACGCTTTGGGCAGCTCAAGCTGGCAAGTGCTCGCGTGTCCACCGGTAGGCGAGCGTTCTGGCGAAGAGAAAAAAAATTGGAGCTCTCGGGTTGAGGGTGCTTGGACATCATCCGCGGCCTGACATGTCTGAGCTGGTTTCCTTCAAATGTAGATCCCCGCCGTGCTTTCTCTGTTTCCTTTGACCACTCACGTTCCGCTGTGTTGCACGTTCTGTCCAGGGTTCCGCGTACTCCGCTACCTCACGCAATTCATACCCACCTTCCTTCCCTCAGATACGGCATCGTGCATCCTACTCCAGTCGATTCTTCCACGAGCACCTCGTGCAGCTGCCGCTTCCTGCCACCACTCGACCCGTAACACCCTCAGGGATCGCAAAAGAAAATCTGCCGCCTACCACATCCGTCATCAATCGCCATCTCATAGCTCAAACTATATCTTTTTAAGGGAAGCTGATTGACGCTTCACCTTCTTCAATACACATCACACAAC
>Ga0268250_10001234_pt1 | contig 11314 bp, 12 predicted proteins | sample AgamicAsSfe_FD_200448 | JGI IMG/M metagenome (GOLD analysis project Ga0268250, IMG submission 200448) | Agave microbial communities from Guanajuato, Mexico - As.Sf.e (v2) (version 2) | ecosystem: Host-associated > Plants > Phyllosphere > Phylloplane/Leaf | place: Guanajuato, Mexico | collected... | reverse complement strand
GGGGACGGGAGGGGGACTGAGCATGACGACGGCGAATGACGGCGCCGCGAGGACGGTCAAGATTGCGATGCAGCATCCGGAGTTGGAGAGGTATCAGATTGTGGTGGAGTTGGTGGCGAATATGGGGGTGCTGAGGTGAAAGAAGTGAATGTTGTGATGATTGGATGGGATTGGCTAAGATCTGTGGCGATATGATCTAGCCGTGGGTAAGGCAGAGCGACAGGCGTGCATGGATAAGGTGGCTTGGATAGGAGCTGCTACCATGAGATACATGACACTAGACGCCCTGTACGATATCATTTCGGACTACATTAACTTTGCATTCATCTTCCATCTGACACGTCTCGTTTGGATTGTACCGCTGCTACATTTAAGTTGGATACCGCCCATATACCGCCTTATTTGCCACCAACTTCCAGCTTTGAAGTTGGAGTTTTTTCAACCATATAGCTTTGTAGCGACCTATCCTTCTTGAGCCACCATCACTACTATCACGTCAATACACTCCGTCTCACCACATGCTTCGCCACAGAATACTGGCCACGACACCCTTCTGAGTCATTGTAGGCTGGCCTACACAGCAGCTTCCGACCATTTTGCGAGCCGACCTTAACAAGTCTTCAACATTGCCAAAGCAGTCGTCAGGAAAGCACCGAGACCCCTCATAAGAACCACAAACCCTGCACGTGTGGCTCGACTGGCCAAGATATCGCTGCGGCTGCGATGATCATCCATCCAACACACTGCGAACAGAACAGATACAAGACACGCGAAGAACTGCGCCAACCAGTTCGCGTGTGCTCGAACAAGCTGCTGGTTTGGTGCTGCAGAGATTATCGCGCACGAAGTGACGTAGATACCGAGGATCGTGTGGCCGAGAAGTGGTGCACCGTAAGCGATACATTGCAGTATAAGGGAGATCAGAAGCCAGGCTTCACAGCAGGATCGTCTCGGCCACGAATATATACGCCATAGCGCTCCAGTATAATCCTCTGTAAAGTGATGGATGTGGAGCTGCTGCAATTTGACTTCGAGGTTTCGTTCGAATGCTACCTTATCAAAGTCCTTTAGCTTTCGCTTTTGCAGTATCCAGCTCATCACGATGTTCTGCTAGAAATTTACCCACAGAACGTGCTGACGCGAGCTCGATGTCCTGGTCCAATGGTTTGGCGCTGGAGATTGCCAATCTAATGATTCCAGACCATCATCGCCAGCTCTTGATCGGCACAGGGACAGCGAGTGCCGTAGAGGATATGTCTAATCTTTGCCATCGTTTTCAGCTTCTGATATGCCAATTCTGTAAGTCAGTAGAATGTCATACAATGACAGAACGGCATTCGAATTCTTTGCAGGGCAGTGTCATGCATTTTTTTCTTGGTTTACACTCGGTCTTTCGTTCGTGATGGTCTACTATAGTGCTGAGCGGTCCCGCAAAACGGTATACCGTCACTACGGGAAATCTGAAACGATCGACGAGAGTGCCGTAAAGAGTTTGCTCATGTTCTTGCATCACCGCCTGTTAAGTCATCTCAAACTCCTGTGAATGCAGCAATTCTCTCATCCATCATCCCACCTTCTCCTTAAGACACCTGTGCTTCTTGCCTCTCGTCTGGGTCTTCCCCAGTCTTGCCCACAAGGTCAGTAGTGCAAAGGGCGTTCTATCATCCCGCATCTCCAATGAACAGCCCACATCTTCCGTCCCCCACCTTCATCACGATGGCCATTCCTCACCTGAGGTATGCTGCCAGGGGACGTCTTTCATTGCTGGAGAAATCAGATTCGGACAGGCAGGTTCACAGTGATCAACCACAACGTCGCAATAGCATCTCAAAAGTCTTGCCTTGATGTGGCCGAGCTCAGCTCTTATTGACATCTGTGAGCCATGTTCGAGTCGCTTTCGCGCTGTCGTGTGCAGCTCTAAACACTTTGACCAATCAGCACCTTACCAAATCGTCTAATGCAATTCAAGTCGCACTCACACTGTCTCTCGGTGTCGTCGAGTCCTCGTAAGAACTCAACACCATCGCCAAGAGCTCCACGAGGGTTATTCGCATGATCAGCTATCAGGGCCGCACGCTTCGTAAACGTCTGATGCGTGGCTATGTCAACAGGGAACGAGCGCCTCGATAGAGTCCTCCACATACGTCAGTGAGAACATCAGCAATTTCCTCCTCGTCGAACAGCTCAAGCATACGTGCACCCAGGGTGAAGAAGTGCGCTGCTTGACCTCGTAGATCGACTGTGCGTGGATCTGCTTTGAGAGCGTTCAGCACGCGAGCTGATAGGGAGTTGGGCAGGTCGATTGTAGCCATTGGCTGTGAGCCTAGGGTTTGGCTACAGAAGGTGTCAGACAACGGACTGTGTTATGGCATGCCTTGGAAGGAGCGCATTGACATACCTCACTGCCAGCATTTCGGCGAGCCATAGTGGTAATTCAAGCTTTGTGCCCTCTTTGATCTTTACGAAGGTCACTAGTTGTCACAATAGACTGGTAGCAGCAACAGGCAAGACATACGTCGCTACCGGGATTGCCCTCCATATATCCCAACCCTGGGACTGTGATGTCAAAGGTGCATGGTACTTTCTGCCAGATCTTCCGTCAGGGTAAACACGAAACGGAGTTCAAACTGCAAATACCTGCGCATCCGTGAGTATAGAGTCTACATCGTAATATGAGCCCATCTTTCACCAGCCGCCAATGCTGAAGCTCAGCTGAAACAGGGAGACGCGTTGTTGCTCGCGGTGGACGGCAGGTGCTCCGACACTGGGCCCCACATATTCTTACGTCAAGGTCCAGCTATGATTTCCAATGCAATCACCTTTCTGGGAATCCTTTGATCTTAATCACCTCAACACGCTCAATCACGTCAAGCACATCAATACAATGTCTGCATCTCTCATCAGCAAGAACCTCGCTCGCGGCGCTGTCCGTGCAGGAGCTCCGAGGCGTACAGCCCATGCCAGTGCTAGCTTCGTCCAAGCTCGCGGCAAAGCTACTCTTCCCGACCTCCCCTGTAAGCTCTTTCTGTCTCGCTAGCATATAGTCCAGCAAATCACCCCACCGCCACCTGTAGCTCCAATGTCCAGCCCGCTCATCTCTTTTACCAGACGACTACGCTGCCCTCGAGCCCTCCATCTCCGGCAAGATCATGGAGCTTCACCACAAAAACCACCACAACACCTACGTAACCTCGTACAACAACTTCTCCGAGCAGCTGTCCTCCGCCGTTGCCTCGAACGACATCACCGCTCAAAACGCCCTCCTTCCATTGATCAACTTCCACTCCGGTGGCCACATCAACCACACCCTGTTCTGGGAGAACCTTGCACCCAGCTCTCAGGGCGGTGGTGCCCCACCAGAGGGTGCGCTTGCTAAGGCGATCGACGAGAGCTATGGCAGTGTGGACGAGCTCAAGAAGAAGATGAACACGGCCTTGGCCGGTATTCAGGGGAGTGGATGGGCGTGGCTTGTGCAGGATACACAGACAGGGAAGATTGGCATCAAGACGTATGCCAACCAGGATCCTGTGGTCGGGCAGTACAGGCCGTTGTTGGGCATTGATGCGTGGGAGCATGCGTACTATTTGCAGTACCAGAACAGGAAGGCCGAGTACTTTGGCGCGATCTGGGATGTGGTTAACTGGAAGGCGGCGGAGAAGCGGTTCCAGTAGAGGTGTGTATCATGAGTTTGTGGGGTAATATGATGTGTATGAAGAGTTACTGTAAACTTGAGTCTACAAGGCCAATCGAAGGTTTGAGTAATGACGGAAATGATGAATACACCTCTCAAGGTGCAGTGCTCGCAGGTGATATCACTTGGTATCTGGAGTGTGTGCCATGCTTTGCACCTGAGGTATCAAAGCTTCAATATCTATGGACGGCACTCCCTAGACTGGCCCCGGCAAAGGTATATACAATCATACGATGCTGCAGAATTCATATAGACCTCACCTTGACAGCGTCTTCTCCTTGATCGCCCAAGCAGAGGCTGCTGCCCCTAGCACGATGACAGTATCTAGTATAAACGCGGCTCTATTACTCAGCAAGTAACACTGCCTCACAATTGCCCTCGTCTGCGGGTCCAAAGTCTTGATATAGCTCAGCGTCCTCTTCACGCCCTCAACAATCTTGTCTGCATCAGCACCACTGCGCAATCTCTGCTCTAGTGCCGACCTCATAGTCTGGTTTGCTGCTGTCGATGTCAAGCTCACACCGACTGTGGAGCCTAGAGAGCGAAAGAGGTAACTACAGGCCGTGGCTATTGCTTGATCCTCGCGACTCGCGTTTGCAATGAGTGCGATCAGTGTCGTCGTGACGCCGATACCGTTTCCGAAGCTGCAGACGCAGCTGCAAATGATGATGCCCACTGTAGATTGAGCGACGACGCCGGAGAGGAGGGTGATGCCTAAAAGTCCCAACACAGTTGAGGAATATGCCAGAACAGTTATCCAATAATACTTTCCTGTTTTCTGCATGTATAGCCCGCCAAAGAGACTCCCACTGACCCCGGAAATGATGCAGGGAATGAGTAACACCCCAGCCTTAGATGCAGAGCGGCCTTCCACTGCTTGGAAGTATAGAGGCAGGTAGAACAGTGCAGCCAGCCAACCACCAAAGGAGAAGAAGTTGCAAAGATAGGATGCCACCAGAGATCGGTTGAGGATGATACGTTTCGGCGCGAATGGCTCGCTCGCTACCTTTATCTCGATAAAGAGAAAAGCACCAAAAAGAGGGAATGATATACAGAGCGGGACAAGGCACTCTTTGACCCGCCACGAGACATTACTACCACGGTCCAGGCCGAATAATAGGGTGAAGATTGCGAGGACGAGCATCAGAGCACCAAGAAAATCGATACGGCGCAGCTTTGATCGCCAGTCTGTGGAGTCTTTACTAGGCAGCTTGAGCAGAAAGAAGACGGCAAAGAATGCCAGAAGACATAGTGGTGCTTGACCGAGGAACGACCAGCGCCAGCCAACACCATCTGCTAAGAGTCCACCAAGAGGTGCCCCACATCCCGCACCGGTTGCGTAGATGATGTTGACATAACCTTGCCATGTGCCACGTTCCTGCAGAGGTATGGCATCGCTGAGTAATATCGAGACGACCGTAGTCATTCCGCCGCCGCCAATACCAGCAAAGGCACGAGCAGCGATGAGCTGGTTGATGTCCTTGGCAAGACCGCAGAAGAGACAGCCTAATCCAAAGACGAGATACGCGAAGAGGAGACAAGGTTTTCGGCCAAAGATATCGCTCAGTTTGCCGTATAGCGGCTGTGCGGACGTCAACGAGAGGAAGTATGCGGTTGCAATCCAGCTGGTCTCCGAGAGGGCGTCGAGGTCGCTTCCGATCTTGCCGTAGGATGAGACGATGATTGTCTGGTCTGCTGCGGACAGGAAGACCCCAATAGCGAGTGCCGGCATGATGTACTTCATTTGAGACCGCATGTCTGGCTCGCTTGTATACTGTACTTTTCCACCATCTTGCTGTTGTGGATTATCGTCTTCTTCTTGTGCTTCTGTGTCCATCTGTCCATGCTCTGCATCTGCCTGATTATCGCCCTTCGTTCCATAGTCTGCTGTGTTGGCCGCCACAAAGCCGGTGTCGTGATCAATCGCGTCAATCGGCGTCGGGGCTTGCTCGGTGAGGAGCGGTGTGCTCTCTGAGGCCTTTCGTGGCATGATTCAATGTCGTGTGGGCAGTCTTCCGGGCCTAATAGCCCACGAGGTGTTGGTTATTTGTAGAGTTGCATTTATCAGCATGTTGAGATCTCGATGTCTTCTTTAGGAAGGTCGCAAAAGCTTGGCGTGCCAGTGGAGTTTCAGATCAGAGACTACAGGTAGTCGAGGTTTCAAGTTGACCACATTTGCCGCGACTTATCTGGTGTGCAGTAGGGCCTCGCAATTAACACTACATGTCGAGCTTTCCCTCCTGACCACATCTGTTACGACATATATAAGCTATACAAGATGGTAGTAGTAGAAACATTCGAGGTGGAGATGGTGCGTGAACTTGCAGTTGAAAAACGTGCACCAAGAATGATTTGCTGATTATCAGCATCAAGTGGATGGACGAGTATGAGCTCAGTGCGAAGTACAATATCGCTGAAACATGCTGTGCTTCTGTTTCAGTCGAGCATCTCCTATCTCTTGGCTCGTCATCAAGCGGGCCTACCATTTCAGCACTCGACCTCTTTTCCCCTAGCACGCCCCAAACATATGGCGAGATCAGAGGCTCTACTGCACTGAAGACGAATCTTGCCAACATCTACAACGAGGGGGCAGAAAATCCTCTGCTCGCTGATAACATCCTGATCAACCCTGGGGCTATTGCATCGAACTTCCTGGTATTGTACGCTCTAGTCGGACCAGGTGACCATGTGATCTGCCAGCATCCGACCTACCAACAGCTATATAGCGTTCCCCGGAGTCTGGGTGCGGAAGTGAGCTTGTGGGAGATGCACGAGGAAAGAGATTGGCAGCTAGATATTGACGAGTTGAAGTCTCTCATACAGCCCAACACCAAACTCATCGTCATTAAGTACGCCCTTTCCTCATTCCCGCCAAAAGAAATTGAAATACTGACACGACTCAGCAATCCCAACAATCCCACCGGCGCCGTCCTCCCCAAATCCCTTCTCACCACGCTCATCACCATCGCTTCAACCCACAACCCACCAATTACCATCCTTAGCGACGAAGTATACCGCCCCCTATTCCATTCGCCGTCCTCACACGGTTTCTCTCCACCACCATCCATTTTGAACGCACACTCCACCTATCCGCACCTCATCGCCACCGGCTCCTTGTCAAAAGCCTACTCCCTTGCCGGCATCCGCATCGGCTGGCTTGCCACTCGCTCTCGCCCACTCCTCGAACTCTGCGCCGCTGCACGCGACTACACAAACATAAGCGTCTCCATCGCCGACCAAGCCGTCGCTGCTTACGCCTTGAGTCCGTCTTGCCTTCCCAGCCTCCTCGACCGCAACATCAAGCTCGCAGCGGGTAATCTGCAGATCTTGAGCAGCTATGTGGAACGTTGGCTAGCCCTGGGATGGGCGCAGTGGACGCGGCCGGTGGCGGGGACGACTGCGTTTGTGAAGTTCATGCGGGAGGGAAAGGCGGTGCAGGCTGTGGAGTTTTGTAAGAGGCTGCAGGCAGAAACGGGCGTCATGGTTTTGCCTGGTGATCGTGGGTTTGGTGATCAGAGCGATGGGGGAAAGCGCTATGAGGGGTACGTTAGGATTGGGTATGTGCCGGAGAGGAAAGTGCTGGAGGGAGGGTTGAAAGTTTGTCATGCGTGGATGGAGAGGGAGTGGGAGAGCCTGCCGCTGGTAGAGGCATAGATGCTGTGGCCAAACGAACCATATGGCCTGGAGCAAGTGCCTGCATCATGCATGTTTCGTCAACACTGTATACAATATTGTCTCGTCGTGCACTGAAAGAGCGAAGGTGTAAGATCGGTTCCATTATTTGCTATACTAGTCCAGTCACAACCACTCATGCCATGATATCATATTCGTCATTTCGTTCCAATATGCTTCGGTTTTGCCGTGTCATGCTGCGCAGAGCTTAGAAGCCTTGCTGCTCGCCCTGCTGTTGGCCCTGGTCGTAGGACTGGTCCATCGAGTTGTCAAAGCGGTTGACGTCCTGGTCAGCGTCACCTAGATATGTGTTAGGCTTCATCCAATCCAATGTATCTTGTGCCCGAGCTCACGGCCTTCACGCTCAGCACCTCCGAATAAACCACCAATCTTGCCAGCAATTTTCTCGGGTGCGGACTCGACGTCGTTCACATCGCGGTCAACATCCTGACGTACGTCCTGCTCGGCATCACCTGGGGGATGGTTAGGCTCAGTGAGTGAGTGGAAAAACGGTATGCTTACGAGGAGCGTTCTCTACGTCGGACACTCCCCTATCGAAGGTGTTGCCAACGGAGTTCTCGTCCTGCTGGATGTCCTGTCCAGCCTGGTTGTAGTCACCCTCTGTGATAGGTGTTATAGTCAGTCATGATCACCATCGAATGAGACCACGGTTCATGCATGCTAAGCTTTCGCCAAGTTGCTCTGGGCACTGGGGATTACTTACCAACAGCGCCAACGGCATACCCCGCATCATTCGCCGCATTTTGGTCGTAGTCAGACATGTTTGGATGTGTTTTATTGACTGGGAATTTTAAGTCAAAGTGTTTGCTTTTGTTCGAGCTGAGCAAGAAGAAGAGAAGAAGGACATCAGGCCAGCTTATATGCTGGATGCCCCTCAGTCTTGGCGGATGACGTTAAATCAACATGAAACGCGCCACGACCAAGTCACAAATCCACTAAGAGCATGATAGCTCCAGCTGAACGCCATATCACGTGAGCACTCGGGTGTCCATCGTGGACTGCTTAATAGAGCAATATGTGGGCCAGTAGGTCCATCAATTCCCAGCCACCTCTTTCACAATCCTGCATTCCTCATACCCCTCCAGCACTGCCTGCGCACTCAGTACCAATTCGAAAAGCCGATGTGAAGCTGCCCAACCACTAGCTGAACAAGCGTATACTCACGCCAGAATACTGCACTCGAGACAGCTCGTCCACGTCTCAAGCAAGTTGTTTCTCGAAGCGCGGAAACGAACGCGGACCCCGCAGTCTCTCCAACCAGGAATCACGAACCGCTGCCAAACCACTGTCAGCCACTGGACCCAAATACAGCGCCAATCGTGAAACAAGACCATCATTATTGATGGGACGCAAGAACAAGATGACGTCCGGGTCCACGCGCACGGATTACATACAGCGCGAATTTAACGACCATCCGTCCCTGGCGTCAATTGACGACTATGAACCCAGTCCGCGACGCTCACCTGCTGTCGACCTACCATCACAGCATTCTGGCTTCCGCTCATACGGCCCCCCCTCAGATGTGACATCGGATCAAGATTCAGAAAGTCCATGGTCACCTCCAGCATGGCGACGGCCGGCAAGTGGATGGTTCCAGCCAGTCGATAGACTAGCGCAAGCACAGCGAAGAGGTAGCGCATGGGACGGACAGATCAAGGAAGAACAGGACGAAGACATGCCACTACCCGCGATGGTGCCGTTACCGATGAGTCCCGAGAAGACACCAAGTCCGGACGAGGACATCAAGCAAGAAAAGAATGAGAAAATTATACACGACATTGTGCAATCGCGGCCTGGCGCAAAGCTACAAGAGTTGAGCAGTACATTGAAACTGGAGCCCACCACGAATAGTGTTAAAAACAACTGTAGGTCGAATGGGGGCAAGGGTTTTGTAGACAATGTACTCACAAGTGCAGACATACGCTTCTCGGTGCGAGCTGACGTGCAACATCGTACGGAACCGATAGAAGCATTGGTCACCTTTTTCCAGTGCCAGTACAAACGCATCACGAGATCGAAAAGCTCATTCTTCACCTTTTTCACATTTACCATCCTGCTCGCGGCGATGGTCAAAGCATTGTTCGAGCCTCATGATTCTGGCCCAGTGCCAGATCTGGTCAAGGTCGCTGGACTGGCACGAAGTTTCGAACCAATCATACATTACTCTGAAAATGGCGTTGCACAAGTCGGCGAGCTTCAGGAGACTGGCGTCGCAGTTTGGGACCTTGGCGAGACCGTGAGATATTCCAACATGACTTCGTCATCAATTATCGTCCGGGAGCTCGATGACCTTAGCGAGAGTCTCAAGACCTTGGCTATCGAGCTCACTCGCTTCTTCGCTAACGTAGATGGCGATATTGACAGGTAAGATCGATTATATTAGCGAAGCAGACTTCATATTGATACACAGTCAGCATACTCATCGTCATGGAATGGGCCAAACGAGAACTCCATCAGGTGTCCAGCCACATGCCTGGGCGACTACAAGCTGTCTACGAGAACATGCACAACTACATCCGTCGTGTTGGAGGCTTTGGTGCTAGCAAGATGCTGACGGACTTCTTCGGTCAAACACACAATCAAGTCACGAAATCTACGCTTCAACGAACATTCAACGAGTTCCTCAATGTGCTGGAAGAGAGCATCAACACGGAATTGACATATTCGACTGCTTTATTTGGACTATTCGAAGCCATCGACAGGCAGTTCCTCAATCTTCAACGCACTGTGATACGAGAAACAGATTCTCAAGAAGTTGGCGAGGCCACTGCCAATTCCGAGCTGGCGGAACTATGGCGAAGACGTATCGGCAGCAACAAAGCCCGGATTGCAAAGTTTGAGAAGAACAAACTGTTACTAGCAAGCATCAAGGACAAGACCGTGCAGAACAAGCTGACCCTTGTCGACCACAACGGAAAGTTATTGAAGCTGAAGAGCAACCTGGAGATCCTGCGAAAGAGGCTAGTGAGTCCCTTAGTTAGGAGTAACGACACCAGCACGTTGTCAGTCGAGGAGCAGATCAAGGGGCTTGATGGAACATACGAATATCTACGACTTGCACGCGAGCATCAGAAGACGAAATTCATGGAAAGACTGTACGGCGCGGGCGCACGAAGAGTCACGATTGGTGAGGAACGCGATGCATGAATTGGGTATTGAGACTGCATGGTTGGACAAAAAGGTGTATATGTTTGGGAGGCAATTGTTCATGATTTTAGGATATTGTAGGGCTAGACTTCTGCTATTGTATAGAGCCTCTCATTCTTCGTCCGAGCTCATGCTGGCTCATCTTCCTTTTGTTTTGACATCTCGCCTGATCTGCTTGTTCTCTCGCGGATGCTATATCGTATGTGCATGGTGATCGACAGGCACGATGCAAGCCAATGCACGTCAGCCAAGACAAATCTGAAACGGGCTGTTTCTCCAAGGCTGGCTGTGCAAAGCACCTCGTTCTCGTGTCAGCTACACTCGCCAAGCACAGTGTGAAGGAGGCACTGAAGCTGCTCTATAGTCTCTCACATCTCTCGTCACAACAATGGGTGAGTCTGAAACACCGCTACAGGCCTTCGAATACGAAACCGAGCACTTCCACCAAGCACCGCTAACTTGTCCGATCTCCCTCTCACAGCATCCAAGCTCCGCCCCATGATGCGCCAGGCCTTCCGCTCCGGCCGCATGGTCGACGTCGACGAGCACGACAACGAAGTCTCCAACACCAACAACGAAAGCACTCCCCTCATCTCCCGCGCCTCCACCCAAGTTTCCAGCGTCAAATCCCACCTCTCCTCCTCCATCACCGACGAGCGCGCCTACATCCGCTGGCCAGCCCAGTTCCTGCACACCACCTGGGAAGTCTTGATCAGCAACTATGCTAACGTCTTGCTGGTCTTCGTGCCGTTAGGTATTGTGGCGGGTGTAGCGGGCTGGGAT
>Ga0268250_10001232_pt1 | contig 11315 bp, 8 predicted proteins | sample AgamicAsSfe_FD_200448 | JGI IMG/M metagenome (GOLD analysis project Ga0268250, IMG submission 200448) | Agave microbial communities from Guanajuato, Mexico - As.Sf.e (v2) (version 2) | ecosystem: Host-associated > Plants > Phyllosphere > Phylloplane/Leaf | place: Guanajuato, Mexico | collected... | reverse complement strand
TGCTCTGCAACTGTGATCTGTCCTCGCTTGTACTCAGGCCAAATCGAGCTGCTCGTCCACTTTGCTGACAGCGCATGTAGGTAGCACAAAATACCATGCCACGCGAAGCCTACGCTAGGCCACGCGAGCTGTGCATGGGCTATGCATCCACGTGTCCGGAACGAGGTACAGTACATGTGTCTAATGTGCTATCGGAGAGGCCGAGGCGGTTTGGCGCTCTTCCATCTCGCTTGCATGTCAGCATTAAGCGGAGACCGAGACTATCTGTTGCGTTGTCGTGCTCATCGTGTGCAATCGACATGCTTGTCGGTGTGTGGGATCGACCAAGGCAGCATGATGTGCTTTTGTCTTTTCATAACTATGATGGAAAGCTAACCACCGACAAGCTGCATGATCATCATACTATCCTACGTCAATCCTCGCCAGCATGTCTCAAAGAAGCATCGTCTTTGATGTGCTGGTTTGGATACTTGTCGGCGTGGAGGACCCATTGAGGCACTCTCATGCGCTTCTCGCATATGTACTAAGATGCTCGTCAGCATGTACGAGAGAACGTGGTCTTCTGGTGTATTTTCGATTTCGTATTTGTGCTGAGTAGCTAGTACCAACAAGCGCCTGGTCATCAAGCTAGCAGACATGGAGCCCTGTCAGCATGTCTCGAAGGAGTACTATGTCTGTTGTACTGATGTGTGTGATTGTGACGCAAAGTACACTTCGAACCTTTGGATAGACTGAGGCAGTCTGATGTGATTGATCCTCGCATGCATAGTGTGAAGCTAACACTCACAAGCTTCCTGATCATCATGCTAGCCACGTCAATCCTTGCATGCATTGTTTCTGGAACGAGCAAGCACTAGACACTCCAATTCCAGCCACTATCAACACTTCCGTCGAGCAGATTGTCGAACAGCATCGCGTCAGATTTCTGCATCCGCCAGTTCATCATCTCGCCTAATTGGTAGTGTATTGAATGCTGGAGTATTGGAGCATTATATTTTGGGTCCAGTCGTTGTCGACAAGGCTTTCCTGACCATATCCATTCGAAGATGGATTCCTCGCTGCCGAAGCTGATGTTATCGTCGAGGCCTGAGGATTTGTGGCTGGAAATACCGCATCTCCCAGATTACTAGGATTTGGACCAACGATATGCTCGCCTTCGACAGTACACACTGACTTGCCATGTGAGACGAGTATGGTACCGTTCCGAAGTTCTGGAATTCATCAACCTTTCGATCAAAGCTTGACAGCCCGCTAAGCATGATACACGCGAGTATGCAAATCGCCGATCCTCTGCAGCACGAAACAGGAATGTTAGATGTGTCAACACTACCAATGCCTGATGCCAAATCTGGCACATTAGTCGTTCGTACTTTACAGTCGCTTCTTCGCTACAGTCCTCTTCGGCACTGCCACTATAGCTGATTTCCTACCACCAATGTGGCCTGCTCCTAGCCAAGATCCTCAGTATTTCATTGATATCGTGCGTGACATTGAAGGCGCGTGCTGGATCGCCTTGGCTCCGAGTAAATACCAGACCGGAGATGTCGCAAAGCTGTTTGCTATACATGTCGTCGGCTGTGAAGAAGGATGCAAGTTCGCCACATGGTGCTAGCATCGAGCTTGTGGAGGACGGAAGGCCTAGAATAAGAGAAAGATATCTTTCCTCCGAGACTATTACAGGCATGCAAATTACACAGTGTCTATTGCATCCTTACACCAGAGATTACACGATGCCACATATAGTGTCGCTTCGCAGCTACCAGATCCGTTACATCTGCTGGCGCTTCCATTGGCGATTTGTCAATGCCCATGAGTTGTATCACCGAAACACCCCTTCTGAAGGTGAGCCAAGCTCTTCGAACTTTTCCAGTATTCACATTGTATAATCCTCGAAGGACAAGACATTAACCGCGTCGACAGTAACGATGAGATTATCATCACAACTTACTGCTGTTGTCACTAGATGCATGATGTCCTCGCTCAGTTGTCGAATATCAACCATTCCCCGAAGTTTGCTCGTATCGACACTGGCTGGCAGTTGCTGGACACAGAGCCACACGCAAGAGGAGTCTCGTAATTGCTAGTGGATGACTTACTGCGACTGTTTTTACATTAGAGGGATTACGGCGCGGAGACTCATCGGGCATCTTGAGCTCCTATTGGCGACGAAGAAGCCACCAGACACGGATCACAGTCCACAGGTAGTCTATATCCGCTTAACACGGCACCAACGCGGCAAGTTGTTGCTGAAGTCGCTGAGATCGACCCATTGTGCCGATAATTCTAGTTGGATCTCTTGGAGTGTCGGATCTTGGTGTGATATAGTCGTCTGAGCAAATGTTGTTGTCGGCCCAGTCGAGATGCTGGTAGTACGAAGACTATTCGAAGTGACGTGTGTCAAAAGCTGGTTGAAGGCTCACCAAAGCTACGTTGGGTGTTGTCTCCTCGAGAAACTTTTGCATTCTGGTCAGTGAGCTCCTCAAACAATACCTCGACTTTCTCTAGTCGACGAGCAAGAGTCGCATTGAGACAGCATCATTCGGGCGTTCAGTGTCTTCATATTCGTTGCCGAGACAATTCGTGCCTTTCTCTGTGCAGCTGACGCAGATTGCATGATAATCTGATTTTACATGCACTTGATCTTCCAGCATTTGCCTGACTTATCTTAGCAGTGCTGAAGTGAATATAAACTGTGTACTCACACTCCTAGTAGCTCCTGGTGCCCTTCCGGACACGCTTTCTTCGAACTTCAGCGTGGATTGCGGAGGTTTTTGACATTTTGAGATGATTCTGACAGAGCTATGAGCTTTAGCACTGGAAGAAAGTGTTCTCTCATTCAAAGAGACAAGAAAGCTCAGCGGAGGTGAAGTATATACGCGTCCATATCTTTGTTATCCGGACGAATGAAGGAGGAAGCTGAGGTGTACGCGAAAGATGCTTAGTCAGCTACTACCAACTTCAAGCTCATCGTATACGATCCTCGGTCACACAGCCGAGCTTGACGTCGAAGCGATTTACAGGAGATACGATAGAAGTCCAGGCTCAACTTGATGTTGTTTGTCATTCCGCAAAGCACAGTTGCACAAGGGAAGTTCACGTTGACAAATCAGGCGGAAACTGCCTTAGTCAACGTGTGCAGCATCAGACCAAGATCAGAAGTCACGATGGACGGCCCAGCAAAGCAGAAACCCTCAATCGGCAGATACTGTACCCTGCCATATGACAGCCAGCCATGATAAGCACTTGAATTCTTGGAGATTACCGATACAAGCACTTGGGAGCTTGTCCAGGGTTTCACATTGTGTTACTATCATTGGATTGTGCCTCTGGGCTCTGCAGCCCTGCAAGATTTCTCCTGCAGGACCACTCCTGGCACTCCCGCTCTATCCTTCGCGAAACCCCCGCGAAACCGTCCTCAACAATAGGATCTTTTATACCACACCAAGCGGCCGTAATATCCGCGTCCGGACAACCTGATTCGCCACGTCACCTCCCTTTTGCAGTGACACAGCGCCGACTACCGCAAACAACGTATCCCTCAAGACCTTATCGATTCCAGATGCTTGTAGATCATGTGTCTGTGATGTAATTGTCAGTCAAATGTCCTCTCATAGTTCTCGTCGCAGCAGGACCACCTACCAGTCTAGGGTTCCAGCGTATGACATTTCTTGCTCCGTAGCTCTCGGCCAACTGCGCCAGCCTCTGTGTCTCGGTGATAGCATCCCTTGCCTCAGTTGTCACCTTCGCTGCCACCACAGTCTGCGGATGCACAAATGGCTGCCGCCCGAATGAGTCCACTTTTCCCTTACTCTTATACCACCATGCCTCTCTCGATGCGTCCAAAAGTGCCAGACTCGACTGCATTTCCACAATCTTCCTGCCAAAGAATGCCAGCCGTTCATTAAACCCACGTCGACCTTGATCAAATGTCTTATTCGTCACAGCAAGCCACTTGATATCCTCCGGCAGAACCTGATCACCGCCAGGTCCAAGCATTTTCACATAGAAGCTGTCAAGTACTGCGGGATCACTGTTCATGATAAGTTCATCCCGATCTGTCTTCGGACGGATGCGGTAGGGTGCTTTCATGGCTTCTGGTGTGCGTGCCCATCGTGGTAGACCTTGAGCATTGTCCGGAGATCGCTGCGAGGCGCCATTCTGGAGGCTGGACTGTGATATGGAGCTGGAAGACTGTGACGCGGATGTTGCTGGAGCGGACGAGGAGGTTGAGGCATAGAGGGAAGATTGCTTTTGCAGTGTTATCCGACAGCTGCGGCATACATGTCGTGAAAGGGATTTCGCGGACAGAGACATGCTGAGCTGGAGCGAGGGATTGGTATAGAGGTGGTCCAGAAGATCTAGGCTGTATTAATGCTGCTGTTGCTGTTGCGGCTGTTGTTTCTGAGTGCTCGATCACTTTTTGACAATCTGCGATCACGTGCCATTCGTTGACATGTCCTCACTGTCCTCTGTTTACTCCTCTCGTCCAATATGCTGCTAATTTGCTTTGGATGACAGATACTATTGGGAGCAGCTCTCTTGCTGAGACTCTCGCTAATTCTCTAGGTGCTGGCACCTCATTGACCTATTACCACGTCTCTACTCCACCAACCTCTTGCTCCTCAATATACACACCTCCTCCAGGCTCAAAGCCAGACAAGACTTATGCAGAATCTCACACAATACTAATTACAGCCAAGAGTGATGGCACATGGAAAAGTAGTCATCCTGAAGAAGTGATTGTTTATGCTATCGAGCTTATCCTCTACACCACTGCTCATCTCAGCACACTATTCGTTTCCAAAGCAGACTCCACTGGGTATGCTCACTTGATCCCTGCAAGTGGCGGAGCTGGCTCTGTCATACGATCAATCACTTCTACATTCATCTCATGGCTCATCAAGCACCGGCATCGAGCAGACAGACGATTAGTGCTATCACTCTTTGCTCGAGCGCAAGGACAATACCTCTTCCCTGGAAGTGTCGACAATGGTAAGAAGCACGTTCTCGATGACAGGCAGCTGGTGAAGTGGTGGTGCAAGACCCTAGATCCGGTAGTAAGAGAGTACGGGTTAGATACAGGCTCCGAGCAAGACAAGCCTGCTCCATTAGAAACACGAAGCAAAGCATACCTTATAGTTCCTGGTCATGATAGCCACGAAACATCATCATTCTTCCCACCCTCACATCGTCTCGATGCACCTCAGCAAAAGCGATGGGTAAATTCACATCCCTTATCACTCGTCTCACCACATCCACACACACCTCCACGAAGCCTGATCCCGCACTTCCCTGATGACCCAAAAGCACGATTCCTGCTCGACCTGGACGAAGAGATTCCCGATAGTGTCATGTCACAGAGCAGCAGTGGAAGCTTCCCCGTCAGTCCAACGAAGCGAGGTGCAGGCGTGTGGAAGAGTGTTAAAACGATCGAGGCATTCTGGGAGATGATGGCGTTCAGGCAAGAGTGCTCGTCTGGTCGTCTGGTTGGCTTCATATGGATAACATTCACACCCGCCGGTCTCCTATTGCACGAAAGCAAGCCTCTCATTACTCGCACGGCCTCCCGCGGCATCTCTCCCACACATGCGAAGCAAAAAGCGCCCGTTTTATCGGCTCGAGTACAGCGAACAAATAGCAAAGGGTCTTCCCTTAGCGGCCCAGTCCTCCCTCGCGCCCCACGCGCCAAAACCCCCTTCTCTGCCTCCTCTCACACATCCGCGGCAGAAACAACAAAACACTACCACGCCCCCTCCACCAGCCGTGGCGCGCTCGTGCTGTCCGAGAAAGACTACGCCCGCATCCACGAAATGCTCCTTCGGCTTGACTTTTCATCGCTGGAGCTGAGCTGCAACAGCACGAGGACGTGGATACAGGAGACGGGTGTGGTGGTTGGTGTGAAGAGGCCGCAGTGGGGTGTTGATGTTGTTGGGACGAAACAGCTGGAAAATGGCATGGTGCAGAACGGAGGTTCAGGTACAGGAGAGGTAGGAGCGATGAAGGGCGCGGCTGATGCTCCTGAAGGAGCCGCGGACAAGGGCATCAATGTCCTTACGGTGAAGCGGCGACCAAAGCGGGACGTGGATGCGGCGGATCTTGGTCCTGCGACTGCAGTACAAACATTGGCGACGACATCTGCGACATCTGCGGGCGTGACATCGCTGAGTGCAAGTCTAGTGCGGAAAAAGCCGAAGGTTTGAATCGAGGTTCGTCTCCTCCGCACTTCGTGAGCATGACGAGAATCCGAGCCTAGCAAAAAGTCTGCAAAACTCGATTCTTGCGATCACGATTTGCAGTGCAAGGTCTGCTGCCGACGGAGCAGAAGCATAGTGAAGTCTGCTTCATAGGCTCAAGTGGGTCTGAGCTCGCAACCAGCCACACATTTTGCCTCGCGCGACTCAGCCAGGGCAGCAAACCTTCAACACATGGACACACCTCATCACACGGATTACGGCCGTCAAAGACATCACTTCCGGTTCCCATCGCAGGATCATGCTGCTGGAGTACCAACGTGGTGCCATACTACGCGACAAACCAGGAGGTGGTTTCGGCGATACATCAGCGACACCAGCGCCAGCTTTCCTTAGCCACAGTAGCCTCATCAAAGTCCGCACGCCTACCAAAGGTTTCAAAGATGCCGACTTGTGAAATGAATGACGGGTAGAGTTTCGGCTCAACTTCAGAATTTAGCAGTAGAGAGGGAAGTGAATCGTGAAGCCAGTGTCGACCCGGTGAAGGGGGAAGGGACTAGAATTTGGATGAATACCATTGGAAGTCGGAGGGAAAATCGGAACATGAAGGTTCTTGGTTGGATGGTGGAGACGTGTACATTGGATATCAACGACAAGAGACGCTATAGAGGGATGACTACTGCAGGTCGGTTTTGGAAAACCTAAAGGTAGTGTATTCCGACCAAGATGAAGGACGAAGTCCAGATCCGGGGGATGGGAAAACGAGAGGCTTTGACGGAGTGAAGAGTCTTCATTCAGTGCCAACCAGGTGCATGAGTGTCTCGAGAGAGCATTTGGATGACTGTTCTCGGGATATAGCACTCCTCTCGTCACTCGAGGTCTTATCCTTCTGCCAATTCGTCCATTCATCTTTTCCACATCTCTGGTCATAGCATTCATTCGCCTTGCTCGCTTATCATTTTGCCACCAACGTTGTGAACGTATCCATACCCCCCTCAGTTCTTCCCCGTCGGAATCTCAAAGAACACCGCCGACTGCCCCTTCGTGTACGCCCTATCAACGCGATAATACCCCTTCCGATCAAACTGAATCACATCATCCACCTTCAACCCGGCCACATTGCAGTCCGCCCTCGCCTCCGTCCTGATCTCCGTCTTCGGATTCAAGATATCGCTGATCTCGTCATCTGGACCCGGCTTATCCTTCGTGATCAAATGATCGAATTCCACCAATTCCACGGGCACCAGTTCCTGATCCGTGCTCAACCACGTCACCTTCTTCTTCGTCTTCTTGACATCACCGTCGAGGTGCAGCTCCAGCGTCGCGGCCTTTACGCTGCCGTCGCCGGACCGCTCGAGGGATCGGACGAAGGCATTGCCCCAGTTCATGAGCGTGATTTCTTCGTCCTGTTCGAGGGTGGCGGCGTCGGCTTGTTCGAGGAGGATGGAGGCACTGTACACGACTTTCTTGGTGCCGAGGGCGTATTTGGCGTGCTTTTCCTTGTCTTCGGTGACAGGGGAGGAGGGACCGCCGGTGATGGTGACGGGGACTGAGGAGTTGGAGGCGATGGCTGTGTAGCGTGCGGAGATAGGATCGATGTGCCTGGAAGAAGGTGAGGTCAGTAAGGTGGTTCATGCCTGAGCCGTGGGGAGAAAAAGGCTCACTTCTTGTTTGTCGCCCAGAAGGCGCTCCAGTCCTGGAGTACGACATTTTTGCTGGGACCCTGCTTCAAGATGAATTCGTGCAAGGCTGCAATGGTCATGCCGTGGCGGCGGATACCCCTGACAGTAGGCATGCGAGGGTCATCCCAGCCGGTGACGACGCCTTCATCTACAAGCTTCGTGAGCTTACGCTTGGACAGCAGCGTTTTGATCATGTTCAGTCTGGAAAAGTTCCAGTTGTACACCTTGCGCAGCTTGAGGGCAGTGATAAACCATTGGTACTGCTCGTCACGCTCATTGTACTCGGTTGTTCTCAACGCGTGCGTCACGCCTTCGACTGAGTCGACAATTGGGCAGGCGAAGTCATACGTGGGATACACCTTCCATGTGTCCTTTGTGCGGTGGTGTGGTTGCGGATTGCAACGGTAGACGACGGGATCTCGCATAGCACTGTTGGCATGATCGTAGCCCATCTTAGCGCGGATGGACCATCTCGTGCCTTCCGGTGTTCCAGCTTTCATCTCTTCGAACTTGGCAAGAGTGTCCTCAATGGAGATTCCGCGATTCTTGCTGGCTTGTGGTGGAGCTCGTACGGCTGTGCCAGGACGCTCACCACGGTCATAAGCCATTTCGTCCTTTGTTGAGTCGTCTGCGAAAGCGTTGCCGTCCTTGATCAGCTGGAGACAGTGGTCGTACAGCTCCTGGAAGAAGTCACTGGTATGGCTTGTCTTGTCGGCCTTGATACCGAGCAGAGTCAGATCCTCCTTGATAGACTCCTGGAATTCTTCCTTCTCCTTGGAAGGGTTGGTGTCGTCGAAGCGCAAGATCAGTGTTCCCTTGTACTTCTCATGCGCAAAGTAGTTGTTGAGCAAGGCAGCCTTCGCATGTCCAATGTGTAGATACCCAGATGGCTCAGGTGGGAACCTGGTAACCACACCCTTCTCTGTATCCTGCAGGCCAATGTCATAGCTAGCACCGTCATCCTCCTTGTTTTCCTTGACTGAAAGCTTAGCGGCACTTGCAGCGAGGACGGCGTCTGCGATCCATGGATTTGACTCCTCGATAAAGTTGAACCACCTGGACAAGTTGACCATGAGAGCCTGCTTGATGTAGGAAGTTGCTACTCTATTGCTGCGAAGAGCACCCCAGACCCAGAGATCAGCTCGCGACAAGGTGTAGCCAGCAATGTAGGATCTCAATGTTAGATGGGCATCAAGTTCAGCGAGATTTGGCTCGATTGCTTTTAGATTGAGCGAGGTCATCTTTGACGCTCTGCCCTTCCATTCTCGCTCCTATAGTAATGATTGGTCTCTGGTCATAGTGTTCCATGGTATGTAGAAAGGAATATCACAGCTTTTTCTGGTTTAGGATACAGAATATCACATAGAATTTGACATACCGCCTGCTTCTGCTGCTCAGATGGAGATGGCAGATCATGTTCGAGCAAGCTCTTGACGATTGGCAAGTCTTCGATCTTCTGCTCAGCCATAGTTGTGTTGATGTGGCTCGTTGATGTTATATGCTGCCTCGAGACTTTGTACTGAAATGAATCATTCGTCACGTGCTTTTGGTACATTTTGAAAGATCACCACCTCAGAGATCACCATTGACCTTGTATCTACGAAGTACATCTCGCAAGCCAGCGGTTCTAGCAGCAGCAGCTCGCTTCAGTCCTCGGCACTTCGCAAATCAACGCCCTCTCCAATACCTCGCTTCCTTGCGAACAATGGCTTGCTCGAAGTCACCTCAGCTTGCCTCACTACTACGACCAGTCATCTCACATCCAGTCCATCTACCTCTACGACAACCTCTAGCGCAACAACAAATTCGTACCGCAGTCCAATCCGCCAACGCAGCAAAGTACAAGCGTAAAGATACCGCCGCGAAAACAAAGAAGCGGAAGGGAAACACTAGCTTCAAGCAATATGACCTGAAAAATGCCGAGCAGTTCTCGTTATGTGATGCCATGAGGTACAGATCTTGCGCGAAACACAATGTCAAGACTTATGGAGGCTGACGCTGATTCAATAGATATATTCGCGCCTTCGAGGTCGGCCGCGAACCCACGTCCTCCAAGTACGAAGTCCACGTCAAACTTCGGTCACTCAAGAATGGACCCGTCATCCGTAATCGCCTACGACTTCCTCACGCCGTAGCTACCGACACTCGCATCTGCGTGATATGTCCGCCAGACTCAAAGGCAGCACGAGCTGCTCGCACCGCCGGCGCTGTGCTGATAGGAGAGGATAACGTGTTTGATGCCATCAAGGATGGCCGCATTGAGTTCGAGCGATGCATCTGCCACATAGACAGCTTGCAGAAGCTGAACAAGTCTGGAATCGCACGCATACTGGGACCACGGGGGCTGATGCCCAATGCGAAGGTGGGGACGGTGGTCAAGGACGTGGATGCTGCTGTCAAGGATATGGTGGGAGGAAGCGAGTATCGTGAGCGTACTGGCGTGATACGTATGGCGGTTGGGCAGTTGGGGTTCACGCCTGAAGAAATGCAACGGAATGTGAAGGCATTCATGGAGAGTGTAAAGCGGGATTGTGCATTATTGTCAGATCGGATCGCGAAGGAGGTGCACGAGGTCGTGCTGTCGAGCACGAATAGTCCGGTATGTTGTTTTAATGATGCTTGTTGGTGGCGACCTGGGACTAATCTTCCAAAATAGGGTTTCTCACTCAGCGGCACGTTTAGAAGTGAAAACAGTGTGCCGACTGCTGCACTGTCGACATTATAGGTGGTAGATACCCTTGATTATGCAAACATATACAGACAAGCAAGTTTGTGACCTGTGGGAGCAGCGCGCAACATGAAGTCCTAGAGCTCCTCATTCGGACGCTGCTCCATCTCAAGACAGAATGAGGATCTAAATAGTTGATGCTATGAGTAGCAAGTAGCCCAGCCATAGTATGAGGTCTGTGGTTGACGCAAAAGATGAATCCATGAACGCGACAGGGGAGAATTGAAAGATGTTGATGACGATGATAAGAGAGCGACCAAGGATTCCTCATCTATCTCGAATACCTCTCAAGATCTGTATAGCCTCTTTCGACGCATCAAGACTACTGTACATCGCCAAGACCTTCAATCTTCCGCCTGAATCCTTGCTTGTTGACCGCAAACTGTTCCCCAGATCTAGCAATATCGTGTTTCGACACTTGACCAGCCTCGGCCGCTGCGCCACGACGAATGGCAGTTCGTTCCCGATCTGTTCAGCTTGATACTCCAATAGCCTGTAGTCCTGCACGCGTCTCGCCAATTTCGTCAAACCTGCCGTACCTTCAGCACTGTAGCCATCTGCTTCTTCATCCTCGGCATCCTCCTCTTCGCCACTGTCATCTTCGTCATCCTCCTCAAAATCACTACCCGCCGCAACTCCCTCATCTTTCCTCGCATTCTGTACAACGTCCAACTTCTCCTCAAGTCTCTTCAACCCCCTCTCCCACCCTAAAAG
>Ga0268250_10001231_pt1 | contig 11318 bp, 13 predicted proteins | sample AgamicAsSfe_FD_200448 | JGI IMG/M metagenome (GOLD analysis project Ga0268250, IMG submission 200448) | Agave microbial communities from Guanajuato, Mexico - As.Sf.e (v2) (version 2) | ecosystem: Host-associated > Plants > Phyllosphere > Phylloplane/Leaf | place: Guanajuato, Mexico | collected... | reverse complement strand
CGGAAGTGATTTTGTGGAAGTGCAGCACAACGTAGAACATTTGGGTAGAATGCGAGGACGCAATGAGGTAATGGCATATCACCAGATAGTCTGACACTGACATCGTGCAAGCTTGCAGAGCTCGTGGCCAGTATTGGCTATTATAAGTATCGCCCATGGACACAACATTTTGATGGGAGTCAAATCAGAATAATCCTTCGGTGTGTCGCGAAGCAAAACTCTAACACCTTTGTGGAGTCACGATTCGGCCGCCGAGTCTGACGCACATTGCCTCGAGTGCCTGAATCTTGTCAAGATGTTTCTGGAGCCTCACCCTATGACTCGCCCGAGCTACGGTAATACCATTCACAGTCTTGTTGAGATTGATTCTCTAGAATGAGACTTTCTTGCCTTTGCCCTCGTTGCTCTTGTTGCTCTTTCTGATCTGCGTTTCACCCGGTTCTGCCGATCTTGCTGGTAGGCGATGCGTCAATGGAGAATAGCTTCTTGCAAGATGTGACAGGGATCCGAAGGTTAACTCCTCGTCACGATGCTCACGCGTGTAACGAGCGCTTCCCGATGTTGATGTATACGAGAGTGGTGTAGGCAGAAGCCTGTTGGATGAGATCGGGTGCGCGCGTGGGAAGCAGGATGCTCGAAGAGCTTCAATGTAGCGATTGATCGCGTTGTCTGAAAATAGACCGAATGGCTTACATCGTGGAGTGGACATTTTGAAAACGCTCTAGTCTTGGGTTCTTCGTCCGATGCGTCCCCAACAGCTTAGATATTGCGTATCCTCGTCGTCACTCTCGAGAATGACGATTTACCCACTCCCAGATTATTGTTTGCTGAGCCTGTTGAGCCGAAAGACTTGCTTTTGCTGCATCTTCTGGCAAGATCATCGAGCCTTCTTCGTCAGAGCCACGTAATCTGCATTTTGTCCAGGTTTCTCCAGCACATGGTCGTAAGACTTCTTGCTATTGCTGGTGTCACTACATTCATTGCTACCACTATCCTCCTCGGATTCTTCGACGGACAGAGCAGCTGTAGATGAAGCTTTGAAGAAGCTGTCTTGCTGATTCAGCCCACGTGCCACTGCCGATCAGAAAGATGGAGCTGATGCAGTGTATTGAGCACAAGTCGGTGATTGTTTCAGAGGTGTTTGACAAATATTGCACACTTCGGGCTACCCTGCCTTCGCTTTCCAGTCTCTGTCGTCATACCATGACATGACATGACAATGCTCGGGATAAATCGGCGATTCTGTTGGTCAAACCTTCAGTCGATATGACACAGTCCGCTCCGTATCACGCGGGCTCTGTGTGACCTCGTCCCTCAGCACAATTCCAATCCTTATCGCATTTATTCGAGCTCATCTCCGTCCATCTCAGCATCCTTCTGGCAAGAATAAAATGCAGGCACCTGGAGCTGAAGCTTCTCAGCACACCGCAGCTCCTCCAACCACAACAAAACCATGGCAAGAGATCTGTGCCGACGTGCAGGCGTATCGCGCTGCCACGGTTGGGAAAGTCTTTTCTACACTTTCTACCTTGCTCGCTGACGAACTACCTCTCAACGTGACAGGAGTCCCAGCAGATGTGCTCACCGCCGAGGAAGTACGTATCACTTCTCTCACGACCGAAGAGCTACTTTGCCAGCTCGCGAGCCTTGAAATGTCTTGCGCGGAAGTCACAAGCGCGTTCCTCAGGCGTGCAGCAGTCGCCCAGCACTTGGTAAATTGTGTCACTGAGTTACTTCCAGATCGCGCTCACGCTAGAGCTCAATATCTAGACGAGTACATTAGCGCTCACGGCAAGCCAATTGGACCACTACATGGATTGCCAATCAGTGTCAAGGAACATGTCAGCATGGAGGGGCTGGATTGCAATGCGGGCTTTGTATCATGGGTGGGCAGAGTTGCAAAGGAAGATGCCTTGATATTGAAGAATCAATTGGAAAGCAGGCGCAGTGTTCTATGTGCGGACGACAGAGCCTCAGACGATTGTAGGCCTGAGCCCGAGCTGCATAGTTTGACTGTGCGTCCGCGAGTTTGCTAATCCGCTGGCAGATGCACTTGGAGACGAGTAGCAACCTCTATGGCATCACTGTCAACCCATTCAGTCGACATCTTACTTCTGGTGGCTCTTCTGGCGGAGAGGGTGCCTTGATCGGGTTGCATGGCAGTTGCCTTGGCATTGGTGAGAAAAAGAGCTGTGACACGTTGAAGATGACCAGTACTAATACAACGCAAAGGCACAGACATTGGCGGAAGTATACGTTCACCAGCAGCCAATAACGGCATCTTTGGAATCCGCCCGACTGCGTATCGGCTACCGTGCAAGGGTATGGAGCACACTATGGGAGGCGCTGAACAGATTCTCGGGGTCATCGGACCACTATCAACAAGCATCGCAGGCATAAAGCTATTTATGCAGACATTGATCGATGCACAGCCGTGGCTCATTGAATCGAGTCTCACTCCACTACCATGGCGTAGCAACCCAGCTGACTTCGAAAGCAGCAGAAAGAAAATCAGAGTAGCTGTGATGACGTGGGATGGTACTGTCCAACCTCATCCACCTGTGCAACGAGCACTGGAAGAGGTTGCCATCAAGATGCTTGCCAATGAACTGGTGGAGGTGACGCACTGGGAACCTTCAGGCTCGGAAGAGGCATGGGAAATCATTGTTTGTATCTCGCAGTACAGCACGCAATATATGCTGACATCGAGTAGTCACATCTCTTCTTCCCTGAAGAAGGGCGAGGGGAAGCTGACGCGATCAATGCTTCCCGCGAGCCATGGCGGCCTCTATCAAGTTGGGTTATTACTGACAACCCGCACGTCTCGTATCTCTCTGTCGAAGGCGTATGGGAGTGGACGGCCAAGCGCGAGACATTCCGTGCAAAGTATGCCGAGAAATGGAATGTTACAAGTGCTTCTGGCGCGAAAGACGATACAATAGATGTCATTCTCTGCCCGGCTGGTCCTGGTGCTGCACCGCCGTTAGACTGTGCAAGATACTGGAACTACACCAGCTTGTGGAATCTACTCGACTGGCCTACTTTAGTGTTTCCGGTCACGAATGTTGACCAGCACAAGGATACCGAAGACGAAGGCTACGTGCCAAAGAATGAAGCGGACCAATATAATTATGATCTTTGTGAGTAGTCCTAGATCCTACTCAGATGAAGATAGCTGACTTATGCATGCGTAGACACCGGACCTGAACGCTACAGAGATGCGCCGATTGGTCTGCAACTTGTCTGTCGAAGATTCGAAGACGAGAAGTTGATCGAAGCTTACGGATACTTGAGAGACCTTGGGTGCATATAAGGTGCACGGGACTACTTCACTTCATGGCAGACCTCGCGTCCTGCAGTAGCAAGCATCACATCTTCAGTATTCGTGCTGGGCACGAGTCTGTATTGCGTGGGCATCCGCGTCGATAGCGGCATCGGCTCAATCGTGCTGGCAGAAGTGTTGGTTGTGAAAAGCTGCGCTGGAAAAATATACAATCTCAAAATCTACTTCCATCTTGCACGCAGCGCCTCTGTCCCACCTTAAACAAAGATACCTGTATCGACCAGGAGCAAAGCGTGATAGGCTTCAGCGCTGTTGACGAGAACACGAATACTCACCTTTCGCAAAAGGGTACAGAACGACGCGACTTCAGCTAATCGTTCTCTTCCTATCTCCATCAGCCGGGCCTCCAATCTGATCCCTCTTCCTTAGCTCTCACTTTTGCGCGACTTTGCGACCGTCTTCCAGAGATGCGGACTGCCATGAGACAGAGTTGTGGTCGACAGCAAGGACATTAAAAATGCCAGCGAGGATGTGCTGTTCCCAAATTCGCAATGCATACCACTGCCGCCGATTTGTCTTGATCAGGATGATCAAGCTGCACGTCTTGCTCGTACTCGAGTACTCTGTGTTGTCGCTCCTCAACTTCCTCGGTATCGAGAGTGAAATGCTGAAGTTATAGAGAGTTTCGGGGATCAAAAACCCAAAGCTCAAGCTGCCCTTTCCGCTGTGATATGCCTTTTGTGATCCGGTTCAATGAGCTCGCACCAGCTGTGACCTGCAGAAGCTACCGCAAGCGAGGTCCTGCTTGAGATATGAAGTGAGCAAAGAGGCGTACATTGCCCCTGTTACTATTCCACAGTGAGCAGCATGTCTTCCGACGTCGACGACACCATGCTGATAAGACACGAAAGCTCACTTTCTCCACATATATCTGACTCCTCGTTTCAAGCTGTTGTTCATCCAACTGTCTTGATTCCTCTATATCAAACATGCGTTTCTTCACAGCACTCGCTGTGTGTGCAACCTGCCTCAGTGCTTGCCCTCTCCCTTCTCCACCAAATACGTAGTCCACGAAAAGCGCGAGGCCGAAGGCTAGTTAGGTGCCAGATCCCTCGTCGAGCCCGACTAGATGGACATGACCGTATCCTTACCTATCACGATCCGGCTCGCCCAGAATGACCTTCACCTCAAGGTATGGCAACTTGTGCCTGTCCCCGATGCTGACACGTCTTACTAACAACGACACCAGGTACACGCCCGACCTACTTTCTGTCGACGGTGCCGAGGTTACTATCTCTTAAGCCAAATCTGGAGGCGAAGCTATGCTCGACTTCGCCATCGCTGATGCACTCACCCAACCGCAAGCCATTGAATATTTCTTCCGTTGACAACTCGAAACGGTACAGTTCGATACTTTGCTACACTCCATGAGGGTTCTTTCTGCAATTACTCTGTACGCACTGCCAATGATTGCTTACCCTACGGCATAAGCTGGTGCAAAACCAGGCATCTGGTCAGAAGGGTGACAACACAACCTTGGACCCCACATACCCGAGTGACGACTACAATGGCACTCTCGATTGCGACATCTACCAGCCATCGAAGGTTCTCTCACTCTCCTACGGTAAAAGCGAGCTCTACGTCCCCATGAACTACATCGAGCGGAACTGCCGCGAATGTATGGAGCTGTCCCTCTAAGAGACCATGCTCTCGTCCTCTTCCAGCGACGACGCCGTCAGCACCGGTTCAGGAACATGCGGCACACCGAACGGCAGCGCTGGCACCAACGACACTGTCCGCACCCCCTCTTGGATCGACGAGTGTCCCTATGACCTCTCTGGTGGCGCCGCGACCATCAAGAATAACACGTTGGGCTACAGTGCAAATCCCGAAGCAGCTGTCGTTGAGATGTTCGCGGGCGCAGCGTACCCTTACACATCTGGTCGGTGGGGTTTGATAATACCTTGAGCGTCCAACATATCAAGCAGAAGCTGTGAAAACGCACTCCCAGAATGCTGATCCTGGTTGGCCATGATATTCGACGTCAAAGGGGGAGGATATTGGTCTTAGTGGTGGGTTGTTGAATCGTGCTGGTAGAGCTTTCCCTGATGTCTCAGAGTGAGTGGCATTGTTGCGAAGGACGTGGTCACCGCTAACAATGCATAGCAATCCTGCGTAGTGGCAAAACTGTGTTAACGATACCCCGGGCTTTGTCGGTGGTACCTCGATGTCTGCAACTCTCTTTGCGTCCGTTCTGACATTGGTATGTCGCGTCCACGTTGCGGGGTTTGGGAATGGTAGTCTACATAATGATAATCTGATGATTGCTTCAGAAGAGGAACTGACGAATTGTTCGAAAGAAAGAATGTGGTCACGTGTTCTTCAGAGCACGTGAGAGGCGGCTTTGGGGTCATCTTGGGGGCCAAGTCCGAGGTTGAGAAGGCTTCCAGGTTACCATGTCTGCACTTTGTAGCTTCGCCTCTCTTCCCTCATGTCGTCTCGCACTCATCTCATCCCTTGTATATCGGATAGAGACCCATATGAAGAGCTGAGACGCGGCGGTGTTGCAGGCAGCGGCCAAGGATCTATGAAAAAGCTCGGATTCGGACCTATGTCGCCTTCCCGCTCTGCTGCGCCGAATTGAGGCTAAATCACAGATCCCTGCCCTGCAGATTCAGCCCGTGCGCGATTGGCGTGACTTTAGTACTACTAGACCGCGCTAGGAGCTAACGTTGAGCAGGTGCGGATCTGCTGCTTTTCTGTATCACTGCTTCTTCTCCTCGGCTCTGCTGTCAACCTGAAACTCTTCACTTTTCCGTCTTTTCCTACGTCAACATCTAGAGCAGTCCGACACTTATCTACCGAAACTCGGACGAGCATCATAGTGGGGTTAGATCTCGAAACACGGCTCGGCGACGAAGCTCAAGCGCAAACTCAAACTCAAAGCTTGGCATTGGTCGAGGCTGGGACAGCAAAGCTCGCTTAGCCTCGCCACGAAACCATGAGTTACTTATTGGCTGATCCAAACACGTATGCTCACAATAGTGCTTCCTGAAAACATCAGCACTGTGTTGACCATTGCTCCAGGTGGTATACAATCACTAGCCAGGTCAACTTCAAAACACCTCAGAATGCATCACTGGAACCCTACTGGCCGGGCGGCGTGACAGAAGACTCGGTCTTCTTGTCCAACACCAATAACCTCACCAAGCTCCAGTGGCAGCTGTATCCCGTGTCGCAACCTGTCAATGGCTCATACATGCTGCGCCCAAGGGTAGACCCTAATGGTTGGCTGGCGACGTGGATCGCGGAAACGAACGATCAGGCGTGCGCGACTGTCAATGTAGCTTGCTTTATAAGAGCCAATCTATGGCCCAACCTTGCCGACAATGGAGTCTGGACGTTCAAAAACGCAGAGGACGGCACGAACGCCTTCTTCCTGAGCGATGAGCGGGAAGGCAGCTCTTACCAGCTCGATGCGCTCGTGGCCGGACTTGTCTACATGAACAACCAAACGATCCCCGCACCCGACTCTCAGCGATTCCAGATCATTCCGTCTGCACAAATCAACGATCCGGTCTTCCAAGTGGTAGATTGGCGCATGGTCCAGAATGGCTGAAGATACGCTGACCAATGGATAGATCAACAGCTCCGTCATCTTGTTTGACAACTCTGCCAACACAGTCCCAAACGTGACGTACCCATCCGGTAGTGGACCAAGCACGACACCATCAGCGACAAGTGGAACAACGACCTCTACGCTGCCAGCATCCACGACAACAGCACCGAGCACACCAACGCCAACACCTACTCCTCATCCACATAGTGCAATCACCGCCGGCGTAGTAGTAGGCGTTGCTGTTGCGTTCCTACTACTAAGCATATGGATATGGTGGTTCCTTCGACGCCGAAAGCGACATGCCGCATATCACCCTGCAAATTCAAATGCAAACTCGCCAATGGCATTGGAGAATCTCGGACCTCCGTCGTATGGTGGTTTAACGCCGAAGACTGGAGAACCCGAGCTGTACGAAGTGGAGGGGAACGACAGTCTGCAACATGAGCTTTCCGACGGGACTGGAGTGCAGCACGAACTCCCTGGTGATGAACGGTTGCGGCATGAAGTGGCTGGGACAGCTGGCCGGAGGTATGAGCTGCCAGGGTGAGGAAGAGATAGCTGAGTTGCGATTTAGTCTGGCAGGGTTCTTGGAGTCAGGCTTGGGGATTAATATGCGATCGAGGTGACGAAGTCAGTCTGCAAATACAATCACGAAAATAGGCTCATTTTTCATCACATCAGAAGGGTTGTCACGTTTCTGATCGAAGGTGACGATGAGTGAACAAGAACCGAGAACTGAACAAGAACACATCGGATACATCCTGACCTGCTGCAGCTATTTCCTCTGCATACCAACACCTACTTATACGTCCTATCCTTGAATCCAGCAATGACCTCGACCGTTCCATCCCCAGCCTCCGCATACCTCTGTGCCCTGATTGCTGGGTTCAGCTGTAGCGTCTGCTTCGCCTTGACCCACTCAGCCATCGTGACGGATTTGTCGAATCGTGGCTTGACACCTGCCTCCTGTAGAACAGGCGAGTCGTTGATCGGATGGAGGACTGTATCGCTGTGCGGGCGAGCAAAGTAGAGGAGACCTGTGCGGTCGTAGGACCATTGGTCCTGGGGTGGTGCCACCTGAGTGACTGTTAGGTTGGAGACGATATTGGCAGGAGGCACAACTTACGACGCGGTGGATGGATGACTTCAGGTAGCCGCCAGTCAAATGACTGATGGTGTCTGCAAGGTTGACCGTGATTGTGCCCGGTTGAGCCGACACGTATGTCCACTTTCCATCTTCACCAAGGATCTACAACAAAATCAGCACTTCCAAGTCGAGGATGAATGGTACCACACTAACCTGAAGTCCAGCAACAGGCTGCCTGAATAATAGCGTCACAGTCCCAAGATCAGTATGACCCGTCGACTGCCCGAACCCGCTCTGTTCGTGCTCCTCTGGGGTCCGCTTGCTATACTTCATGTACCTGAAGTGGTCTTCACTCCGCTTCTCGTACGAGTGCTGGTTGACAAGGTAGTCCTCATCGGGCAGCTTCAGCACGATCGCGAAGAGTCGCAGCAAGGGAAGCACGACATTGTTGTGCAGCGCCTTGGAAAAGACTTCAATGTCTGCGATGTGAGCCTTGAGCAGATCTGGCTGGTCATACGCCCTGCGAACTACCGTCAGCATGACCCCGCCTCGTATTCAAGAAAATAACAAAAAGGGAAAGAAAGACAAACCCCTCAAAATCCCTCGTAAACTTTGCAAAATTGTAAATCTCCACATTGTCCTTTACGTTTCCAACCTTGTTCTTTCCACTCGGCCTATACCCATTATACCCTCCATTGGCAAAGTCGCACTCATACCGCATCTTCTCCTCGAGTGGCAGCTGGAAGAAGTTCTTGGCGAGCGTGAATTGCTGCTGGATCTGCGTGTCGTTCAGACCGAAGTTTTTGACGTAGAAGAAGCCGACGTGGTGAACGGCGTGCTCGAGTTGGGCGGCGAGGCGTTCCTTGCCGCCGGGACGGGCGTAGTCCTCGAGGTCGAGGGTCACGAGTTCGGCCCAGGGAAGGGATTCCGTGGTCTCGGGGGGATGGGCATATTGGTCGAGCTTGGAGTAGGCGTACTTTTGCTCGTCCTCGGGTGCGAGGGTGAGCTTGTATGGCCCGGGCGTGGTGGTTTGGGTGACGGTGGCAGACATGATGAGAGGTCAGACACACTATACAAAGGAAAGATGGTCCTGACTCCGAGTATTGCTGTCTTCTGCCTCAGTTATAGCTATTGAACAGGCAGATGTGCTTACATGTGGTATAATTGCGTGATCTGACACCCGAGACCGAGCGCGAGATGTTTCACTCGGCAAAGCTTGTCTGCATAATTACAAAGCAAAAGATGCCAGCATCCTAGAGGAGATGCTGTATGAAGTATGGAGCACGCCTTCTACCGCCTCTTACCCCGCAATGGCGCCATAGCGATACTGGTACAGGACAACAATGGCTCGACCCTACCAAGTCGACAAGTCAAGATGCAACACACTTCTTGTGCGCGAATAGCAGTCGACCGCGTTATCGAAGACGTGCTCGTCCACGCTGCACACTCCTTTGCGCAATGTCAGCAAATCCGCGATGTGGCTTCGTGGCGGGATGGCGTGCTTATCCTGCGAAGTGCCGGGATACGCCTTCATGGTGACTTGCTCGGCGCGTGGAGTCTCGAGGAAAGCACGACATTGCTTACTGTCCTTGCTATAAGACTTGCAGCTGTCGGGATCCATACCGCCCTTAATTTCACAGATATCAGAAGCTATGGCCGAGCTTACGGACGTCACTGCCGTGCAGGCTCTTTCTGGTGATCCTGAGAAGAAAGATGTCAAAGCTATCGCAGCTGCCGAGATCACTACTCCTCCGAGCTCTGTAGGCGGAGCAGATGAAGATCAGCAGAAGACCTACGGAAGAGTAGCAAGAGTACGCCGAGCGATCCAGCGATATGTCTGGGATGATCCGGACAAGCCGAAAAGAGAGAAGCTTTTTCTGTTCAAGCTGGATCTCTTTCTGCTGTCGGCGACTTGCTTGGGCTACTTCTGCAAGAACCTTGCTCAGGTTCGTCGTCGTTGTGTAATAAGGAAAGCCATGGTTGCTGACATTCTCATCAGGCAAACATCAACAATGCCTATGTCAGTGGCATGCGTGAAGGTTGGTGGAAGCCTCAGCAAGCACCCCTACACCTTAAAGCCAGAATGCTGACGATCTACCAAAGACCTGAGAATGCAAGGCAGTCAACTTACCTACATGTCCAATGTCTTCACTGCTGGATATGTCATTGGGCAAATACCTGCCGTCATCCTCATCACGCGGATCCGACCTTCGCTGATCGTGCCTTCTGCTGAGATTCTCTGGTCCATCGCAAGTTTCTCCTGCGCCGCTGTCACCAACGTGAACCAACTGTATGGCCTGCGCTTCCTGGTCGGCTTCTTCGAAGGTGCATACTTTCCGTGCATCGTGCACCTCATCAGCTCCTGGTACACGAAGCAGGAGAGAGCGAAACGAGTCGTGCTGTTCTACTCCACGTCGACAATGGCATCGATGTTCAGTGGCTACCTGCAAGCAGGCGTGTACAATGGGCTGAATGGCAGGATGGGGAAAGAAGGATGGGTATGTGTATCTTACATCACTTCGAAGAGTACCGTCATGCTGACAAGTGCTTAGCAATGGCTATTTGTGATCACTGGCGTCATCTCTCTAGCATCCTCATTGTGGAACTTCGCGGCACTTCCAGACTTTCCCGAGAACACCCGCGCTTTCTACCTCACAAAGGATGAGGCCGAGTTCGCACGTACGCGTCTCCTCGAGTATGGTTACGCACCCCTTGGCAAATCGAGCTGGAACCGCACAAAGATCTTCCGCATCATGAAACAATGGCAATTTTGGGTCCTCCCTATTGGATACTTCTTCGTGCAGTCGAGCTTGCCCAGCCAACAACCAGTGTTCAATCTGTGGCTGAAAGCAGAGGGCTATTCCGTCTCACAAGTCAATGTTCTGCCAACAATCGCGCCTGGAATCGGAGTCTTTGCACAGATAGCGGCAGGGATGCTGTCAGACTCACCACTCCTACAAGGTCGACGCTGGGAAGCGATTGCTTTCCTCCAAGCAGGCACTTTCTTCAGTGCTGTGGTGCTCGCCGTCTGGAACGTCTCACACAACCTCAAGTTCGCAGCATACTGCCTGACGTACATGTCGGCAGGTGTGCCAGGCTTGTACTATGCGTGGTTTCCAGAACTCATTCCTCACGACCATGAGATGCGTGGATTCATGGTTGCCTTCAGCAACATCGCCTCCTACATCAATCAGATCTGGTGGTCAGATGCTGTCTGGAGGACTGTCGAATCTCCGAGGTTTCACAGCGGGTTCATAGGTGCTTCTGTCGCGGGTGTTGCGCTGGTCTTGACGACATTGTTGATGCACTTTTTGGAGACGCGTGATCGG
>Ga0268250_10001229_pt1 | contig 11325 bp, 9 predicted proteins | sample AgamicAsSfe_FD_200448 | JGI IMG/M metagenome (GOLD analysis project Ga0268250, IMG submission 200448) | Agave microbial communities from Guanajuato, Mexico - As.Sf.e (v2) (version 2) | ecosystem: Host-associated > Plants > Phyllosphere > Phylloplane/Leaf | place: Guanajuato, Mexico | collected... | reverse complement strand
TGGACTTACCCTCGTAGCGCTCGGCCTGCTCGGCGAGCTTGGCCAGGTAGACAGAATCCTCGTAACCCATCTTTGATGATTTGTGATATGAAGTCTGGTGGGACATGCTGTTAGCGTTTCTGATTGGAATCGAAGTCATTGTTGTAGTGTGTGGTAGGATGTGAATCGAGAAGAGTTGTGAGGAGAGTGTGGAGCAAGCGAGCCAGGGCGGTGTGAAAGTAGATCGATTCAGAAGTCGCTGGCATGTGACAGTTTGTCGCGGGCAAACACGGTGAAAGATCGTGGGAGATGGGAAAGCGCGAGCAAGTCGTGCAAATCGGTCGTGATGGCAGTCGCGACGCTGGCGAAAGCTCTGAAGGTCCGGAGGTAGGCGGGTGTTGTCGTGAGCGCATCACCTAGAACAGCTTCTGGGTCGCGCCTTCTTCGCTTTGAAGCATCTTCTTTCATCGCGATCTCGTGGGGTAGCAGCTGTTGAAAGAGCTACCATTGCGCCGTGTCGTTGGTTCTCGGTGTGTTTGCCCAGCCACGCGTCCATCAAGCTCTCTGACAGCAGGGGGGTATTCGTGTTCGCACGTATTCTGGCTCGACTTGTGTGTGCAGGGTACGAACGATAGAGGTTCTTACCTTTTGGGGGAGCGAAAAGGTGTAGAAAGGGCGAGGTTTTTGGCGGAAAGAGGTGAAGTTGGTGCTGTTTGTGGAGGGAACAAGTCGAGGGGGGCACTTGTGATGGGCGAAGTTGGGGATGAGCGGTTGTCAACCTCCCGACATGATGTAGCCAATCACCGCTCGACAACTAGAACTTTCCACCTCTGTCAAGGCGCCATCCCGCGCAGAACCAGACACGTCTTTGTTCTCCGTCGGGCTTCAATTGACGCGGACTATCCTGATTTAGAACTTCTTCTCTACTTGATTGCTGTCCTATGGACGTCTGCCAGCTTGATAGTCTCATCACACGCGTAAACACGACCTCAATCGCACGGCGAATCATCGTAACACGTCGATAAGGATCGACATGCAAAGCGCGCATTTTGTTTACATACGACTCGTCTTTTGCCGACTGACGCCAGACCCCTGCTTTCAGGAGCAACTGCTCTAGAAGCAGATGATTCATGCCAAGGACATCTTGTTCTATTCCCTCAATATTGATTCCAATCTTGCGGTGCGGTGTGATGATGGTCACGAGATGGGGTATGTTCCGTAGCTAGCCGTTGAGATCCACTTCTAGACCTGTCATGCGTCGTACATTCTGCCAGGAGAGCTCAGCATTCAACCAAGTAGATAGCCACAAATGCGTTCGAAAGGATAGCAAACATTTGTTTGATTCTGTACTCGATACAATGTTATACTGCCTGTCTGACACCTGCCCCTGGATCTTTTCCTCGCCGGTGCGAATGCGCAAGCTGATAGCTAAAGTACGCCGTAAACCAGTTGCCCAAAATATATACATGCTCGAATAGAAATACCCGTCGTCAATCATTATCTCAATCTGAATCGAGAGCGAAGTCCACCAACTAATTAACCTCCATCCCCTCTTCCTCTTCTTCGTCAGCAAGCTCTTCCATGAGCCCGCTCTCGGAGTTCATTCTTCTCTTTCTGCCTTCAGGCCAGTTGCTGAGAGTGCTGAGTCTTGCGCCTCCAAGTGCTCCGACAGCTTCAAGCTCGTCTCCACCGACTACTCGTCCTTCAGCATCCACTTCTTCGCAAAGCTCAAGCATGGCAGCACGCGACAGTCGTCGGAACCCTTCGGTACGCACCACCCGTCCCCAATGTGTCATGCAGAAGCTGGCTGCACGACGCTTGAGCCAAGTTTCTTGAGCGACACTCGCGCAGTCAAAGATGAGAGCAGCGTGCTGGATGTCGAGCTCACGAACCAATCTTGCGACACAAAGATGATGTAGGCGTGGCATGTCATAGATATTGCTCATGACAAGCATGCCTGCTACATCCTCGAGACTGGGTGATGGGGATGCAGAGTTTGCGATGGACGAAGGCGCGATGGAGTCCGTGTAGAGGTAGTAAAGGAAGGCGCGCACCGCAGCATACGGCTCTGGAATGTGCATCTTCTTTGTATGGAACTCTGACATCTGAGCACTGTAAAGGCGGGCGAAGTGAGGCCAGCGTGCCGAAAGGATGAAGCGATGAACATGGATAGGTTGAGAAGCGTTCGCAGGCTTCTCGTGAGATCTCACACTGTCCTCATCATAGTCTTGGTCGTAGTCATCATCCGGGTTGGCCGTGATCATGAAATCAGCGCCAGAGCCCTGCTCGGGAGGAACATCGAATGTACGAGCAAGATCGGCGCCAATAGCGGAGAGGTGCGAAGAAATTCGGTTGTCAGAAGTGGGTGTCTGTTGAACAGATCGGGACTCAAGAGTGAGCTTGTTTCCGAGGAGGCCGAGTTTTCTTAGGTCGAGGTGAAGAACATCACTCAAATATTCTTCGGCGTCGGGCGCGTTTCTGGGAAGTGAGTTAGGGCATCCAAGCAGCCAGGCGTGTGTGCCGTCCGAATCAAGACAGCAATAATGCCAACGGTAGTTTGGGTTGAAGATGTCCTTTCCATCAGCCAGCTTTTGCCAACGCAAAGAGTCCAGATCGAACGCCGAGAGGCTGGTCTCGGATGCAGACATGAGTGTCGCTGGGGTGACAAAGTCGAGCAAGCATGCAGAAGAGAAGACATGGAAATGGTATCCTACATTTTGTACAGGGAGGTTGGGGTTTGAGATGAAGCGAAGAGAAGAGATGGAGCCTGGCGCAATGGGGGGATTGCGTTGGACCATGAAGCCTGGATTTACCTGGACACTGCTTGAGTTTGCAGCATAGGCACCAGTCGGGCCTGCCTGAGGAGTAGTGGAAGTTGGAGAAAACATGGAGGACCTAGACATGTCGTCGGCAGGGTTTGCGCCTTCGAAAGCAGGGATGCCTTTGAGGTCGAGCCACCAGATGTCGCTCGTACGCTCCATGTCTTCGGTCATACCTCCCGACACCCAGAGTCTGTCGCGCCAGATCCATGTTGAATGGTCGTATCTGGGGACAAACTTCCAAGGTCGTGACCATGTCCAGGTCTTGAGATCGAGATAGCAAATGTCATCTAGTACTGCATTGTCATGGCCAGTCATACCACCGCTGACGAAGAGCTTGTCTTGATGGATGACGGCGGAGTGCCTGGCTCTTCCGCGGGGAGGAATGCCTTGAACCTCAGGCGAGGTCCAATGGGCTGTCTTGAGATCGAAGATGATGACGTCGGCAAGATGGGAGCGGTGTTCGTTCTCTCCACCAAATACAAGGAGCTTCTCGTTCTGCCAGAGACATGCAGTATGACCTATTCGAACATTAGTAGATGCAAGGGGCGTTGGTGGAGGTAACAAGCTTACCCATGCGTACGCCAGGAATGTCACCGTAGTTGTCGACCAGACTCCATTGCTTGGCCTGCAGATCCAGTCTGAGAACATGGTTGTAGACTTCGTCTGTATATTGATCGAAGCCGCCGAAAGCGTAGATCTGGTCGTTGCCAACATAGGTGACGGAAGCATTCACGAGACAGGCAGGCCTTTGGCCCACTGTGGTCATGATGGTAGGCATGTAGGTATCGTGAGTGCGACGACGTGACGAGTAGGTGCGGCTTGATCTGGGAGAGGTGGACATGACATAGGTATTGGTGGAGCCGGTAGACAGACGCGACGAAGGCGGCAGAGATGCAGCCGAGAGGTTTGAAAGTGATGAAGCCATATCGTCGCCGACTAAGTCGTTCTCGTTACTCGCGGTTGACTACTGCGACAAAGTCGCGAGGGCTTGTTCTGTGACCGGCACAAAGAGTTATGTCTCGAGGGCAGAGCTATGCACAGCACAGTGACTGTCCGACGGCAATCAGACGGGCCAGACGCGGATCGTCGTCAAAGACGTGTTGGTGAACAGACGGCAATAAATTTAGTCTGACCTCGTCGTCGTCCCAACGAGCAAACTCGGCGTCGTCGGGCGTCTCGTCTTTAACGCCGGCCGTCTCTCGCTGACGACGCCCAGACTGAGCGGTTGCTGTGCCAACTTTGTTTGCACTTGTAAGCAGACAGCCATAAAGGGCACCACTCCCTCGACCATTCTCTGTATCTCCTCACCTCACAACCCAAACCCAAAAACTGCATTCCACGTTATCAAAAAGCTTCCTAAGAAGCACCCTTACCATCCTCTTACCTCTCTACCATCCACGACGACTGCAAGATATCTGCAACCATACTAACAGAGCTCTTCATTGAGACATCTGTACGCTGCCCCTCTCCACAATTTTATGTCTATCTCTTATCTAACGGCTTTCGCAGACAGCATTACATTAACACACATACTGCCGCAGATATGGCAAGCCCTTCGGTTATGACGCCCATCAAGCGTCGTGATGGCCTCTTCTCAACTCGCTTCGCTGGTGGCCGCGCCCCCTTGACCCCTTCGCCTCAAACTCCCAAGCAGCGCAACGTTGTCTTCGAGAAGGATGAGTCTATCCACCGCGGCAACCTCTTCCCCCGCTTCTCGCGCTCTATCTCAAAGACCAACGTCCGCGACTCGCCAAAGTCAAACATCGCCAGACATGTCTCTCACAACTCTCCTCGCCGCCTTGAACTCGGCGTCAGCGACTGGAACCTGACTGGAACCGGTCCTTCAGCATCCACCAAGGCTACTCCTTCGAGAACTCGCAACCTCAAGACGGTCAAGACCGGCAAGACCAAGATCAGCTACACTTCGGCCGACCGCTTCATCCCTAGCCGCACCAACTCGGATGCCATCACCAACTCTGGCGTGAACAAGATTGAGAAGAAGGAGCACTCTCGCTCAAAGTCTTCGGCCGAGTCTGTTCTCGCTGGTGCTGCCTCTGCTTCTTCTGCCTTTGACCTTGGCAGACGTTCAACTCACGATGACGAGATTGATGCTGCCCTTGGCCTCGATGGCCTGAACCTTGAGGACGATGAGGACGAGAAGACCCACAACAAGCCTTCTCCCAAGACTGCCGCATACCAGGACGAGATCGCCAAGGCCTGCGACATTTCGCTCGGACAGAGAATCCTGGCCTTCAAGCCTGCCGCTCCTGAGTCTTCCAGACCCATTGACCTGCGCTCGCAGTACAACCGTCCCCTCAAGCCCACTGCCGCTGCCACCCAGTTCCGTCGCCGCGTCGCAACCGCCCCTGAGCGTGTTCTTGATGCACCTGGTCTTGTTGATGATTACTACCTCAACCTCCTCGACTGGTCTTCTGGCAACCAGGTCGCCATTGGTCTCGAGCGTTCCGTCTACGTCTGGTCGGCTGAGTCTGGCGAAGTCAACTCTCTCCTCGAATGCCCTGCTGACACCTACATCTCGTCTGTTAAGTGGAGTCAGGATGGTGCCTATGTTGCTGCCGGTCTTGGTACGGGTGAAGTCCAGATCTGGGACGTCGAGGAGGGCTCCAAGCTCCGCAGCATGTTCGGCCACGACACCCGCGTTGGCGTCATGGGCTGGAACAAGCACCTCCTTTCCACCGGTGCTCGCTCCGGTCTCGTCTACAACCACGATGTCCGCATTGCCCAGCACAAGGTTGCCGAGCTTGTCTCGCACACTGGTGAGGTTTGCGGTCTTGAGTGGCGCCCCGATGGTGCTCAGTTGGCCACTGGTGGCAATGACAACCTCGTCAGCATCTGGGATGCTCGTTCGCTCAACGCACCCAAGTTCCAGAAGACCAACCACAAGGCTGCCGTCAAGGCTCTCGCCTGGTGCCCTTGGCAATCCAACCTTCTCGCTACTGGTGGTGGTTCTCACGACCGTATGATCCACTTCTGGAACACGACCTCTGGCGCTCGCACCAACAGCATCGACACTGGCAGCCAGGTTACTTCTCTCAAGTGGAGCACCTCTTACAAGGAGCTTGTCAGCTGCTCCGGCTTCCCTGACAACTCGCTGAGCATCTGGTCTTACCCTACTCTTGTCAAGAACGTCGAGATCCCTGCTCACGAGTCTCGCGTCCTCCACTCTTGCCTGTCTCCCGACGGTCAGATGCTTGCAACTGCTGCTGCCGATGAGTCTTTGAAGTTCTGGAAGGTGTTCGAGAAGAAGGCTGGTGCCTCTTCTGCTGGCGCCTCGGGAGCCGCTTCGGCCAAGGCATCCCTCACCAAGACCACCACCATCAGATAAGGTTGACGACGAGTTGAGTCTGACAAGAACATGGCCTTCTTCCTCTTCTCCTCAGTAAAGGAACAAAAGGCCAGAGTAAGTTTTGGACATTGCTTGGAGGTGCATGCTCCCCATTTTTTCTACTTTCGTATATCAAGGGCAAGGACAAAGACGACTGGAATCAATTTTGGAGTTTGGGATTAGTGTTGTCAAAGTTATGTTTATTGTCATAGGAGTCGACCGGTTGGCGACTCATGTTTTAATTGATGGACTCAAAGTCTACTATCATGTTCAACCTGGCTCGCCACTTTCCAAGTGTGAATAGTGTGATTCAGATGTTATCAGGAGACATGTCTGAGCTGATGGCGATCGGACTGGCGGGATCAAAGATGGTATGGAGTGGTTGAAGGAAGGGTCTCCAGGATCTTGGCAGGTCGATGGATGATGCACGATGATGCAGGCTGGGGATTGCTCCATTTCTCCGCCGTGCCCGGGTTTTACGCAAGAGACTGCGGACTCCGTAGCAAAAAGATCGACCACCTATCTTTGCAAACACCATGTCGTGAAGTTCCTCGCCCTTGCGCATTGGCAGGCCACTATGAGACCATGTTCACTCCCGACACGGACCTGGCGACGCGGCTTCCACGACTACTTTGTCACTCATCTACCGCAATCATCCTTGCACCCGGATTCGAACCACAAGCTCCCGCGCGATGTCGCCGCCCCTCACGACAAGACCTCCGGTAGACAGCCTGCTATCCTGTCGCCGGTCAGACGCGATACCACGGTCGTCAGAATACCGCTCAAGTCGGCAAAACATCACTACGGAGCTACTTGCTTAAGAGGAGGACGTCCGCACAACGAAGACACGCATCAAGCTGGCACCATCGAGATTCCTGCTTTCGCCAAACGTCAACCCGTCAGTTTGACCCGCGCGAACAGACAGCTACAAGAAAACAATGGCGCTGCGAGCGAAAGCGGCGACCCTCAGGTCTTTTACTTTGGAGTCTTCGATGGTCATGGCGGTGCTCAGTGCTCAGAGTTCTTGAGGGATCGACTGCATACCTATCTCGAAGAATCAGCTGCCAAGTTCCATATGGGAAGCAGTCTGCAAGACTCAAAAGAGACTGAGGATCATGGACACAAGCAACTTCTGGATCTCCAGCGCAATCTGGTAAACTCGTGGAAAGACACTGTGGGCGGCTACTTTCGTCGTTTCCGCCCTCAGTACTTCAGTATTTTCAAACCGACGGCGAGTACAGACGAGCAATCCACTGCCGTGAACTCGATCCACGCTACTTTGATGTACGCCTTCCTTCACGCGGATATGGATTTTACAGCCGCCCAGGCCTCAAAACATACACCTTCACTGCCTTCCTCCACCGACGACCCAGTCTTATCCGACCGCCCTCTCAACGACAACGACATCCTCTCCTCTCCCGCCCGCCCCGCCTCCCAAAACCTCTCCAATGTTCTCAACCGCCCCATAGGCGGCCACACCCGCTTCCAGGGCGGCTCCACTGCTTCAATAGCTCTGATCTCAACACCAACACCCACGCCCTTCTGGAACCCTGCATCTCCAGCCACAATCGTCACTGCCCACTGCGGCGATACTAGAATCCTACTCTGCAGAGTTGCAGATGGCAAAGCAGTGCCCTTAACCACAAACCATCACCCTTCTACACCCGTAGAAGCAACCCGCCTGCGCAGATTCGCCGCAACCTTCGTCACCGACTCCTTTGGCGAAGAACGCATTCTAGGACTAGCAAACACGCGCTCCTTTGGCGACATATCCTCCAAACGCATCGGTGTATCCGCCGAGCCGGAAATCACTCTCACGCATATGGATCCCTCTGAATACTCTTTCCTTGTACTTATCAGCGATGGCGTCACCGCATCACTGGAGGATCAAGAGATTGTGGATATAGTCAAGGAAGCCAGAACGCCTGAATCAGCGTCGAAAGAGCTAGCGACGTTTGCGACAGAGGTCGCGGGTGTGAGGAGCGATAATGCTACTGCTATTGTTGTGAGGCTCGGGGGTTGGGAGAGGAGAGTCGAGGGCGGCGGGGGTAGTATCGGGACTAAAGAGGTTAGGGAGTGGAAGAAGCAGAGGGCAGAGGATCCCAGGGCTAGTAGGCAGTGAGACGCTGCTCTTCTCTCTCGCTCTTTCTGACTCTGTTCCTCTTCCTCTTTCACCTCTATCTCTACTCGTCGACCTTCCATGCCTTCATCCGCTATTCTATATATACCGTTCATTCTTTTTACATCGCGGCGTTCATTGGGGTTCTAGGCATTTCTTTTCTAGTATTTTCATTCAGGAGGTACGCTTTTCACACCAGGCATCTACTCAAGGCATTTTTCTTCTTCTTCTTTCAAATTAGTCAGATATCGCGTATGTAGCGAGAGAGCGCATGGCACTTTTCTATCTCCACATGTCCTGCAACGTAAATCCTCTTCGTTGTCTTTTTAATCTCTTGCTCTAGACTGCATATTGGCTCTTGTCTTCGAGTCTTCTTCTTCTGCTGCTGCTGCTGCTGCTGTTGCTGCTGCTGTATGTTTGAATTGTCTTGGGAAAAGCAAGTGTAAACTATATGCGGGAGATAAACTCATGTCTATCTTGCTCTTTTTTCCTACTTGCAATGGTATTGAGATTTCTCAAGCGCAAGGTCATTTGGGCCGTGGCTTCTCACTCGTTAAATCTGCTACTGCCTTCGCTCCGCTATCATACTGTTATTTGCTTTAGCCTCTTCGAGTGATGTGTAAGTCGAAATCTTGACATGGTTCGTTGAACTTGGCTTCTTCTCCATTCTCCGTAGATGTTCGTTATCTCTATCAGCTCATCCACAGCAGAAGTTCAAGACCATCCGATTCTTTCTTTCACGAGATTGTACTGTCACGTTTATGCAAAGAAAAGGAAACATAAGCTTGGAATGTTTGTTTTGCATTTAGGGGGTATCGTGAAAGTGTCCGAGGGGGATAATTTGGGATCTAGGTACTAGCTCATATCAAAGTTGCTCGACACTCTCCTCGGTAGAGTGTGAGCAGAAAAAAGTCTAGTCCTTCCTTACATGATGGTGCGTATACATGAAGTCTTTTCATTAGACAGGGGGTGGGTGGTGATGATGATGATGGGTTGGAAGTTGTGATAGGGTGTGGGTATGGTGTATCGTGGGTCAGGGTGTGGGGGTGTAGGGTGGTGCGTAGGACCTGCAATCTGATTTGATAACGCGCCGCGCATCTTGTGCAGCCTTCTTCGAAGCTTCTTCGTCTTCCTCCTCCTCGCTCTTCTGCAACCTAAAACGTGGCCCCTATTCTGCTATGCAGTTGTTTGAAGTGTTGCACTTGAGTCCGCCTCATGTAAAATGCGGACTGGAGCTCGTGTGGAGTGAGTCGGAGCGTCGATGCTTCGTCTCGCAGTCTTCGCGCCGTGTTCAGATAGATGATGCTGATATCGACGGCGCTTCCGTGTGCCCTCAGAAGATCTTCCTCAGGAAAGAGGAACGTCTAGAATCCGTCGGTTCTTTGCCATAGGGGTGTCTGACATCTGTCGTTTCTGTGCCGTAGGGATCCTCCTAGGACATCTGAACGTTGGCAGCAGCGGCTACAAGTCGGAATTAGCAATGATTTTGGAAGAAAATGTTTGACGTCATCACTTACCAGATTGACGCTTGATCTGCTCGCGAGCCCAGCGAGCGGTGTCCTGAGTACGTTGAGAGTACTCCTTGTTGGCACGAACCTCGCGAGCCATGTTTGTAACCCATTGTTGGCTGAACGAGGCGCTGTACTCGCCGTTGGGGAATGTCTCAGACAAGTCACCAATGACGCCCATGCTGGTGCGAAGCAGAGCCTCGGAGCGGTTGGGGTCCTGGAAGATGGTCTGGAGGAGGCTGAAGACCGACTCAACGTAAGGAGCCAACAGTTGGCCTATGGTATAGTCAGCATCACGAAAGCACAAGGAATCTACATGAAAACTCACTCTTGCCACCAGTTCTCATAGCCATGAAGGCACCCGACCAGGCATCCATGATACCTTCGCGGAGAGTGACGACGTAGTCGAGCATTTCGAACGAAGTGTCGGGAACGTTGATGGAGGCAGCCTGCTGCAAGACCTGGGCGACGACCGAAAGGTAGGTCTCAAAGGCACCGCCAATTGCCTGAGCAATGTCACCGAAGCACTGGAGGATGGCGGGCTTAAATTGGTTGCCGAGCGTCGAGCTCTGTCAAAATTCGTCAGAAAAGTAGTGGAATTCCGGATGGTTCGCTAGACTTACGCGAAGGTCGTTGAGAAGGTTATTCATCAGGGCATCGCAGTACGGCTGGATCTTCTCGTTCAAAGCACGCGAGATATCGCTGACAAGACCGATAGCCATGGCACAAATGGCAGGCTCTTCCTGGTTGGCGAGAGCAGTGTACAGGAAGGGAGCGAAGGCCTCCATGTACTTGGCAAAGTCCTCCTCAACGGCGCTAGCGAGAGCACCAACAGCGGCAAAGATGGTGTCGGGAACCGAAGACTTGGGACCAACGGTGTTGAGGAGTTGAAGCATAAGCTGCATGATACGGTCGGCCTGGGGCTTGATCTCGGTCTCAAGACGCTGGATGATGGCAATGACAACACTGGTCAAGCTGGTCTGCATCTCCTCAAGCATGAGCTTGTCGTCAACGCTGACGACCTGCTGGCTCATGGGGATGGTGGACTCCAGACGCTCAAGGATGACGTTGGTAAGGTGTCCGACGATGGTGAGGGAGTCGTTGGCCGAGTTGGTGACGAAAGCGTTGAGGACCTCGTAAGCAGCGGTGCGGAGCTGGTTGTCGGCATCGGTTCTACATAACACGTCAGTTGAATCCAAAGACATAACAATACTCATCGTTCATACCTCTCGGTGACCTGCAAAAGGTGGGTGACACTGTTCTGGAAGTGAGCAGACAGAGCGTTCTCCTGGCAACCCGGGTCTCCAGCAAAGCGGTCGGCAAGGTTCATCAAAGCCCAGCAGCAGGACGAAGCCATCTTGGGGTGGCTGGACAGACCGTTGAAGAGCGAGCTGATCAAGGGCTGCAAGTGTGTGGTGGGGTCAATCGAGTCGGAGCATGTCTCGCAGATACGGCCAAGGGCGTAAGCAACCGAGTCTCTAACCTGGAGGACGGGGTCTTCCATCATGCCAATCATGACAGGGAGAGCCTGCTTGATCAGGGGGTCGAGGA
>Ga0268250_10001228_pt1 | contig 11333 bp, 14 predicted proteins | sample AgamicAsSfe_FD_200448 | JGI IMG/M metagenome (GOLD analysis project Ga0268250, IMG submission 200448) | Agave microbial communities from Guanajuato, Mexico - As.Sf.e (v2) (version 2) | ecosystem: Host-associated > Plants > Phyllosphere > Phylloplane/Leaf | place: Guanajuato, Mexico | collected... | reverse complement strand
TAGCCATCTTTAAGTATCGTCAGAGGTTGTTCAGATTGATCGGGCGGACGCGATCCTAGGAGTGAGATGGGCGTGCGATCCTCGGCCCCATCACCGTAGACTGGAGCGCCATTGGCCTAGCCGATCTCAAACCAATTGAGTCTCTGTGAGCTAATGCCATCTGTACGACTGATACCGACAAAGACAACGGACACAGTTTATCGCAGTCGCTGAGTATATAGGATGCCGTTGATCTTGTGGCATACAAGGTCTTCAACGGAACCAGTGCGAGATTCTGAGAAGTCTCCAAGAGACTCTCGTATATATAAGGGGATAGTAACATAATCTCATCCATGCTTTGCCGGGAACGTGTGATGAAGCATCAGCACTATCCGGAAGTAGTCTTCGGGTTGAGATGCAAAGATTCATGCTGGGTGGAAGATAGGTATTTTTGTATTCGCAGCATTGAGAATGGATGTGCCGACGAGATATTCAAGCGGAGACACATCCTGGGAATCAGGCACTGCCTCGTTGGCGCGGTCTGGATTCTCAATAAGTTCGCGAACCTCGCCTAGAAAGCGACGCCTTCCAGCTCGGGTCTCCAGGTTTCAAACGCTCTGTTGATTGCCAAGAGTTCCTTGTCATAGATCTTGTAGTTCACCTCCTCCGGGCTGTGCTTCTTTGAGAAGAATGCGACTTGGTGTAAATGCCCATCTTCTCCCAACTGTGAAAGTACTCCTGCTGAGACCTCGTCTGAGGGGTCGCCTCCAGGATAATTCCTTTCTCATAGTCAAAGTGCTGCAGGACTGAGGCCATTGTGAAAGCTTCTTTCAGCGTTTGGAATGCGGCCTCACAGTCTTCGGCCCATCTCCATGAGACGTCCTTTCTAAGTCTGTCTTGAGCTTTCGTTGTTCGTCCGAGTCCTTCCAGCGTTGCAACTGGGGCGAATTCTCGACCCGTACAAGGCTGTTACGGGTGCTGGCAGATGCTCCCAGAGGATCCTGTAGTCGGCCATTCTGCGACAGCATTCAGGAGGTCTTATAGCAACACTGTATATGTTGACTAAGCATGTGCGGCACCATTTGTGCTCAGGGCAGAGTCCAGGAACGAGAAGTCCTGTATGAATCTCCGAACAAAGTTGGCAAAGCCCTTGGAGGATTTAATTCCATTGACTAATCTGGGTCGCTCCTACAGCAAGACGGACCCGATCTTTCTGGGGTATCAAGCAGTGACCGTTCAGGTTTTGTCCCTTCACCATCACATAAGGCCCTTCTATTGTTGAGACTGGGTGCATGACTCGCAGACCAGCGAGCATCAACAGCTAGCGTCCAGGTTCAAGTATAACGACTTCTGGTTGGCCCTCGTCATTCTTCACGTCCGTGAACCATGCTTTCTTTCCCGTGAGACACTGCACCCAGGTGTTGTTGAGCAAGTCTTCGTGCCAGGTACAAAATGCCAACACCGAAGCTAGCAGCATGAACGCAGTGCAAAACTCCATAGTGACCACTCGAACGGAGCTCTAGGCAGACTCGGCTCGGATAGGGGTCTGCTCGCCCGGATACATATTGCGCTTTGGCACTGAAGACTCTGCCAGCCTCGACAATGGTAAAGCGTCTGTGTTGCTGGAAGCAGGGACGTTGGTGTACGGTCGGAAGGCTGCGATGTCCAGGCGATTCAGTGGCTCGAAACCGAACGGACCCATTGTTGTGGACATGGTCTCGTGTATATATTTGTAGAAGCGTGAACTTCAATCTTAGGAGTCTCGCTGGTTGCGTTGAATGATGGGGGCAAGCACGTCGAGACTGTAGAAGCTGTGGAGGTCCAGCTGAGTCTCCAAGATGTCAGGGCCGTTCATGTTTACACTCTGAGCGGTGGCAGTGAGAATGCATAGCGTCAACCGTTATATAAGGTCTAAGACTTTCGAGATGGAATGCTTGGGGTGTACTATTGAGTATTTTGTTGGTGGTGATTGACCTTCCCAAACCCATCTTATCCGGGTCCAAGTCGCGAAGGATGTCATCGGCGTACTGCATTACCTGGGTGGTATGCTTGCGGATGTGTTTGAGGACCTGATCCACTGTGTCAGGGCCAGTGACATTGGAAGGCATTTAGTCCTTGTTCTCACCAGAGAAGACCGAGCGCTCGTCAGCACCATCGCATATGTGATACTCTAGCAACTGGATGCGCACCCAAAAACCATGGTCACGGTTCGGCGCATCAACGTGGTATGAGTTGTGAGGATGATCTTGCGAAGGGTCTCGACAGCTTTGGTAGGGCACTGTTCGTCCAGGAATCGGACCAAATCCTTGTCGCTGTTGCCAATGATTCGAGCCTTCTCCTCGACTGCGGTGCCAGTGACAGTCGTGGCCGCGAAATAGTGAAGGCTGAGATCGGTGCCATTGGCAAAGTAGGCATCGAATTCTCTCTTCCACGTGCTGAACGCACCGGCAGGGACGTTGATGAGGGTGGGTTGATACATGACGTCGAACGCGTCATTGAACATGGTGACATCCCCATGATTGCGGGGGTTGTAAGGGCGGCCGGTGCTGAGCTCGACTTTGCGCTGGGCTTCAGCGACAAGTCGAGGGTATTCCCCAAGCGCGGTGAGGTAGACAAAGTAGATGAACGCAAGCACCTCGATGGTTTTGCCGACACCAGTTGCGTCGGCGAGAACACCACTCTCGAGTTCACTCTTGAGCTGGATAGACCTTAGCGTTGTAACTTGGGAGAGGAAAAGCACCTAGGTAAGATGTGTTGCCAGGGGTTGTGTGCAAATCTACCTAGATAGTTCCAGGGGGAGGGAGAGATACATACCATCTGGTGAAGCCAGCAGAGGGCCTGCACTTGATGAGGCTTAAGCTCCAAACATGGTCCTGACACCAGCATGCTTCAGGTATTGCGCTGTGTGGTTTTTTGGGGTCTCTTTCGGTAGCTCGCTGCTTCAATAGGGTGATCGCTTGTGCTACATTGCCGTTGTGCAGCTCAATCTTGGCCCGAAACCTGTCCAAAAGGAGCACGCTCTCGATAGACTCCCTGGCATCAACACCGGCATTGTGATGACAACCAGCAATTCTGGTGCCAGACCATACAAGTAGCATTGCTAGAACACTCTCGATAGACTCCCTGGCATCAACACCGGCATTGTGATGGTAAACCTCCGGTGCGGCCACGCCACAAGCCTTGGCGATATTGTAGCAAGCTAGCCCCACGCCTAGCATGAGGTCGGCAAAGACAGAATACTGAAACGTAGATGCTGAAACCATATTCGCCTTTGGGAACTCTGACATGACGGTAGTGTGCTCCCGGCGTGCACTCTGATACTGCCTTCTTTGCGTCTTCGTTTACGGCAGCGGCAAGCTGGAGACTTGATCTTACCAGAAGGATTCTCGCTTATTCGCGACGAGATGGTTGTGTCTGCATTGCTCGAAAATTTCCCAGGACGAGCGTTGGGGACCGGGGCAGCAGCAATGGGCTCGAAGGCGTCTTCGTCTATGGGGACTCCGAAGATTGATCTTGATGGGATGGCGACAACATCTCTTCAGAAGAACGTTCGCTTCGGCGCGGCAGCAGTGTAGCCCGTGACATGGAAGTTAGAGCCACAGGATGATACGGAGTCTGCTGAATATGCTGGTTCATTACAAGAGTCTGCGGAGATGGAGATGTATGAGAATGAAGCGAGGAAGCCTTAGCCACAGGAGAAGTGATCTGAGGACTGCCATCCCTACGAGCCTTGAAGAGACGAGCTATCACAGATGGCTGTGTGTACTGCGACATCCTGAGCTCCCATCGGAATTGGTCGGCAGAGATGCCGGAGCCTGCCGTGGAAATTTCATCGTCACTCGAGAATGGAGAGTAAGTCTGGATGGGAGACAGGGACTTTTGTTGGAGTCTAGTCTGAGTCTGTGGTGAGCCAAGATGCTGAGAACCACTCGATTATAGCCTTGTGGAGGCGCTGCTGTGTCTGGGTTGCTGGACTTGTCTTACATCTGTACTTGTACGTGGTGTCGACCCTCTTCCAGTCATATAGTTTGGGGAGTGGGTTCTGGATGCGAACGAGCTGGGCTTCCTCGAGAAGATCATCTACGCCAGCCGTGGGAAGGAGCGACATGACCTGCTCTATTGACTCAAACTTGGTGGGTGTAGGATCATCAGACTTAGGCTCGGGCTTCTCGACATGGTCCTTCTCTTTAGTCTCAGTTTCGGAGTCGGAGTCGTAGACAACCTGACCGCAGTTAGCTGATCCAAAAGCACATACTCGAGAGATGATCCAATCCTCGTACATCCACACCCAAACAATCTCGGGCGTCGCGATACTGCTTTACTCCGACTCCCCACATATATATAAGTAGCTCGTACCTGTCGGCTACTTCAGCCGTCGACTGGAGCGAACGTCTGGTGTATCCACTCACAGGAAATCGCAATGCTCTTCTTACACGTAAGTCGAGCCTCAGGCTTAGCGCATGGCATTTTCAATCGCAGTCATGGGAGCACAGGTTGTAAAGACTAGGGCTGCCCGGGATATATAATCTGCATCAGCTCAAAAAGCCAAACGTTCTTCTCATGGCTTTCGTAAATCTCTTGAGAGAACCCTTCCTTGACAGCGTACTCTGGTGCGATGATGCGGTCCTTGGTCTCGTCAAGTTCCTCATCTTCGTCGTCGGATAGAGTCATAACTTTGTGGTAAGCGGTGGTATCCTATGTGTCGGAATCAAGATCCATTTGCCAATTTGCCAACGTGCTCTTTGCTTCAGGCTCGACTTTGAGAAGCTCGGCGTCCTGCGATGGCCACGTTGAGCGAGTAATCGGTGGTGTCTTTGATTCGACTAGTTCCACCCTGTATCGAGCCTTCTTGTGTCATTAAACCACCCTGTTCCCTAGCATAGTCTGCTGCGAGAGATCTGGCCGCACTGGAAGAAGGATGCCCCAGAATCAAGCTGTGAGAGAGGAGAAGTCGTTCCAAGGAGAAGTCAGGAGCTAGCAATGGTGCTACGCTCTGTGCTTTGCACTTGATATTTCCGATGGTATCAGGAGGAACAGTCACGCAAGAGAGGAACTATAGTAAGTCTGACCTCAATTGTCGGTATTGGCAGCTCTAGCCTCACGTTCCTCAGCGAGGCGCTCAGCGAAAGCGAGGTCTTCCTTGTGTTGTGCCTCCCAGGCTTGCTCGATGGCGTAGTCTACGCACTAGCCAGTATCACAAGAGGTCGAGGGTATGCAGGTCGCTGACCGCCAATGACGCGCGCGATGGTAGTGATAATGTACCAGGCGGCAATCACAGTGCGATTATCTCAGGCATCGACATCTTGTCAAGGGCGATTTGAGTTTCGATGAATGTTTTGATTGGTGATATATGATAACACACCCAATGTAAGTGGCAAGACAAACTTGCAACCATTGCTGTATCGCCACGACACGAAGCTCGCTCACTGTGTCGAGCTGTCTCATGGAGGTCACAAAGTCGAAAGACTTATGGGGTTATATATGGCTCTTCCCCAGCATACGAGCGCGATGCACAAAGATGAGAAGAATATAGTGGATGCCAGATTCGGGAGCGATACAGCAAGATACTCGCGGTCGTGCGCATCAGCCCATTGCTGTGCTGCGTTAAGTGACTGAAGCCGAATTGGATGCTAGTGCGTACGTCTTGGCGGTAGCGTGGGTAGTTCCGCTGACGTGAGGAAGGTCAGCTGCTTGATTCTTGTATCCTTTCGCTCAAGCGTGACGTCCTCCTGGGCATTGGCGGGAGCAGGCCAAGCGTAGGTTTCTTCGAGGATGTGGAGAGGCTGAGCTGCAGCACCACCATGCGCAAAGTAAGAGCCGCTAGAGACGTTCTTAGGAGGCGAAGGAGTTGCGGTGATGAACACAACACTTGCAGTGGATGTGTCAGAAGAAGACATGGTTGAGTCAGCGACAGAGGCTAATCACTGCAAATCCCGCTAAGACCATGCTGAGGAGTGCCATCAGCAATAGTAGGAACGGACATAGCATCATCAGATTTGGACGCGGGCAAGCTCCTGTGAGCACTGGTTGTAGCGATTTTCGAACATCTCGAAGTTGTCCTCAAAGGCGAGAAGGTCGTAGCGGAGACGAAGGTGTCCTCCATCAGCTACTCGATGATGGACTGATACTCGGCGATGGAGAGCTCAGTAGCTTTGCCCTTGCCTTTGCTCTTGCCTTTGCCTTTGCCCTTGCCTTTGCCCTTGCCCTTGTCAACGGCGCTCTTGACAGTCTGGGCGCTTGAAGTGGTCGTAGTGCGGGAGGCTGTAAGGGGAGCGTCGACAGCCATGCCGAGGGTCTGAGCGGAGTCTTGTTCATCGCGCCGGTGATGCCCACACGTGAACCAGCAGCTTGATCGTCATGCTCCATATGATTCCCCGCCGCTGGAGACCGTCCAGTCGAACGTCGTTGTCGTTGTGAACGTGACAGAATCGATGGAGACTGGATATATATACACTAGCGCCGGGGTTTGCCTTCGTACACCAGACAATCGTGGGCTTTTTCACTAGCAGACAGCGATATTGTGTCAGTCTTGCCTGTGGGACATGCATCTTGGTCCAGAACATTTGCCCTGCTTGGGCAAAGACACCTCAGTCGGACAACGACACGTCCAAGCCGTCGTTCACAACGGCATCAGAGATGTCCTGACAGTTAGCATGAGCGCAGCTCACGTGTTCCCAACCAGAGGAGATGCCGCAAAAACCAGTGAGTAGGTCGTGGCTGGCATTGTTGAATGCATCCTCGTCACCGGCAGAAAAGCACACTGTTCGATGCGGGATTGATCCAGAAGGCGTCGAGGGGCATTCTTCCCGGCAGGATGAGTGCGGCTGACGCGCTCTCGACCAGATCCAAGCTTATATAACACATCGAGCCTTTCGTGCACCGCATCGTTGAACTTTTGCTCGTCTCCACGGGAGAATCAGACGCGCTTGTTCTCGGGGTGGATCGAATGCGCCATGTCCGACAGCTCGATGTTCGCGACCAACCAAGGAGATCCCTGGCACACTTCTTGTCACACCAGGCTTCAACGATCTCCCGGCAGACGCAACTGAGAGAGGGGTATCTGGGCACAATCTAGTTTGATGCAAACAGTTGCATTGTGCGGTACTGACCCAAGATCGGCACGGCCAGTCTGCTCAATGTAGCCGCTGACGTTGAAGCTCATTATATATAACTGCGTTAGACTCCATGAACACGCATAAAACAGGCGGAGGGATAGTGAGGTTGGTGAGTTTCCATGCCTGACGGTGCCAGTCGATTGCGGTTTCCTTGACACAGGATCGGCCGTAGAACGTGTACCCGGGTTGAGAAGGACCTGGAACAGGTTGGTGGGTGGGAGCCTGAGCAGGCTAAGGAGGAACCTGGGCAGACTGAAGAGGAGCCTGACCAGACTGAGGAGGCCCCTGGGGTCGAGGCTGGATAGGGATATACGGCAAGTCGAGGTTAGCGAGGTCAGGTTCACCCAGGAAGACGAGCCTGGCAATGCTGAGCAAGGGCAACCGATTTTGGAGGATGCGCTGATTCTCCAGTTCTGCCAGCAAGAAGAGACCGCGTTGAGTACGGATGAAATCGGCGTTGCTGAGATTGGTGAACAGAGTACGACGGTGGTACTGCACGAACGGGTGTAGCCCAGTCCGCCAGGGCGCATACTCGACTGACATTCTCCAGCTGTTAAATCCGATGGCCTCGGTGATGTGTGGCAGCTGTGGGGGGTACACGATGTGCGGCATGTAAATGGAAAGAGGATTGTCCCAACACCGATTCAACTGACGGTCGGCATTGCGCGTCTTATACGGTTATGGCCGCGGATGTACTCGGCTTGGGCAGACAGAGGCTGAGACATGAGGATCAGCATGTCGCCTACCGCTTGCTTGTCACGACACACAATCGTCGGAGAGACTCCTCGAGACAATCACTCTGGCTCTGGAGAGTCTTCAGCCGGTCACACTCTCAACAATGGGCAAGGCCGACAAGAGCAAGAATCCCCCAAGAGCAGACTCAATATTGCAGGATGACCAACACTGTGGCGAGAGAGGCCGTGGCACGGAAAGTCTTCAACTGACGATGCGAAGTGCAAAGTGTAGTTGAATCCCGATGTGGGCCATCGACTTTGCACAATGAGACAGAGCGTGACACATCTCTCGTCAACAGCCTCGATCTCCAGACCGGCCTTCTGGTCAATGGAGAATGTGGTCCAAAGTTGTTTCGGTCTGGTTGGGTGTCATGGACCTCTTGCTTTCTCGTATCAGGGGTCAGAAGGAGAGCTCGAGGGTCGCCTTCAGGAAGCGTGTGTTGCCAGTGGTCGTCGACGGCACGAAAGCCTTGACGCAAGGTGATCATGACACATGCAGTTGCCGTGTATGCACTGCAACCAAGTGAGTCAACCTTGTTCAAGCGGATGCTCAGAGCAAGAAGACATTTTACCAGAAGCAGAACAAAAGGAAGGAGATGTAACCAGCGACCAGAATCGGTACCTTCGTCTCCTCGAAGCCTGTATATAAAACCGAAAGGAAGAAACACGAGGAATAGAGCGAGGGATAGAGTCGTCAAGACACAGCCTGTCATCATATTCTTCACCCCTTCCCTCGTCCGGCCCGACTTCTCCGTAAGAATCTGAGCGGTCGGGAAGGATGTAGATCTGACATGAGCGTCCAGGAGCGTTGTTTCTTTGCGTTCTGAACGTATGTAGAACAGCAAGAGATGCGAACGACAGGCTTGACACACAACCTCTCGTCGTCTTCCTTGCACCCGCTCCTCCCTCGTCCGGCCCGACTTCTCAGAAAGATGACGAGCGGTCGGGAAGGATGTATATATGACATGAGCACCCAGAAGTGGTGCCTCGCGACCTTCTCGGATGCCTCAAATCGAGCTGGAGAAACACGAGGAATATGGCTGCAGGCAGGAGCGCCAAGACACAACCTGTCATCATATTCTTCACCCCTTCCCTCGTCCGGCCCAACTTTCCCAAAGTTGAGCGGTCGGGAAGAGTGTATATAGAAAGAGAAACAACAATGGGAAGGAAGGCGTTGGGGGAGTAAGACGAGCGTAGGCCAGACACCACTGAACCAACATCTGAGGCCTCCGATTCAGACATAGGAAACTCAAGCTCTTTCTTTCTCTCAGACCAGAGAAAATATATATCGCGAAAGACAACGGACAAAAGAAACAAGAAGAGAATAGACAGAAGAAATATCGCACCAGAACAAACCACACGCGTGCAAGGAAGAAGAAGAAGAAGAGCAACAGTAGCACAGAGCAACGATGGACAGGAAAGAAAGAAGGAAGGAAGGAAAGAGCGAAGCTGAAATGTACTATATGCTCAGGAAGCTCATGCACCTACCTCAGCTGCCCCAGCAACCCTTGCCAACCTCTGCTCTGCTGCTTGCCGCCGAGCTCAATCAGGAGCTGCTAGGCAACAGCGAAGAGACAAAGAAACCCCGACTTCGCTTGCACTGATGCCTGAATGTTGCAGAAATAGCTCAGTCGGGCTGCAGACGGGTCGGTGCAGGGAGCCGGGCGGCAGTCGTCACTTTTACCGCCAGTTCCAGAACGCATTGAATCAGAGTGTTTTGCGTCTCCAACACCGTCTGGTCAGAGGAATTTGAGTCGTCTGTAATCCTTGCAGGCTTCTGTTGCTTACAAACGATGACTATAGGACAACGGACGCCAGACGAATACGTTCAGTCCAGCTGTGACGAAGCCTGCAAATGGCATGCTATCGCCCAGGCATGTCGCAGGCGGGTAGTTGCAAGAAGCCGACGGGATATGAAAAGAGCTTGTGAGCAATCATGTTTACCGCTCATCACGATAGTAGGATAGTGAGACCCGCAAAGCACACCGTCTCCTAATTGATTTGACCAGTGCACATGCGAGACCATCGGAAGCTTCCAGCCAGCACGGCGGAGAGGCACAAATCCTTCTAATGCATGAGGACCAACGCCAGCTCCCAGGCAGCAACGAGCAGACAAAGAACTGCCAAGTTAACTGCGGCATCCTCATCACCACTTGAGCTCAGACACGGGATACTGCGTTCATCCACCGGGAACTAATGACCAGTTATATCCACATGAGCGGGCTGTCCATTTAGTTGGCAGTATCCAAGCTCCAACCATGATGATAATGTTCCTGATACGAGGGAAACCTCTTGGTATGAACTTATTGGCATTCAGGGACGATGGCGATGGCTTCCAGACACTTTTTCCTTGATGTCCAAGACGTAGTTCGGTCTCTCGAATTGTGTTTTATCGCGAGCCCAGGTCGCAGATGTGACTCCTCACCGGCGCCCAAGCATGTTGCAGTCGGAAACATGCATGGTGCCGTCGGGAGACCATGCAGCGGAGCAATCACTTTTCCCAGCCATGCAATGCATGCACCACACAGCCATGGTGATTCGCTCTCACGATCCTGGCATAGCATGATTTGATTGATGATTGCATGACGACAGAGATGACTAGAAGACCACCGATGTGTGAGGGAAAAATGTCTGATGGAAAGAGATGGTGGTGAAGGTGGTCGGCTTCGGAGAAATGTTTTTGCGAAGGCCAAAAATGCAGACAGGGTTAACCTCTCGACCATGGCTTTCGGCCGTCGAAACATGATAATGTATGTTTTTGTTGGACCTATGGCTATATTGACTAATCAGACTGTAATTGTTATCGAGCTGTTGTATCATCATGTGTCACTCAATACTGTTTGGTTGCACGTAGATAGGAGGCAATGTGATTTCGATCCGACCGCAATTTTTCCAACATCTTCAGAAGCTGCGTTACCGCGGAACAACTTACACTCTCAGTCTGCTCAAGATTCAACTATACACTATGTGTCTGAACCCCAACTTGGAAGAATATTTGTATGAATGCGATCTTGATTAAATGCATACCACCTACATAACTCTACGAACCAACGAACGTGCCAATGAAAGAGCAAAAAAAGTGTCTACAAAACAACACCATCTCTGTCCATCCACCAATCAATCATGCCAACATTATGCGGTTTCTAAACAGCATTGAGAACTCTGGTACCGCCTTCGATGTGAGTCTCGACGGGGCCTTGACCTTTCAGAATAGCAACAACCTGCTTCCACTCTTCGCCACCAGCCTCTTCCATCAGCTTGACATTGCCAAACATGAAGAATCCCTGTCGAGCACGCGAGAGTGCGACACAAACACGGTTGGCAACGTTCAAGAATCCAACTTGGTTGATGCAGTTGTTTCGGACGAGAGAGAGGACGATGATGTCGTTCTCCTCGCCTTGGTAGGAATCAACCGTGACAACCTTGATACGAGACTCGGCCACGACGCCCTCGACTTTCTTGAGCTCGCGGGTGAGAAGACGACGCTGACCGTTGTAGAAGGTAA
>Ga0268250_10001227_pt1 | contig 11337 bp, 15 predicted proteins | sample AgamicAsSfe_FD_200448 | JGI IMG/M metagenome (GOLD analysis project Ga0268250, IMG submission 200448) | Agave microbial communities from Guanajuato, Mexico - As.Sf.e (v2) (version 2) | ecosystem: Host-associated > Plants > Phyllosphere > Phylloplane/Leaf | place: Guanajuato, Mexico | collected... | reverse complement strand
CCCTTCCTCAGACCTACACATCATCATCGCCGACACCTCCAACGGCTCCGACATCGCCATCGGCGTCGCCCTCGCCCTCCTCTCCCTCTACAGCGACGACGACGGACACATCGACTGGCACACGCGCACATCGAACACTAAATTGGACAAGTCGGTCGTTCGGAAGAGGTTATCGAGGATCACTGCGGCCATGCCGGCGGCGAAACCGTCGAGAGCGACGGTTAATGCGGTTAGTGAGTTTTTGTTGAGGCGGTAGGGCGGTGGTGGCGGTAGGGCCGGTGGTGGCGGTAGTGGCGGATCTGTGAGCAGGGGCGCAAGGGGGATATGAGAAGGCTGGGGTGTCTGGGATTGATGGCTGGGACTTGATTCTCTCACGGAGGGAACAATGTCGAAGGCTCTAGATCTGAACCTGAACGGTGGAGAAGAGGACGCAATCGCGCCTCAGGAGTAGGCAGGGGTATAGAGCTGGCAGGCACGCCCTGTCCAGTGAATGCACTTGAAGCACAACACAGCGCTCACTGTCATTCGCCTGTTCATACCTTTCTTCCCTTCTCCCTCGGGCCTCCTCGGCCCCTCCTTTCCAACTCATCGCCTCCCTTCCGTTCCAGCTTCCCTCCATTTTACCCCATCTATCCCATCGCAACAAGCCCCCCTCCAACCCCCAAATTAAATAAAACATGCCACCCCACCAGCCAAGCGACGGCATACAGAAACTTCGGACTGAAAACCGTCCACACGAACAGATGCGTGCGGAGTGCTGCGCAAGCGAGCATTGTTGCTAGGGTTGCGGAGGAAAGGAAGAGGGTCAGGTGCGTTGTGTGTGTGAGATAAGCCGGCCAGGCCGTGCTGCTTGATAGTGGTGTAGAGTGTGCGGAGGCGGATGTGGTGGCGTCCATGGCAAGTTCTGTATTGTTGGGCGTGGGTGTGGGTGAGTCCTTGCCCTCATCGCCCATTGCCGTCTCAGTATTCATCCGCGGCGTATCGAGCTCAGCCTCACCCTGCTCACCCATCGCAACGACACTACCAAGCCCAGCAACGCTGAACCACACCGGCCCAGCCCAATTCCCTAGGAAGAGCAATAACCCCACCATCTGTGCGTTGTAGGACGCGATTCCGTTGTATGCTAGAGAAAGGTCGAGACTGGAGATTGCGTTGGTGCCGCCGAGGGCGAAGTAGGAGACGTGTGCGAGGAGGAGGGTGGTTAAGGTGTGTGAGGTTGGGGATTGGGACGTATGTGTTGGTGAGGTTGGTGATGCTGATGACGTTGATGTTGCTGCGGATGCTGGTGAGGATGATGGTGAGGATGATAGTACGGATGATGACAAGGTGGTCAGGCGTAATATTTCGAAGAGGAGAAACGTTGGAATATTAGTCAGGCGTGTTTGAAGGAGGAGAACCGCTGTGAGGAGGGGTAGGATTTGTCGAATAAGTTGAGGACGTAAAGCTGTGGCAGAGAGGATCAGCGAAACGAACGGCCGTGACTTGTCATGTTACAAACATACCTGAACCAGCATTACTTGAGTGCATCATAGCAAGATATACAAATGCAACTCCGATGGTCATAAACGCCAAGCGTGCCGTGCCCACAAGATCGAGCTCTCCAACCCGAAGGAGCACATCCCGTGCCGCTTTCGGGAACACCTGTGCCACGCTTTGCACAAGCTCCGGCTCATCATTCCAGGTAAACGCGATCTTGAAGGCAAAGCTGACTGCACAGATTGCAGCCGCCCACAGGTACCCAAGCAGGGCAGGAAGCTGAGCTTGGCGGAACATTCTGGAAAGTCTGGTGTATAGATGTGCATATGTCGAGAATACTAGAATCCAGAGCAGAACGGTAAGAGAGGTCGACGACCGGAAGGCTGCCACGATGTCTGGTGCGCCAGCATACTTCTGACCGCTTTGGTTCCAGCGGCGCAGTAGTCGGAGACACAGAAGAGGGAGGAGCGTGGTAAGCAAGGAGCGTGGGAAATTCAGGATATTCGTCTTCCTTTGCCTGTTTTCACTAGTCAGCTGGAAGAGATAGCTAGAGCATCCACCGACTAACCTCGCAAGCGCCAGATATACCTGCCAACACGAGCAGGTCCAGTACCAAAAATGATGCTCCTCTTCGACATAACTGCTGGCAAACATCATGACTCCATAGCCTGCAATAATGCCAATAAACCAATCTGAGATTCGCACATTGAGAACTTTCAAAAGACTGTACATGGACATGGCAACACTGCTGCCGGCTAGGACTGTGCCGAGGAACATGTGAGGGAGGTTGTAATTGCTTGCAGTACTGCTGAGAAGTTCTTGGGCGGTTTTGCAGAACTAGAGGGCTTGGTTAGTCTGTTTTCTCTATCTCTACCAAGGAGAATGATTCGTGTGAAGCACTTACGTAAACCAAAAACGGCAAGATCATCTCCGCCGGAGGCTGAGCAGCTTGACTGGCACGGAAAGTGCCACTGACTTCTCGCCAGGCACAAGCTAGCCTATCGGCAGTACTCAACGAGCCAGTGCATTGTATGTCTGCTTTCGGATCATCCCAGAAGGGATGTGGGAATGTTGCCTTAACTATATCCAGCATTTGTACGGCATTTTGGGTAAGTATCTGAATTCTATCACGATCTGGTTTGGTTGTTAGAGATCTTCAAAGTCCTCGAAATGGAGTATACATACCTGTACTCCACATAGGCAGAAACTGTGGAATGAAGACCCCCAAATTATTCAGCGGCGTTGGAAAGCCCAGCAACGCTGCCAACGTGGGAGCAATATCAGACTGCTCAACTGTAGTGTAGTAGTTGAAGTCATTCCGTGGCGTGACCGGACTTTCCAAGCCTTTGGAGAAATTTTTAAACTTCGGCGACAAGAAAACCAGGGCTGGTGATGTTTCGCCAGGTGCAGAACCACCATGATTACCACCATCGTTCATACCGTGGTCACCGCAGAGGACGAACAGAGTTGAATCGTGATGTGGGTACGTGCTTATGGCAGTGTAGACCTGCTCTACGATCCCGTCCATTTCCTGTTGCTTGGGCAACATGTTGATGCTGTGGAGGTGAGTTCAAGAAGCTGATCTGTGGAGAGAGCGAACCTACCTTCGCGGTCCAGATTTGTGGCCAATATGGTCCATGCCGAGATAGTGCATAATCATGACGTTCCAGTCATCATTCTTCAGCTCAGTGGGAACGTGCCTTGTGACATTATTGTCGACTTCTGTAAAGTCCTTGTTAATGTCTTAGCATGCTGATCTGAAACCACAAGCAAATCACTCCACTGACCGACACAAAGAAACTCGACGTCCCATCCGACCTGTCGAATGTGTTGGGGAAGAGCTTGAGCCATGTATCATCACCGTACATGATCAGCTTGCCGTCACGCTTCGCTGTCATTTGTGCCAGCCAGGTGTCTTGATAAGCAAGACTCGACGTTGTGTCTGATTCTGCAAAGTTGAGAATCATGTCCAAGAATGAGGGGATGGAGCCTGTTGTGATGGCTTTGAGGCGGGGCATCGTGATCGTGGGAGCTGTTGCGTGTGCAGTGAAGGGCAAAGCAGAGCCACTCCGAATGAGCCTGGGGTGATTAGCTGCAGTCATTCTCAGAGACGAGGAAGGTTTCCTACGATTGTGTGAAGGTGAAGCCAGAGCCATTACCGAAGACAAAGTCACTATGCTCCGTTAGTCATTGTCGAGCAACCTCATCATGGTGGATTCACCTTCTCAAAGCATCCACGACCATGAAAACCACTTTATCGAAATGAGCTTTTGGTGGAGAGCCCCAATGCGCTGTCTTATATTCTGCCAGCCCGCTGAGGAACGGCTTATAAGGAAAGAAACCAGACGCAAAGATCACGCAGGCGAGGAGAAGTACCAGGTTAGCAGCACCTAGCACAATGCTGGCTTGCAGTATAGGGCTCTTCATATTTCGTCACGACTTGCATATAGGGGTTCAAAGGAGAGAGACCTAGCCATGTCATGTAGATACTCGCTCAGCTTCAGCCATATCTTTCCTGATTCTGCAATTCTCCATCGGCTCTATCGGTGGTCTTTTTCTTCGAAGAAAGTCGCGTCGTCCATCACAGCCGGGTTGTCTTCGGGAGATTACGCTTGGGCAGGGGCCCCAGGGGGCACTCTCCAGACCGGACCAAGACTCGACGACACTAGCAGTCGGTACACAGCATACAGGCAGTATACTCACACAAGTCGGTCGTCAAATGCTTCCACAACAGCAAGGCCTTGATTCCACATTGAAGACTATCAACTGATCTATATGAGCAAGGGAAGCGAAATCTCAGCCCATATCCCGATCGGGATCCACCTCTTTTTTCCCATGCTCACTCCTACGTCCTGTCCACCTTTTCCCGTTACGACGCCCTCCTTGTAGCAAAAGAAAACATCCAGACGCTCGAACTGAAGAGACAAAACGAGCGTAATGCCAACTTCCGGCTTGTCCATGCCAAAGCGACCTCACCCTGAACATTCAACCCCCAAATGGTGTGGCCGGCTGTGTAAAAGTGCCAAAAGACTTTCCACAAGAGTAACTTCAGTACGTTTGCATGCCACCACGCGAGCGACGTAAGCCGGCAACCGTGCGTAGGTATCTAAAAGAGGGTAGAGGTCAGCACAAGCAAGTGTATACTGTGTGGTTGTGCATCCGGGGCGCTATACCTGTTCTCTGCGACGAGTTCTTCCAATTCGGCAAAAGATGTGCCTCGATCGAACTGTCCACGACGGTGGCGATCAAACCCAGTGTAAGATGCGCCACCACGACCAGGACTGAAAAGACCTGTTGTGTGGTGTTAGTGTCGTATGGGTGATATCGTGCGAAACAAGTATACCAATGTGAGCAGCGTTTTGATGCGAGCGCTGCAACTTAAAGTTGTTGTCTGGTTCTGGGAATGGCTCTTCCTGACGTGCAAGAGGATGACCATCGCAGTAGTATAGCTGGTGAGATATCAGCAATCTGTTGGGTGTATGCAGTGGGAAGACTTACCTTGGGCCGGGAGCCAACAGCTTCACTCATGACTATGTCCATGTGAGTAACGAGAGCAAAAATCAATCATTCGGAGACTGACCAGAAGAGTTGCGGAACTTCTGCACAAGTGTCTCGCGACCTTGCATAGCTGGCAGGATCGTGTCAGTGTCGAGGTTATTTCCAGACACTATCACTGCTTACTGGCGTAGGAGACCTCAGCGACCTTGTCACTATTGGCCCTGAGTAATGTTAGCAGGCTTCTGCCTTAGAGAAAGCGCAGATGCATACCACTTCTTTCCGACAATATTCTCAACAAACTAGACGATTGTCAGCAGATGCACCCCCACTTCATGGCAGGACAAACGTACACAACAGATGTCTTCAGGCTGATGGTGTGTTAGCATGCTTTCGATGCAAAGCATCAATGACAAAACTTACAAGCTGGAAATTTATGAAGGCGTATCCAACACTGGCTTTGTTAGCTATGAATGGCATTGATGGACGGCCTGGCAACATCGACATACTTGCAGTTGTTGGTAAAGTCTGCGAGGTGTTAGCAGATGCAATCGTCCGTTGGTGGCTGCTGCCATACCAATACGTAAGTACATGAAATCATAACAGCCAGCGGATGTGTCATCAACGATCTGCTTGAGTATAGGTTGATCAATGCGATTTGGAATGTTGCGGAGCATGATCTGAACACGTCAAAACTGCTTGTGGGCCAAGAGATGACACCAAAGATGCCGGTACTCACTGTTGTGCGAACATCCGTGCCAGCTCGGATTCTGTCGACGTTGACATGGTTCTTGTTCTCGCGACGAGTGCCCGAACTCACGGAGCCCATGTCAAAGCTCATCCCGCCACGACCATGGAAGCCGCGATCGTATGACAATGGTCGCTGCTGCCCGATGATGCCGAATTTGGAAGGGGAAGGATCTTGTGGAGGACGGACCACGGGATCGGGCTGATCAGTATAGTTCTCATCACCCCACCAGCGACGACGAAAGGACATCAGAGTGTCGTGTAGTTCTTCCTGACCTGGCAAGCGAGGACCGACCGGCTTCCACATAGCTCTCTCGCAAAAGTAGACTCCGAAGAAGAGGAGCTCGTTCTGTGTTGAATTAGAATAACGCAATAGAATACAAGTAGAGCCACTTACATTGTATTGCCAGCCATCTGGGAATCGATTGAGAAAGTCAACGACCTCATCTGCCTTCAAGTGCTGGTAGAGTTCAAGGTGGAACATCATGAGGTTCGGATCTTTGCTGCCTGTTGATTTCCATCAGCATATGCCGAAGCCAGATGCCTGTAGCAATCCATACCTGGTGAAAGATTCATAACCTTGATGTCAGAAAATGAACCGATGAACTCTCGGACCTTTTGATGAGCCCATACAACCCAGCCGGGATGTGGCAGCCCTCTTGCATCCCTACTCTTGCCCACAAGCTGTGCTTGAATGAGGAGTTGACCGTCAAAACCAGTCACAAAGGTTTTCCCAAGGTCGATAGGGCGAAGTGGCTGGGGCTGATCACGACTGCCATGACAATACTGCTCTATCGAGCAACAATGCACATTGAGTGCGAGGCGTGGTGGGTTGAGTTGGTAGTTGCCACGGACGCGGAGCTCGTCGACAACAAATTCAGCATCCCGGACGTCTCGATAGTAGATGAAGACTTCGTTGCCGCCAGTGGTGTTCGGACGGGAGAGGATTGACACGAATGTTTTCAAGTTCAGTGCCTGGTATACTCATCAGCAAAGCTTGTATCAAGGACGGACGAAGTGTGCGTGTAGTGGAAGAAGGACCAAGTGTGCCTGTACAGCTCGGTTGTGGAGGTTTCATGCTTACCCAACTAAAAGGACCATGACCGTGGTACATGCTGATGTGGTGCTCTCCAGACGCCCAGACAAAGGATGTGGCAGGCTCTCCATTGTCCCTCTGAGCAAATGAGCTACCGCCATGTCTGCGGAGCTGAAGGTCGACGAAGGGTTCAGGACGGGGACCTTTCGACATCATGCCCATCACGATACCAAAAGCAACTGGATCCAATGGAATGGCTCTGATGAACGTGTCCCTGTCGATTGCTCCATCTGGTCTGAAGGGAGGAGCAGTGGGCGATAGAGGAGTTGAGATGAAAGGATCAGAGGACTCGAGGGACAAGTGCTTGAAGCGAAGGATATCTGGAGAGTACTCGGTCGGTCCAGTCCTGTCCGAAAGCTCACGAGAGTGAGGCGTGCGAGTCTGGGTCTCCGAAGCTGAAGACATTTTTAAAAGTGGTTGGTGTGGTGTCGTGTGAGATGCTGCAGATGACCTTGACGCTGGAGATGCCCAAAAAAGCTTGTGTGGATGACCAAGAAGGACAGATGTTGATGCTGCTGTTGGGATTGAGGTCAGAATGTTAGTCCAACAGGTCAATCTTCTAGTCAAAGATCACAAGAAAAGAGAAGAAGAAGAAGGCAAGAGGAAGCAGAATGGCAGCCGAGTATGGCAATGGCTGGCGTCCAGAGCAAGGCGTCGAAGTGGATCCAAGGGGTTCAAATGTCGACTAGTCCGAGAGAGTTAGGCTGTCAAGCTGTGGAGGTCGAGGTGGAGTCGGCGGAGGTGCTCGGATGGTGAAGGTGACAGGATGCCAAGCAAACCAAAGCACGAGTATAAAAGGAAGAGGAGAATCAGAAGAAAGTGCGGCAATGTATGCCTTCTGATAAAGTGGCGAGAAGCGGTGTGCAACTTTGACATGGTCGAATGACACGACACGCATACCGACTTACTCACTTTGGAAAGGCGGTCAAGCTGCCTTACCTGATTCGATGGAAGTGACAGGCAGGAGGCCGGACCAAGCGTCCGGTTCTGCTTACAAGGTCAAACGCTTATCTTCAGGCACCAATGTTGGCAGCAGGATACATCTCTCGCTTCGAATGCCACAGAGCACAGCGCACAGCTCACAGCTCACAGCTCACGGCTCACAACTCACCTCCAAGCAACAAGCTAGCTGACTGAGTTTCCCTGGTGAATGTGATGATACGATTGTTCTGACGAAATCTCTGCAGTCAAGCCCCTGCTTCACTTTGCTGGCGATGACCTTTCTTCTCCTCACTTCTCACGGTATCTTCCGACTGGCTAGGACACAGTACTGACAAATACTCTGCGTCGATGACGACTATGACGAGCCAAGATTTATCACTGCCACGTAACGATTTGTTGCTTGCTCGAAGTTGAGCTGAAAAGGACGTCTCAAATTGATTCTGACTATCCAAAAAGTCGACCGGAGGAGCGCAATATTGAAGTGAGTGTGGTGCTAATGTTGTTGTCGCGTTGCAGGAGAGACATCAGCAAGCGAGCATAAACAGGGTGGCTGGCGATGACGATGGAGGGTGTGGAACGATCCCGCTCTCTTGTTTGTGGTCCTTGCGCAATCTCAGCGACAATTTCAGACTACAGGTAAGCAAGCAACGGCATTCTCTACATTCGCTTCCAGTCAATGGAGCCAGCGAAGCAGTTGCCACTCGAGAATCAACCTAACTCTCCTTGCACGAATACTGTATTCGTCAGGCTCTTGATGACACGCTGTCACGCCTGCCGGAGAATCAGGAGGTTATGCTATGATACATGCTACCTGGCCACCTCTGTATACGTCCGCTCTACTCGATCCAGATCATATCAAGCCCTGGAGCTTTCGCTCGCAATGGCAGATTCGCTCGCGATGAGCAGATTCGATGTCACCGAGCGGGCATGGCAGTGGGAACGAGACTCTGTTCTTTGTAAAAGTCTCCTCCAAAATACCAATTTGGCATGATCTGCGTTTCGTTTCAGATTTCTGAAACAGGCAATTTCGCAATTTTACCATAGCTTCGTGTAGTTACTATAAAGCCTTGTGCAGACATGCCGTAGTTGATAATCTTCAGTTATCTTCAAATCACTATGATGGACATAATAGTCCAAGTATACCACCTTGCTGCGCATCGATCGAGCAAGCAAGACGTCGTGTAGTTGAGGGTCACGTGACCAGCGATGATTGGACCCACAAAACTGCTGCAACACGGCAACAGGTGAGCGGCGCGGCATAGTCCAGCCCAGCAAAGCTCACGGTATGAGACCCATGATCCAATGCCGATGAGGTTAGAGATACCTGGGAATAGCGCACCAGTGCGTCAAGTACGTACAAATTCATTTTCCCGTCGCAAGTCACCACATCACTGACCACGTACCCCAGATTGTTACCTCGACTTCAGAGCATGACTTCCTTGAGCACTTGATCGAATCGCTCAAAGTCTCTGATCATGGTCACCTCTTGTCTGCACTGGGAAGAGTCTCAGCCGGGCGCGATGCAGATATCGAAGACATCTGCACGAACAACCACCAGGAGTTCGTGACCTCAGTGACGCGACTTGACCAAGGACGAGAAGAATGTACTAACCTCGGTAATGACATTCTCAATCTTGTGCAATCGTATCAGAGCAGCACAGATAATCTTGCAGCACAAAAGAAGAACCTGGTCGACTCGCGCAATGTACGACAGAATATCGACGAGTCGACGGAGGCACTTAAAGAGTGTCTGGACGTGCTGCGACTAGCCAATCAAGTTCACGACCTTGTTGCAAAACAGAATCACTACGCTGCTCTACGCGCACTCGACGAGCTTCAAGTGACTCTGCAGGCACGCGAGACTACTCGGTATAAGATAGGCGATTTATTGGAAAAGTCTATCCCTGCAACTCAAAAGATGATCGCCGAAGCAGTCATGGCGGACCTCAACACCTGGCTCTATCGTATTCGCGATGTTTCCCAATACGTCGGAGAGGTCGCTTTCTTTCACACCGAGCAGCGACGAGCAAGACAAAAGGAACGAATGACGGCAGATGAGTATCTCGGCAGCTTCAAGCTCAACACAGCAATAGAGCTTGTCGCAGACGAAACTGAAGAATACGATGTGCTCAACAATGAAGAAGCCCAAGTTCAAGTCGATTTCACACCACTCTTCGAATGTCTCCATATCCACGAAGCCATTGGAAAGGTCGACTCATTCAAAGCAGAGTTTGCCTCGACCCGACGACGGCAGAAAGATCTTATTATTCCACCGAAGCTTAGAGTTGACGATGAGGATTCAGTGGAGCTTAAGACACTCCTGGAAGGCATTGCCGGATTTACCATTGTCGAAAGAGGCATGATGAAGCGCACAGAGAACTTTCGACCTTCTACTGATGTCGAAGAACTATGGGACGCCATGTGCCAAAGTTCATCCGCCTTAATCTCAAACGCAATCACCACGATTGATGATCCAGAAGTGCTTCTCCGGGTCACAAGTGTCATATCCCTCTTCATCCAAACCATGCAAAGCTGGAAGTTCAGCTCCAGTGCACTGACAGCACTCTTGATGAAAGTCTACCAAAAGCACATACTTGTGCTGAAGAAACGATATGCGGAAGATTTCTCCGAGATAGGTACAAGCGACGACTACATGCCGATGCCAATTAACAACCTCGAGGAATATGACAAGATTATTGAGGTTGGATGGTACGTGCCGGACAAGGACAGAAGCGAGATTACCTTCCCATGCGTCATGCCGTTCTCTCAGATGTACCCGATGTGTTGCATCGACATTCGCAACTTCCTGAGCCAGGTATACTCTGGTCCTGATGATTACCTACAGCGATCGAGTGCAGTGGACGATACGATCCGAGACGTGAGTACTTCTGGTCTTGAGTGTCAACGCCTTTTCGTGCTAACACGTCCAGTCACTCGATCAAATGCTTTGCGAGAACATTTGTCAGCCTCTAGTCGAACGACTCAGTTCACAATATCCAGGGCAAATTGTCCAGATCATGACGAATTTCGACTACTTCCAGCAGATGAGCCAGCACTTGCAGAAGGATCTGGCAGAAGCACGATCGTCGAGACCGAGAGGAGGACCGGTCGTGCTCAAAGCAAGTGCGCAGTTTGGAGCTGGAAAGCAGAAAGCAGAGAAACGTATCTTCGACTTGGTCAATTCCAAGATTGATGATCTGATTGACACTTCGGAGTATAATTGGTGAGCTGTCTCAGATATGCAAAGTATTTCAAAAATTGACGAAATCGCACAGGTCGGCAAAGACGAAAGCGGAGGCACCGAGCAACTACATGACTGAACTCACAGCATATCTCTCCAACATCATGGGATCTGTTCTTCTAGGACTACCAGACGAGATGAAGGAAGTCATCTACCTCGACGCCCTGATCCATGCCGCCTCACACATCTTGGTGAGCCTAGCAGCCCATTTTCCACCCAACAGCGCTAACACTTCCCCAGGCCCTGCCCCTCGACCCCGGCGTAACCACCATCAGCCCAACCGCCCTACACACCCTCGACCTCGACGTCGCCCACCTGACATCCTACATCTCCTCCATCT
>Ga0268250_10001224_pt1 | contig 11368 bp, 9 predicted proteins | sample AgamicAsSfe_FD_200448 | JGI IMG/M metagenome (GOLD analysis project Ga0268250, IMG submission 200448) | Agave microbial communities from Guanajuato, Mexico - As.Sf.e (v2) (version 2) | ecosystem: Host-associated > Plants > Phyllosphere > Phylloplane/Leaf | place: Guanajuato, Mexico | collected... | reverse complement strand
TTGATGCTCACAGATGCCGGTCCCCTGATTGTCGAACTCGCCCACATGTGCATACAAGCTGCATGCATGATGTGTGCCCCGCCGGCGAGCTGCACAGCCGATGTCGAGTGTCGCAGAGATCAAGTGTAAACGATTACTGCTCGCGAAGGAAAGCCTAAGAACATCTCGAGGAGAGTGCATGGGGATTCTGTCGAGAGTCAAGCACGAGGACAAGGCTGAGTCCAATTCACATCAACTTCTTCTTCCGCTAAGCCTCCACAGACCTCATTGTTGCTGCTAACAATACTGCCATCATTGTCACTGCCATTCAGTCTACGGTTATTGCTCACTCGAGACAACGATGATCATCTTTTTCGCAAGGAGATTATAGTCACCTGTTGCTTCTGCTTCTGCCTCTGCTTCTGCTTGGCCAGGAGTATGACTCAACTCAAGGCTCCGCCTCTTCATTCCCGCACCGCGTTCCTCTTGCACTTTGGGACATGCTGCTCCTACTTGCTCACTCTCTCACTCCGTCGCCTCCCCCTTTCCCTCTCTCTCTATTTACACTCTTCCTCCCGGCCGCTCCCCGCGCGTCACCCGTCCGTTTCAGCCCCTGCTCGTCCCCTCTGTTCTTCCAGTCATAGCACTGCGCCCCACCTTCGCCACAGCACTTGCATTATGTGAATCATACTTAAAAGATGTTTCACCGTTTCGTGTCTTCGTTCTCTTCTTTTGTGTCACCTTCCAATTGCTGCCTGTCTGCAACTACAATTGGTCTATACCACATTCTCGACCAGCCTCCTGGTAGCCTCTCTGAAGCCTACACCACTACCATCATACGACGACAGTGATCGGCATACGCCCCTCTTGCACCAAGACTAGAATCACCTCAGGCCACCCCGATCACCATATCATAGTCGATAGAACAGCTTTCCCGTACTACGTCTGAGCAGCGCCCCTGGGTACGGGTCTCTCGCTGCTCGAGCTTATCCTCCAGCTCATCGAAACAATGCCCTCATCACTCACTCTCAGTGTCCCCGTCCCCATTACTAAAGACGGCCGTCCTCGTCCTTCCAGCCCCACTACTCTTCTACCCATCGTCGGGCAGATAGCAAACATAAAAGAAAGCCGTCCTCGTCCTGCCGCACCAATCACTCCTTTACCTATCATCGAGACGGTGCGCCCTACTGCCAGACAGTCTCGTCGCTCCGCTTGCCCTTCTGTTGTCCAAGCCTCCATCAAAGATGCTCGACCCAGCATACACATTGTCAATGCCCGCCCTAGCATTGAGGCTCGGGCCCGCACTCTGACTCCACCAATACTGGCAGACCCAGCTGTTTCACCGACAAAGGCACAGCGACCTGCCGCACCCTCGACTTTCCGACCTCGGCTAAAGGTGCGAGTCTCTTCGACAAGTGCACCTCCCCTCGCTCCAGACCCGCCACAGCGCAATACTACAACTGCCGCCGCACTCCGTATGCAGCACGTTCGTGCCGCATCCGACACCTATCGTCCTACGGCGCCTCGTGCTCAGGTGACGCGCTATGCACATTCTGACGAAGGCGCCGTGGCGTCGTCCTCATCCTCAGGCAGCCACACACATCAACCAGCCTCGCCACGCAGCTCCCGTCAGCCTGGACGATTGGCCGCACGAGCCGAGCTCGACGATCGGTTCGATGACTTCATGCAGGACAAGAGGGGTAGGGCGGTCTCAAGGCCAAGAGATTTGGTGCCCGTCCGACGAAGTGGGAGTCGGGAGAGAGTGCCTAGAAGGAACGAGCAGGGTTCCATTAGCCCGGGTCGAGCGAGCGGAGGTAGGGAGAGGAACAGGAATGAAAATGATCGTGTTGTCATCTCCAGGCACAAGAATCCGAGTTTTCTCTTTTTTTGAGCCTTTGAGTAGAGGAGGCAGACTTTTGGAATTTGGACAAGAATGTAACACAGTGGAATTGGGTCGCACGGCGTTCTGTTGAGGCACCAGGGTATACCCAAGACATATAGCGCAGTTGAGCAGAGATCGACGAAGATTACTCGTGGTCTTCTTATTTCGTTCCTGAACAGCGTGGGGAGAGGTCTCGAAGAGAGTGACGCAGGACTTCTGCTCAGGCTCACGCTCTAAGACAGTAAGTATCAGGAACGCATCAAGAAATGTTTCAAGAACGCCAAGTGGGATGAGCACACTCGTAAGAAGAGCCTTTGCTGCCACCGTCTTCATATCCAACATCAATCATTTCCAAAACAATATTATACAAAATGGGCCTCTTTCTTGCCCAAGGTAGGATACACAATCACGACCCCATCAGCTACGCCATCTCGGCCGCGCCGTACTCTGCGGCGTCACAGTGTTACCACCGTGGCCTTGACGCAGACCTATTGAGGTGGGGGACCTAGGCGTCATGGCAGCGCCTGGCGTATATGCCGATGATAACCTGCCCATTCCCATCGAGGCACGCGATCTCAGAGGCGTCGATATCGATACACCCGAAGTGGTTGCACTACAAAGATACTCCGCTCCTAGGCTTGTGTGCGAGCGACTAGGATCCCGGGATGGCCCTCGACTCGCAGATTGTGGTGTCAAGAGCGTTTGGCTATGTGGTTCCGATAGCTTGCTGGGCCTGGTCCGAAGTGGCGTTTGCATAGGCTGTGGCTGAGAAAGTGAGTCATAAGCTGCACTGAGATCCAGAACCGAGTCCTTCTGCAAGCGCACTGTATTCTTTGACAGTCCGGCTGCTTTTCGTGGCACGACTTTGGTCGAGGAATTCCATCGAGGCCTCTGGGGTCGTACTGCCGTACTGTTGGGTGTCGGCAGATATGATGATCGGATCGGCGTGGATATGGAGAAATGTCGCTCTGGTGTAGCATATGAGCTGTATTTGCCGAGCGTCGGGGAAGATGAACGGCGTTCCTCATTAAGTCGTATAGGCAGAAGACTCGTCCGAGGGGTATACTGTGGCGTGCGGGGGTCTCGTGATCTGGGACGGGATAGTGCATCCCGTATGTCGATGCTGCTGAGCTTTGTTCGCAAGCTAGGTCGCGCCGCGGTCGTGTCGCGCAGATGAGCGACAGTGTCGCGTGATCTCGAGCGAATTTGACCGGGAGAGCCCAGTAAAAGGGAGCCGCGGTCTCTCGGCCTTGCAGACGGAAGCAAGTAGCTCGTTGCAGCCGGTGACTGTGTGGGTGTCACGCTGCTCATATTGTGGTCGTGCGATTGTGAATGAACCCAACTCCCCACAGAGGACAAGGATTCTTGCCTGCTAGGGCGATTCGCTCTTCTCTCTTCGTATTGTAGCAGCGCAGTGTCGAGACTGCTGATCGTAGTGCGTAGTGTTTGCCATCGTTGTCTTGCATCAGTCTGAAGCCTGACGACTTCGCCGTTCACGCTCGTTCTCTCCTTTGCCCCTTTGGCAAGGATTTCGAGCACTCTCTCGATAGCTGGACAATAGTGGGCCTTCTTTGCTTTATAGCTGTCAATCTTCTTATCTGTCAATGAAGCATAATCCTCAACAGCACTGCCCTCTAGAGCTTCTCCGACCTGTGCCAGACTTCTATTTACAGACTCGATCATTCGGATGGCTTGCTGCGCTGCGTTCCTGAAGACACCTACCCATCGATCATCTCCAAGCTCTTTCCGCAAAGCTCGCGCATCGAGCTCCAGCTCCCTCCATGAATCCTCGAGCTGCACTTGGCGACTTTTGAGCTCTTTGCATGCTGTTGGAAAGACTTCGTCGGCTCGTTGCTGGAACGTTGCTAAGCGCATAGGCAGAAAGTCAAGGGATGCTCTTAACGGTTGCATCCGTGCAACAAGAGAGATCAAAGTCGACCCCTCGTGGGTCAGCGGCGTCTCTGCAAAGACAACAGGAATTGGGGAGCCCGGACGCTCGTTCACCATATTCCGTCGCTGCGAGAATGTGTCTGTCGTGCCGTCCTCGGTCTTTGTGGGACTCGGTGCAATGAAGCCATAGTCAGCTGCTATGTGTCGTCTTTCTTCCATTTCGAAAACCACCTTGGCAAGTTTTTCTAGCTCTCCAGTAATATCCTCCAACACTCCACACTGAAGCTCTTCCCACTCCAACGACAACTCCACCTGTTGTTTCACGGCTTGAAGTCTGCTTTGCCTATCCTCCCATTTTGTTGCTATGTCCTCGATCTGGTCCAGAAGTCTACACATATCCACCTGTGTGATGTGGCCCACGTCCTCACGCGACTGCAGTCGTTCCACACATGCCATGTATGATTGAATAATGATCGCGAAGTGCTTCATGGCCTCATCCACCTGCTCTACACCATCCTGACCTGCAGCAGCAGCCCATGCGATATCGTCGTCGGCGTACAAATCTTTCAGTACTCTGGCAGCATTTCGAAGCCATCTTTGGATATCAAAAGCAGCGTCTTCTAATATGCTCAAAGCTGCGGCTGCTGTCGAGTCCAATTCCTCCGAGCTTCCGAATCGTGTGGGATCGGGAAGAGACACCGAAGTCAGACGGGCGAGCTGGCTCGCAAACGAGTTGCGTGAGATGGTGTAGACTGATGCCACTGAAGCTCCCCTGGAGTGGTTTCGCGTCGAAGATCGTGACGCATGATCGTTATCGAGACCGAAGACTGAGGACCTTAGACTCGATCGGCGAGACACTAAGTCGGCAAAGCGTGTGTTGTGGTAGGATGGTAGCGAATTCGAGACTTCTGATTGTGCTGTCGTAGTAGTCGCCATGAGAGCTGCCCTTGCAGAGGGAAAAGGTAAGAGAGTATGGTGCAGGTGCAGATGCAGGTGCAGGGATCAAGAGTGCTCGGATTCGGTTGGGGATCGCGCCAGAGAGCCCCAACTTTCAAGGCGTCTTCGAGGTGTTACAGGAGAGGGCTAGCTACGTTTGAACATGCTCGGGTCTAGACAAGTCGATGGTGGCGAAAAGTGAGCAAGCCAGTGAGAGAGGAATGCAGTACAGGCATGCACAGACTGCATTTCAATACGCCGATGCGCCAGAATACTTGTTCGTCTCAGACGCTTTGACAGTGGTGTTTACAGTGTTTACACGCCGAGTCATGGCGCGTCGATATCCGGAATTAAAAACCAGGTTCAGACTAGTGCCGGGACGAAACTCCGCCTGAGGTGTGACATAATCCAACAACACCAGGCACTTCTGCACTACTACCACTACGGAGATCAAATCTGCAATATGGTACAAAGAGTGCGCGAGCGACCAGCCAAATCTACTTGGAAGTACTTACTGACACTCGTCCTCATAGATTGCTTTTAAGGTGTACGGCAGAGTTCAGGTACGTCGCAGTCGAGTGAACCAAGCGGCAATCGAGCATAGCATGCACCATGGATATACTGCCGCAGAGTATATGTTCAGACAGTATTTCGCCAATCCTGTCCCATGATATTACTAGCCCTGCGGTCTAGCGAAGTAAAATGTGACAAGACTGACAATGCAATTCGAGTATAGGGTGTTAACTTCAGGTTTGTGCTTTGACGATCCGCACCAGTACAGAAGCAATGGCTCATGATAATCCAGAGCTTTCACTGTCGAGCAAGGCCAGAAGCTGGGCCTGACAGGCAGTGTCAAGAATGACCCAGCGTACGTCACTCCCTATGAACTCTGCGACGACGTCAGCAAATCCAGAGCTCTGCTGATCTGATGTAGTGGCCATGTATGAGCTTCAAGTCCTCCATATATAGCCTGTTGCTGATACGACCACAAAAGGTTGAGGGTGAAGCACAAGGTGACGAAAGTAAATTGAAGGTAAGTCCACAGCCTCTCACGTCACTGCCACTGTTCTGATCGCTCGTCCAGGACTTCGTCCAGCATTTGAACAGGGGACCATCGGCTGCTTCGGTGGACAAGGTGGAGCACAACGAGATCGACGTCAAGCAAGACGAGAACAGTTTCAGTCAGTGACGCTGCCGCAGCATATAGATCTTGCATGCAGTGGAGGGGTATGACGAAGCACAGGAAGAGTGAGAAGAGGAGAGGAATAATAAGCCGGTCAAAAATACAGACAGAACCGTGTTCAGCAAGAACAAATACTTGCGATTGCGCCAGGCGAAATTACCCGGCGCAGTGGACGTAGTAGATTACAAGCACGAAGCTCCACACGCAAAAGTGCCATCTGACAATCTATATTTTCGTGGATACCTTGATAGATGTTGTTGTAACGGGAGATGTCGGCAGCGCTGCTTCGAGATCCACAATTTCCACACCCCTCCTCACCATGTAATGTCTATCCATTCCGGCTTGTACGCATATCAAGAAAGGACTATAGGTATGCGACATGGTGGAAGAGTGCAACAGGCCTTCGTGCAAGCTATGCTGCTTGACGTGTACTGTTGCTCCCCCCGAAGCCACCCGCCAACCGAAGCCTTGCCAGCTGTGGTTCCAGGTTACCCTCCGATGTCAGCTGACAAAAGAAGCACCTCGCAGCATTTGGTCGTTTCAGGAACGGAAGTAGTGAGGCGCTGTAGTACTACAGAGATATAATTTGTCGGTCTTGCATTACAATCCCAAAACATCTACCCTCCTTGCATACCTGTGAGAACAACAATCGTTCTCCCAGCATCCATCCATTCAACATGAGCACAGTCACACGACTGCCATCAACACGTCTACTTTAAAGGGCGACGTACAAACATGTCGCCTGTTTGACATATCTACCGCAGTCAGTGAGCCACACTGAGTCAAAGCGCCGCTTCACTACCGCACCAAACCACCGCATAAAGGACTTCTTCCCAGAGCCCGACACGCCCAACATTCGTACCACAAAGCCAGCATGACGTCACCCAAGTACGCAATGAGGCAGCTAAATGCAACGGCAAAGGAGGTGGACTGACAGGGAGTAGTCTACACAGAAGAACAAGTAAAGAGCATCACTGTTGCTCATAGTGATGCAAAGACGTGGTCTGACAAGACAACACTGGCTGGCGTGAAGTTTCTCCGATGGGGTCTCGATCTCGCTACTTGGTACAGACATAATCCAGCTGCGCATGGAGTGAAAGTCGCGAATGGCGTGATACATCCAGGAGCAATGACTGAGAAGCAGTATGTGATCAGGTTTGCTCCGATAGCTCATCGACGTGCTTGCAGGAACTGACCACGAAGCATGGAAATCTGTTCCTGGAGTGTCGCTGGCGTACCTGGAACCGTTGCAGGAATGCTCAAGACACTTGCACAGTATGAGGCGTATGAAGCGAGATAATGGCTGGTAAGTCGTGATTAGACTTGCAGCTTGGAGGGCGCACTGTCCAGAGCACACCAGTGGCTGTCCACTGTGCTACCTGATCGTACGCCTTTCATGAGGCTGAAGGTGGCTGATATTCTTCAGACAGGATCGAAACACTTCTGGAAGAATCCTACAACGAAAGGATGCATCTGCTGACATTCCTTAAAATTGCCGAACCCGGGCGCTTCATGCGTCGCATGGTACTCGGTGCACAAGGCGTTTGGTTCAACTTCTTCTTCACTGCATATCTGATTCCGTCACGGACATGCCACAGATTTGTTGAATACCTCGAAGAGGAAGCTGTCATAACCTATACACGACAGATCAAAGACCTGGACGAAGGCAGACTACCCAAGTGGGAGAAGCTTCAAGTTCCAAATATTGCTGTCAACTACTGGAAGATGCCCGAGGGCAGGCGATCTTTGAAGGACTTGTTGCTTTACATTCGTGCCGACGAAGCGAAGCACAGAGAGGTCAACCATACACTCGGTAATCTCGACCAGAAGCTTATTCCAGTCCGTTCGTGAGCGAATACAAGGACAATAGCCGACCTCATCCATCGAAGAGCATCAAGGTTGAAGTCGTGATCGTGGCATCGCTTTTGACGGGTTGTGAACGCGTGAAGTATGGAAGGCCGCCTCTTGATATGGTGAACGCCCTTGGAGGCCAAGTGTGTCTCTTGCGATTGCCTACTGCCTTGCAGCTGCCGCAGCAGCCGCAGCAGCCGCAGCGGTGGCTTTCTCTTGCGCATGATATGCCGCCCTCGTACTGCGACTCCCTCCCAATTTCGGTCCTTTTGCCTTTTCTTCCACTTTGCTTTTAGTGCCATTCGCAGCGGGCGGCTTCTTCAGGTTGTTTCGATTCTGTGCAGCCTCCATATACTCGCGCTGGAACTGCTCAGCCAGAAAGTCGTCTGCCGCGACTCCATCACCTGGATTTACTGCCTCTTCTGGCTCGTCGTAGACGTCGACTGCCCTAGTGTCAGCTCGGCCATCGAAATGTGCGGCGTAGTCGACTCACGTTTGCTCTCCTTCATGACTGCTTCGACGATCGCATCTCGCTTCAGATCGTCACTGGCTCTCCTCCAACGCTTCCGCCTCGGCTTGCCATCTCGACCCAGCCGCACTTTCTCAGGCTTGCTTGCTTCCTCTTCTTGTGGGTAGCCAAGCGAGCGTAGTCTTGCCGCTTCAGTACGTGCTGTATTTGTGAGTGTCGCATCTGGTCCTAGATCGATCTCCATAAGCTTCCCAATAGTGGCTGGTTGGCGCAAGATCTTGGATGTGTTTGTACTGTCGATAGTCGACGAGGTTGTATCAAGACCGTTCAATTGTGCCTCACCGGCGCGCATTCTGGCAATCTCAGAGTCTATGTATTCCATCCTTGCTATATTAGTGATCTTGTAATATACGCATCTGTGGCTTGGCGGGCGGGCTCACATAACGTTGTCGTTGCTCACTACCTGCTGGCCAGTCTCGGTTGCAAATCGATCGACCGCTGCCGCCAGCGCGCTCGTGACTCCCGCTGGCTCGATTGATGTGATGGCCATTTCTGTCGTGTCTCTACGCGCGGTTCGTGCCTGTGCGAAGTCTATGCCGCCACGGCGAACCTTTTGTACGCGACTTTGTCTGAGGATCCTCGCAAGAGCGTTGTCCTCGGTCTGCGCATCCTGATCTTTGCCGGTAAGCTCGTCTAGCTGTCCTGCAGCAGGAGTTGTTGTTGTAGTCGTAGGCTGCTGCACGTCATCTTTATGATCAGGTCGCATGCGGAACACCTTTCTGCGCTTTGGTGCTCTAAACAGCGAGCTACTGTCGCCTGGCCCAGAGTGTTCCATACTCGCCGATGATGTAGGAATGAGGTGGGAAGCTGAGCAACCGGTCAAAGTGGTTCAGGGGTCCATGCGAGCGAGTGAGATTAACGTTGCAGTACAGTGGGTCCCCGTAGGAGTCAGAGCCGATGCTGTCTTCTCTATTTATTTCATGTGTTTCAGAATCCGATGCTAGTTTCATCCGTTGCACAACACTACACTTCACATCGTCGCCATGAGTTCACAGCCAGTGGTAGCCGTTGTAGGTGGCGGCCAGCTTGGACGCATGCTTGTCGAGGCAGCGAACCGACACAATATCCAAACAAACATTCTTGACAAAGAGGATGCGCCCGCCAAGAATATCAGTGCTGGTAAACACATCGACGGGTCGTTCGCTGACAAAGAGAAAACCATAGCTTTGGGGACGACTGCCGATGTGAAGACGAAGAAGACTGTCGATGTGGTGACTGTCGAGAGTGAGCATGTTGACACCTACGCGCTCGAGGAGGTAGCCAAGTCTGTAAAGGTAGAGCCGCATTGGATGTCTCTTAGGATCATTCAGAACAAATTTCACCAGAAGCAGCATCTGCAGAAGCACTCGGTGGCTGTTGCAGAGTACGAAGAGGTCGAGGAGCGGACAGCAGCGGGTTTGGCTGCTATCGGTGACAGATATGGGTTCCCATTTATGCTCAAGTCTCAAAAGGACGCCTACGATGGCAAGGGCAACTATCCTGTCCGATCAGCCGAGGATATCGAAGCCGCTCTCGCTGCCATGGGCTCCCGAGATCTGTATGCCGAGAAGTGGGCAGAATTCAAGGCTGAACTAGCAGTCATGGTGGTCAAAACAAAGGACGATGTGTTGTCGTTCCCGACAGTGGAAACGGTGCACGAAGACAGTGTATGCAAACTAGTCTACGCACCGGCGCGAAATGTATCTACAGCGATCAACGAGGAAGCACAGGCGATGGCAAGAAAAGCCGTGGCAGCTTTCAAAGGCAAAGGTGTGTTCGGAGTGGAAATGTTCTTACTCAAGGATGATACACTTGTCGTCAACGAAATTGCTCCGCGACCGCACAATTCTGGTCATTACACAATCGAGGCCTGCCCAATGTCCCAATATGAAGCACATCTACGCGCCATACTTGACATGCCAATACCGAAGAAGAGCTTACGACTGAAGGAGCCGGCAGTAATGCTGAATATTCTCGGCGGCGCAAGACCAGACACGCACGAGCAAGTGGCGCATGCTGCACGTGAAGTCGCCAATGCCAGTATTCATCTCTACGACAAAGGCAAGTCTACCCCAGGACGAAAAATGGGTCATATCACCGTCACTGCACCGTCCATGGCGGAGTGTGAACAGACCATAGCACCACTCCTGGAGTTGACCAACAAACTCCGCCTGGAACGGACCGACATAGGCCCACCACATTCACAAGCTACACCCAAGTCAAAGCCCGTAGCACTAGTCGGTGTCATTATGGGCTCGGATTCCGACCTGCCTGTGCTCAAACTCGGTCTGGAACTGCTTGTGGACACATTTGGTATCGAAGTTGACGTTGATATCACCTCTGCTCATCGGACACCACACAGGATGGACGACTATGCAAGCAAAGCTGCAAGTAAAGGCATAAAGGTCATTATTGCCGCAGCTGGAGGTGCAGCACATCTGCCAGGTATGGCCGCTTCGCACACAACATTGCCTGTTATAGGCGTCCCTGTCAAGGGCAAGGTCTTGGATGGCCAGGACTCACTATTGAGCATGGTTCAGATGCCGCCTGGTGTGCCTCTAGGTGTGATGGGTATCAACAATAGCAAAAACGCAGCTTTGTATGCCGTTCGCATTCTTGCCGCCTTCGACGATGAGCTCAAGCAGAAGTACGAGAAGTATGTTGACGATATGAGAGTCGAAGTAGAGGCCAAGGCAGAGAAGCTGAGACGAGATGGCCCTGCAAAGTATCTATTAGAAATGAAGTAGAGGTATCTCCTAAGTAGACAATACTACTCTCGAGTGACTCCTTACCTAGTCATAAAAACATCTCCTTAAGTAAATAATATACTATACCCTGAGGCCCGTACAATGCACTAGGTTCTTATTCAATAAATAGGTAGTATAGTAGCTAAAAGAGGTATTTTCAACTTACTATAGCGCTGTATTAAGCAAATATCTATTTAGATAGGTAATATTAAATCTATTTTCTCTAAAAAGAGTAGGTAAATTAATAATATTAAATCTATTTTATCTAGAAAGAGTAGATAAATTAATTCTATCTTACGTACTACTATTAGCTTAACTTTAGGTCTTTATTCTAAGGTTAGTATATTATAAAGATAGTATAGTAGCTAAAAGAAGTATCTATAGCCTTTAAG
>Ga0268250_10001222_pt1 | contig 11369 bp, 5 predicted proteins | sample AgamicAsSfe_FD_200448 | JGI IMG/M metagenome (GOLD analysis project Ga0268250, IMG submission 200448) | Agave microbial communities from Guanajuato, Mexico - As.Sf.e (v2) (version 2) | ecosystem: Host-associated > Plants > Phyllosphere > Phylloplane/Leaf | place: Guanajuato, Mexico | collected... | reverse complement strand
CCTGATCTGGCTCGTCACCACTTCCCTAGCCAAGATATCTGGGAGGATACTCCCGAGAGTCTGCAGTACCAGACTGAAGTTTCCGGTCCTCAGGAGCCCGAAGATCTCACAAGTTCTGCTACTTTCGAGCCTCCGCAGAAGGAACAGGCACGAAAGGAGGGCAACAACCCTGAAGATCGTGCCGACTTCCTATCGGCAGAAGCTAAAAGGATGGCCAAGACCGGCTTCAAGCCTGGTGTTGCCGACGATATGAGCCGCCCTGCTTACAAGAACCGTTTCCCCAGCAGAGATATCTGGGAAGACTCACCTGACAGTCTGCAGCTTGAGACCACTGTTGAAACGCCACAAATGGAAGACGAGGATGTGTCGAGTCCTGCTGACATCAAGTCGCCTGTTGTTCCTCAGCGTCCCACTCGCTCTTCGAAGCTCTCTGAGGTGTCAACCCCCGAACCGGAGGAGAGTGCTAAGCCACAGATTCCCGCAAGACCAGCCGGTAACCAAGCTCCTGTGATTCCCGAGCGACCCAAGCCCCAGGTCCCAGCCAGACCTGCAAAGACGGAGAGCGCTCAACCTCAAGATGGTGCATCGACCGACAGGGGTGTATCGCCTCCAGCCGTCAAGGCCAAGCCTGCAGTTCCTGCAAGGCCAGCAAACAACAAGTTCGCCGCACTCAAGGCTGGCTTCCTTGAGAACTTGAATGCACGTCTAGGGTCTGGCCCTCAAGCTCCTCCCAAGCACGAAGAGCCTGCCGAGGTACCTGTTGAGGAGAAGGCTCCTCTCGCTGATGCTCGCAAGGGCCGTGCTAGAGGCCCTGCGAGAAGAAAACCTGCTGCTGAGTCTGCCGCCGCTCCTGCAGCTGCGTCAGGTGCATCAAGTCTGTCCATCGGTACTACATTTACCATCTTCCAGATCAACGATCACGGAGACTTGTCAGTACCCTCCGACAAACTTTCTCCTTCGCTTGCCGAGGGTGCTCAGGAGATGGAGAAGGTGGCTGCAGCAAACACCGAGGGTGCTGCCCCTGCCTCTTCATCTTCAGCCGCTGACAACGAAAAGACCATGCTCTCTGGTCTTCCCGCTCAAGCTATTGGCCACATTGGAGATACACCCGACCCCAAATTGTCACAAGCGACCATGGAGCGTGCAACAGCCATTCAATCTGACTTTGAAGCAGCGCTAGCTGACTCGGTAAAGCACGGCGAGCAGCCTGCTGATGGAGAAACGGATGTTGTTCCTGCGATGGCTGAGCGCTCGTCTGAAGTGCCTATTCCAGGTCAAACCGCCACTCAAGATACCCGGGAACCAACAGGACTCAAGCGCGATGTCGAGGAACCCGAACACACATCTACAACCGCCAGATCTAGCAGCACCGAACAGCCCGACGACAGCATCGTCTCCAAACTCAGTCAATCCGTCAACAACGCCGTCAACTACGTTTCAGAGACTGTCTCGGAAACCGTCCAAGGCACCACCGCCTCTACTCACCAAGAACCTGCTGCTCAGCACGAAGCGCCTCAAGCCAAACCCCAAATGACAGATACCAGCGTGCAGACTGGCCAACAAGACATCACCATCCGAAGCCCTACCGGCCAAGAAGAAAGTTTGACTTTGCATCTTGGTGGTCGTGCGCCTCAAGAGGGTAATGTGGTTGTCAAGGATGGACAAGAGATTGTAGGGGATATGGATGAGAGACATCGTACTGCTACTATTGGACATGGTATGTAGAGAAAGAGAAGCGTAATTGCAGAGGATGAGGTAGAGAGACGAGATGAAGTACAAAAGCAGGGTTGAGAGGGTCGTGTTTCTTTTGAGTGGTGTAAGGGTATACAGCAAGATTCGTACAGAGTAATATACACAAGAGTGCATTTGTCCCCAATGTGTGTTTGTCTACGTGAGTCTGTCTGTTTGATCTCATCGTGAGAATATCAAGATGTAAATCCAGACAAGTGTAAGGTGATGATGTAGCTCGGCTACTTCGAGGCTAGGAGTTGCAAGAAAAGTATGGCATTAAATGACAATAGGGCTCATCTGTACAAAGCTGAAGAGCAGACAAGAAAGAAGAGGATGCGAGATATGCAGAAGTCGGGGTATCGTTTATAACAAGCTGTAGGGGAGGACATGCTCAGGGAAAGAGTCGGTCTGGGGTGGAGGTAGGCTATTCGCGGTCGACGTAGGTGCTAGCCAGACGGCCGAAGAAGGGAAGCTCGAAACGATCAAGAGTCTCAGCTAGCCAATAGGGTTAGCATAAAAGAAAGAAGAAACAAGGATTGTGGACTATCTCACCATCCCTATAAGCTCTGAAGACCAGGAGAACGATCAAGCCGAGGTCACCAATAAAGAGCAGCCAGGACAAGAAACGCGACCACGAAAGTAGCAGATGCAAGACGAACAAGGCAGCAAAGACCAGACTCGACTGCCAGGCGTGGAATCTGTTGGAGTGTATCAGCACAATGCTCTCAAGCTTCGGTTCTGCTTCTCGACGGATGTCCGTACCGTACGTAATCGCTTTTCCTCTCAAAGATCAACATAGCGACGCCTCCAGCAGGCGGTAGCAATAAATACGGCAAACAAGCCTCGATGTCCATGCGTATGCCCAAGCTCGTTTCAAAGACATAGTAGCCATCTCCCCTCAAGCGGGAGCTTTGTGTTGTATCGGCAGCTTCGAGATCGTCGTAGGCTGAGGGTGAAGGCAGTTGGGAGACGCGGGATGCAGCCCATGGATCTTCTATGCTTGATTGTGCGCGGCTGACTTGTTGAGGACGAGGTGACGAGGTCGATGTGCGGAGGGGTGGTGAGAGAGCGCGTGTTGACTCGGGAGGACTGCTTTGGTAGGGTGCGAAGTTGTGTGCCATGTCTGCGTCGTTGGTGTGGGTGAGGTCTGTCGGAACTGAGTGTTTTCGTCGCAGGAAGAAGAGTCGTATGGGAGGAAGGTGTGCAGGAGAGATTGTTTGTTGCTGTCTAACTAGCTATCTGGGAGCCTCGACTGCTCCGTCACCGCTGCTTGTCTTGCCGGAGCCCGTGCCTTCTCCGTCTTTCCTGAAACCCACCGCTCCTTCTTCCTTCTTCACCAATTCTGTGCTTAAATGCTCCGATCGGAACGCACAACTGACTTCAAGTTTTGCCTTGCTATATTGGAAGTGTCGCTTCGTAAACTCTCTGTCACTATCCCTGGCCGTCAGTCTGGCTGCTTCGCGTTCGGCTATGTGACTGACAACCTCGATCGAGCCACTCCCCGTCGACGCTCTTGACCTAATTGCCCTATAAAAATGCACAATGTAATCAGCTTCCATGCAGAGTCCAGAGAGATCAAGCCTCTTCTCTTTTCTAGTGAATAAGCAAGACTTTCTCTCAACGTCAAGTCCGTTCACCTTCCCATTGCTCCTCACTCGAATAACCTCACCTTGACTTGACCTCTCTCTTCATCTTCACTTAACCAACGAGGTAGTATAAAGGTTCTCACGTCATCCCTCTTCCTCTTCCCCTTCTTCTATCTACCACATCAGTCACTACTTCTACTACCACCTCCAATCCTTACCTTCCCTTTTCACCACCACCTTCCTCTTACACTACAGCCCTCTACGTCCACCATATCTGCCTTACACTGCCACGTTCCTCTTCCATCAGCATTGCCGTTAGCCAACCATGGCTCCCTTTGACGACGAAATCATTGAGAGCATTCGCGTCACCGAGTTCGAAGGTAACGAGTGGCCTTGCTTCGTCTTCCCCGATCACTCTGTACCTGACGGCTTGATTGAGCCCAGGCCAAGCAAGCAAACTCTACCCGTACTGATTCTCAGACGACACGAGTTCGTATGGCGCAATCGCGACGAACTGGCTGGCTTCGACCCTTGCGAACCCGAGATCTTTGGCGGAGAGCGCAGAAAGGCCTTCCAAGAGGCTCTTGAGTACAGAAACCTGGACTACTACCACAAGTTGGTCTGGAGCAAGCAAGCAGCCATGAATCTGGCGTCCGAAGACGAGCCTATCGTCTTGAGTGATGATGATGACAACGATGTCAAGCCACACAAGCATAAAGGCTACGGTAACGACCTCATCACTCCGGTCACTAAGAAACGCCCCTACCCCTCAGCATTCAAACGTCCTGGTCTACCCACTCCCAGCTCAACACCCGCCAAGAAAAGCAAAGCATCATCCAAAGTTGGTTTCTCCCTTCCCTTCGATGAAGAAGACGACAGTGACGTCGATCTTCCTCATCCATCAACCTTCACACCAACCAAGAAGCCGGCATCCAAAGGTTCGAAGCCGGCCGTCACTCCATGGAAGCCGGCCGGGAAGAAACACAAGATCCCAGAAGACTATGTCACCAAAAAGCAGCTCCAACTGGTCATGACGAAGAAGGGCGATGGCGAACCGACCCCTGAGGAATTGAAAGTTATCGAGCCTGTCAAAGAGTGAGTCTTCGTAATTTACCATCATGGCACCCTTACTGACCCGTTTGCAGCCCTCTGAAGGTCAACGTCTACGTTGGCGACGAGAACAAGCTCTTCATCCTGGATCGAGCCATTATTCAGAAGTATCCTTTGATCATGAAGTACATCACCGGCGACAACAACAATGGCTTCGAGATCCGTAACGAGATATTCAAGAAACTCAATCCAGCAGCATTTGAGTCTTTTGTATCATGGCTTACAACAGCCGACTACACTCCTCGTTTGGTCGAAGGCGCCTACCCTTATCTCGAAAACGTCAAGAGTGCGGCCCAATTCGACGAAGCTGCGGAAACAGCAAGCATGCTCTGGAACATCGCTCACAAGTTCGATCTTACCGATCTTCAGCAACTCATCTACCGCAAAACCGAGGTTCAGTCTCCTCTGGCCACCAACTCGCTACTCAAGCTGACTCGCATGGTCTTCTGGAACTCGGCTAAAGAAATCGAAATTGATGAGAAGATGCGCCAGATGTCGAAACAGAACGTCGCTGCTCGTCTGCATGAGATTCTCGAGGAGGAACCTTTGCTCTTCAGCAGAGTCGTCAAGTCTGACACCGAGCTCGCCAATTACATCTGGTTGTATCAGGTCGAGCATCCTTGGGAGGACACTCCCGAGCAGGATTCGGAGGATGATGCTGATAATGCTGAGGAAGATGATTTTGATGATGATGATGATTGATAGCACGAGCAATTGGATCATCTCACGTCGCAGATACGAGAGAAGCACTGGGTATACAGAGGTCGCGCCGACACTCAGGTCCCGAACGATGAAGGTATCGGGTCCCGAGAACATAGGACAATAGGCATCCAGGTAATTCGACTTAACGAATCTTGATGAATCTTCATGACCTGCTGGGCTCTCTCTCTGGAACGTGTCGATATGTTAACTACACCGTGCATTTCTATAGCTACTTTTGATGCTGTCATGGCGAGCTGAAATGATCTTCAAGCACGGATGGTCAAGTATCCGGGTGTTCCTGTCGATGAACGCACCGATCTTCCTTCTTCTTTCTTCCCGACACAGCCACACAGCACCGTTTGGGTGCAAGCATGCACGATGACACGCATGGACGATCTTTTCAAAGTGTCAAGCGCTCGTGCCCAGCAGTAATGAAGACGACTGACGCACAAATGTCAACAAAGACATGAGTCAAGGTAAATTGACTTACCGTGCAGGCAAAAAGAAATGCAGTGATGTTGCGAATTCTCCTGGTGCCTTGCATGCAAAGGAACGGGTTCACATGTGTCGCGTGTGGTGTTGTTTTTTCTTTGAACAACAAGAAAGAAATCTTTTGCTCCGAACCAATCGGCAAGCACGAAAACGCCTATATGCACGCCAAGGGCTGAAAAGCGACAAAAGAATAGACAAAGAAGGAAGGAGGATCCCTTTCTCGAGACTTTTCAACAGGCTTCAAGCCATGCGGAACTCATGGGGACGCCCCGGCGGCTAGAAAGACCTGAAAAGGACGCATGGTTTGGCCATAAAGCTCTTGTTTCGTTGTACGGTTGCTGGATGTTGGGGAGGGTTTCTTTTTATAGAAGCCGATGGAGTCTTGGGAAGCTGGGGGTATGAATGTAGATACGAAACAGATGTGATGTTGTTATCGAACAGATGGCTGTCTACACGATTTGTTGAACCCGTATGGCTGTCATGATACACATGGTTCATGAGCGAGTAAATGAGCATGAGACACAGCTTAACCTAGTTGCAGTGGACATTAAGCCGCAGGGTTTCCAGGTACACGTTTGCACAAAAGCATGTTGGAGCAGCAAAGTCGAGAACAGATGTTATACGGCGCGTGTCGGATAACGAAGCGGGAGTGGCTGATAACACAGGGCGCTAGAGAACCGCGCGTCAGTCGAAATGATGAATGGTGAGCAGCAACATTTTTGGGGTTCGTCATGGACCGTGGAGTGAAGGGAAGGGTCTTGAAGATCTGGAACGAGTGATGACCTCGCTGGCAGCCCTGGTGCCTTGGGATTGTGTTTTCTGTTTCCTGTTCCTGGCTCTTACTTGTCTTTCTGTACCAAACTCTCCGCTGTCACACGCGCACATCACAAAGTGTTGAGTGTCTGAACTTCTTTGTCCTACTCGTCGCAGCACTGTCTTCAATCGTTTCAGACTCGCGGCGGCCTTAAGCAGCATACACCCGCCCCTCGACTACGGGTCCATTTTTCTCTTGCATACCCTCGCTATTGTTTTGATGCTGCAAGCCACCTGCGTTTGGCCAGCAGTGCAAATCCATATCTCCGTCCTACACCGCTAAGTGCGTCCGGCCGCCATGGACTTGCCGATGGAAACAGCCAACCTGCTCGCTCGCGACAAGCTTGATGCCTTTGTCGATCTGCTGAAAGATCCCTTTGCTCAGTCGGCAAGTCTCCAATCACCTTTGTTGGCTCCGGACTTGTGTGTGGCTAACTCCCCGTCTTGCAGTTCGAGAAGACGGCTTTCTGGTCTGCCTTGGGCACTTCAATCGGTGGCTCTGCCTTGATCGCCTGCCTGTTCTGTTTCGCCCGCCCCTACAACAGCGTTGTTTACGCTCCTCGCTCACGACATGCTGATTCCAAACACGCCCCACCGCCGGTCGGCAAGGGCGTCCTCGATTGGATCTCGCCTGTCATCAAGACGAAAGAGTTGGAATTGGTCGAGAAGGTCGGACTCGACGCTACCATATTCCTACGCTTCGCCAACATGTGCCGAAACATTTTTACTTGCATCACTATCGTCGGTCTGGCCATCCTCGTCCCCATCAACCTGTACGAACACCGTAGCTCTATCGGCTCCACCGACATAGACAACTTCTTCATTCAGTTGACGTCGCAGGGCGTTCAGGGCCGCTATCTGTGGGGCTACGTTCTGCTCGCCTGGTTTGCGAACTTCACCATCGCCTTCTTCCTCTGGCGTAACTACAAAAGCGTCGCCCGCCTGCGCAGAGCTTACTTTGACAGTCCCGAGTACCAAAAGAGCCTGCATTCTCGCACTCTCCTCATTACCGAAATCCCTAGAGGTCTGAGAACCGACGAGGGACTTGTCAAGATTGTTACAGAGGCCAAGGACACTGGCTCTAACCCGCGTACCGCCATTGCACGCAACGTCAAGGATCTACCAGAGCTTATCGAAGAACATAATGAAACCGTCCGAAATCTCGAGTCGGTGCTCGCCAAGTATCTCTCCAACCCCAACAAACTGCCGGCGAAACGACCCACTTGCTCTGTAAACAAGTCAGACCAGACCTACCGCAAGGGCCAGAAAGTCGATGCCATTGAGTATTTGACTGCCCGCATCAAAGAGCTCGAGATGCAGATCAAGGAGGTCAGAGAATCCATTGACAAGAGGAACGCCATGTCCTATGGATTTGCTAGTTATGAGTCCATTGCCGATGCTCACACCGTTGCATACAAGACACGTAAAAAGGGCCCCCAGAAGACTTCCATTCGTCTAGCCCCTAGGCCTCACGATCTCATCTGGAAGAATTTGCCAATGACAAGTAAACAAAGGAACTGGCACACCTTCGTCAACAACATCTGGGTTGCTGTTTTGACTGTTGTCTGGATCGTCCCCAACGCTTTGATTGCAATTTTCCTTTCTAATCTGGGCAATCTGGCCACGTTCTGGGATGCCTTCGGGACCGAGCTGAAACGCCATCCCAAGACGTGGGCTGTCGTTCAGGGTGTATTGGCACCCGCTCTGACGTCTCTGTTTTACTACTTCCTGCCCGTTATCTTTCGAAGGCTGAGCAACAATGCGGGCGACTTGTCCAAGACCAGCAGAGAACGTCACGTCATGCACAAGCTCTACACTTTCTTCGTGTTTAACAACTTGTTCCTGTTCTCTCTTGTCGCTGCCATCGCCAGTTTTATCCTTGCTGTTGTCAAGAGCAGCCAGCAAGAGGACCCATGGTCTGCTATCCAGAGTGGTCAGCTGCTGCAGAAGGGTATGACAGCGCTCAACTCTGTCTCGACTTACTGGATTACCTGGCTTCTCCAACGCAATCTTGGTGCCGCTGTCGATCTTGCTCAGTTTGTCAACCTTGCTTGGGGATCATTCTCTCGTCACTTCTTGCATCCTACTCCCCGTGAGCTGATCGAACTCAGTGCGCCACCAAAGTTTGATTACGCTGGATACTATAACTACTTTTTATTCTACTCGACGGTCGCTTTATGTTTCGCCTACATTCAGCCCTTGGTGCTACCTGTTGCGGCTTTCTATTTCTGGGTCGATTCGTACTTGAAGAAGTATCTGCTTCTGTACGTCTTCATCACCAAGACGGAATCTGGAGGTCAATTCTGGAAGGTCCTGTTCAATCGATACATTTTCCTCACCATCCTGTCTGATGCTCTGGTTGCTTTGGTCTGCGTTGGTAACACCACTTTTGGCTACACCGAGTGGCTGCCCAAGGTCTGTGCTATTGCACCTCTACCCGTTCTCATGTTGGCTTTCAAGTGGTGGTGCGCAAGCCACTTTGATAACAAGCTGGCCTTCTACACGACTGGAGTGACTGCAGCGGACACTGAGAACGCAGCCGAGTTGAAGAGCAAGCGTACAGACCGTGTCGGCGTTCGCTTCGGCCATCCCGTGCTTTATAAGCCCCTCATCACCCCCATGGTTTCGGCCAAATCGAGACATCTGCTGCCGACCATCTATTCTGGTCGTACGGCAGAGGTCGATATTCCCATGGCTGGCTACTCGGACATGTATATGGATTCGATGTCGCACGACGAGCCTGGTAAGACAGCAAGAGGCGAGGTACCGGCACCATTCGAATTTGTGTCCGAGAACCAGATGGACTTTGAGTTCTATAAGAACCGACCAGAGTTCAGAGATGTGGCAGGAGGAGAGGGAGAGCTCTACGGTAAACCTCAAGATCTGGTGCGCAGAGGATCGCACGGAACACTGATGACACAAGACGGCACCGTCATCACGGATTACGATAGCCGCAGAGGATCGAGTGATTCTGCAGCCACTCGAACAGGCGACGAGATGGGTACGACCTACCCTCAAGGCTACCACAAGACACCTGGAGCACTTCGTGATCAAAGCCCGGCTAGTAGTGTACGCTCGATGGATATCGGTAATGCCGGTCGCCATCCTGATCACGAACACCTCTTGTCGAGAGCAGCACCTATGTCGAGAGAGGGAGTGCCAGCCCCGACACCAGGAGGATACGGACCTCTGCGTCTGGGAGAGATTCACACGCCTGGCGAAAGCGACCAGGAAGACACGAGTTATGATTATTTCCGAAGAGGGAGGGGGTTGAACTAGGTAGGGGATGTACCTAGAACAAAAATTCATGCATAGATCGGGTATGGGGGGATTTGCATTGGTAGAGGATAACTCTAATGGGTGGGTTTTATAGACATGATACACGGAAAGTTTTCTCGCGACGATGTTGGTCTCAACCGAAATGCGCTACACCACATGATAACACATGTCGGTATGGCTAAGTGAAATTGAGGTCACAGTGTTGGAGCATGATGACAGCACGGGACATGTTTGGCGTGACCCCAGACTTTTTGGCAAGACATGGACCCTTGGACGTCAGTCAGTTGTCAGTCGCGTCTTCCTGAAGCTGCTCAGTGTCATCGGCCAACATTCTTATCGCATGCCTAGAGACAGCGAGGGGCAGAAGAGTCTCTGGCGGGCATGTCATTAATAATCTATGTCGCGCACTCGGGCAACAAAATTGTCGCCGAGCCGACTAAGATCAACAGCCTCGACGCTCTCCGCGCCTGGGTCCACCGCACCGCCCACATCCCCGTAAACAAACAGGTCTTGCTGACCGCAAAGGGCAAGGCCGTGAGACCTCAGACACTTCTCACCGAGTCCGAACTCTACGTCTTCGACTCCAGCTCCTTCTCTCCCACCAACACAAGCCTCTCGCTTATCCCGGATCCGTCTCCTCTAAACCCTGACACGGCCCCCGACTCGATCGCCAACCACGACCAGCTCCCGTCATGGCACGATCTATTCCGTCGCCGTCTCGACTGGGCAAGAGCTCTGCGCGACCAGTATGCCGACTCAGTCGACAGCACACAGCGATACCATCAAGAGCAAGCCATCATTGAGCAAAGTGTCAACGTTGCCGTCACGAGCCTACAGCTCCACGTTCGTTCGACCGAGCAGAAATATCACCAGGAGGAAGAGTGGCTTGACAAACTGCTTAAGCAGCAGGAAGCACACGTCGACAGCTGGGAAAGAGACCTTGAAATTCTACACCACATCCCAGCCAACCAAGACTTTGCTCGTTACATCCAATCTCACACCGTCGTACCCTTGCAGCAATCCGGACACGAGTCTGCTGTTACCCTGCAACACTTTGTTCAAGTCGACCACGTCAAACAGGCCGCCTCGTCAGCCCAGAATATCATGACCAACTTTGCACAAAGAGTCCACAACATCCAGCAGTCTCTTGACACAACCGCAAAAGATGGCGATGCTCTTCTCGAAGCTGTTCAGACCGTTCATCTTAGTCGCATCGACAATACAGATGAGCCATCCAAGCTCCTCGAAGAGGTCGACATCATTGTAAACAAAATGTCCAACGACCTGGAACATGTAAGATCCTTGCCGAACAATGCCCAGAGTGCTGCCAGGGCTTCCAAAATGGCTCTGCTGCATACCAGAAACTATCTGCCTAGTTTAGATGGTTTATGCCTCGAACTCAATTCATTGGTTCGTCAGACAGTCCAGCAACGTAACGGTGCGGCTCAAAACTTTCTACATCACATGCAGACTCTCTCCAACATCGAGTCTCGCTTAGCTCAAGTCCATTCGAACCTCAAGACTCTGAGTATGTCGCAGAGTGACGAGCATGTCTTTGACACACTCAACGTCCTGTCTAAGCTCCCATTCGTCTATGGCTCTCTCATGATCGAAGCTGTGCGTCGTCGCGAATGGGCTGACAAGATGAAGTCCGAC
>Ga0268250_10001220_pt1 | contig 11373 bp, 5 predicted proteins | sample AgamicAsSfe_FD_200448 | JGI IMG/M metagenome (GOLD analysis project Ga0268250, IMG submission 200448) | Agave microbial communities from Guanajuato, Mexico - As.Sf.e (v2) (version 2) | ecosystem: Host-associated > Plants > Phyllosphere > Phylloplane/Leaf | place: Guanajuato, Mexico | collected... | reverse complement strand
ATCAAGTTCTCTTATTTCTCAGACATCGCAAAGCCACTTCTAGACCAAGCTCTGGGCCTCTCAGAAGGGACTTCTCGCTCTTTGAGCGATCACACAAGCACCGACATCATTGGGCGCATCAGCAACATCATACTCAAATCACAAACAATGCATCTACAGAACCAAGTCCTGGCGGAGTATGAGTCCGCATTTAGCTCTTTCGGAAAGGATGCATCCGATGCCTACTCGAAAGCTGCCGTCATCGCTTCGCTACATCTCAACGCTGCTTTCCAACGGGAGTCAATGACTCCGGAGTCAGCCACCAACCTACTCGGTGCGCTGGCCCGTACCGCAAATAGTCAATCGACGTTGCCGACCGTGCAGCTCTCCGCCCTCCGACAGACCGCATTGGTAGTGAACAAGTTCATACCTCCAGCAGATCTAGAACAATCTTTGTCCAGCACTTCTACGGACGTAGCATCTCTGCTCGGTCAGCATCGCTCTTCCGAATCCATCATCTTAGCCTTTTCTGTCGTAAAAGGTCTATTGATTCAGGGCAAGAGCAACAAATACACCACAGCTTATCTTCAAAGCTTGTTGGAACTATTATCGGATACAACATTTGGAAGCGTGGCAGCTCGTGGCTTCGTGACGATCCTCGCACCTGACGACATCTTGTCTAAAGAGAACCACTGCTACGTTTCTGGCCTCTATAAACAAAAAACGTTCAACCAGACAGTACCTGCCATCTCGGCTTCCAGCAAATCCGCAGACTCGGCCGTAAAGCCAAACTACCTCGTCGCACTCTCTGGAATACTCAGATGGCTGCCCTACACGATCATTGAGAACTCTTTGTCAACACTTGTGTTGCTCTTACTGCAATCTCTCGATCTGCAGGATCAAACCCATCAAGATGTCAAATCCGCCACGTTAGCCTCGCTGGAAACTGTTATCACGCAAAATGCATCCGCACTCTTCGAGCACGCTTCTTCGTTGATCTCGCGTTTGCTCGCATGTACCGCGGCACCAGACAACACACCACAGGTCCGTAAGGCTGCTCTGCGTTGTTTGACACTTCTCCCAACTCAGTTTAAACGGGAAGCGGTGGTGCCGTATAGGAGACAGGTTGTTAAGCGCTTGATGGGCTGTCTGGACGATGGCAAGCGAGCTGTGCGCACGGAAGCGGTCCGTTGCAGGACTGCTTGGCTTGGCCTCGATCAAGAGGATTCGGACGAGGAGTAGAGTTTTCAGGGCTGAGTTATGTTGCTTGCGCCTCCCTCGATGTTACCAGCATCTAGGTTTTGTCGATAGAGTATAGACTTTTTGCATAAACTACCTGTCAAATACTGTTCCTGTTGAGAGTGAAGTCTGCTGTTAGCGGAGAACCGTGATTGGCATGGATGGATGGGGTGAGGCTGTTTCAGGGCTACAAGATTCTGAAGGTTCGAGTCTAATGAGTCTCCCCATGGGCCCTCTTTCTACTTTGAGGTTTCCTGGAGCCTGGGCCAAGCACGTCTGGGGTGACCAAAAAAGAGTCACAGCTTTACTCGTGAGTGATTTGTTTCGTATATTCTGACCAATAGCTTTTTGTATCAGGAATTCGACTCCACTGATCCGCACGTATGATCGGTAAGGCGTGTTGAGCAGGCTATCGCGTACAGTTGCGACTGCCACATACGGTTGGCTCTGCGAGTTCACCTGCTGCGCACATGAGGTTGGGTTGTCAGTCTTGAGACTCTCACATGTATCTTCGTGCTGGGCGAGCTATGGTATTGTCGATCTTTGTCTCAGTGTTTGATGGACTGATGGGTTTGTGTTTCTGACTTGTGTGAAGCTGGCGTGAAAGAAGAGATATATCACGAAGGGCAGGAGCTGTCTGATCGTTCTTTCCATCCACAACATCTTCTAACAACTGCTCCTTACCTCTGCTCATCATAATTCTAATTACAACATTCGATCGTCTCTGTCATTATAACCTTCAAAATGTCTACTTCGATATACAACTCATCAGAGACCCCACGCAAAAACTCAACAACATCCCGTCATCGTCGCTCAACGATATCCTTGCATTCACCACCTGGCCTCGGTCTCATCAAAACAATCTCAAGGGATCTGGTTACCGGCTGGCACACCCACACTGCTCTACAAAAAGAACCTTCTACCCCAACACCTGTCGTCGACACAAAGAACCCTTATAAACCAAGACATGCAGCAAGAGATGCCATGAGAGGCTTTGCATCAGCTACTTCTCACACCCAAGGATCAGAGGAAGCTGCAAACACTTCGATCGAGCGAACACGTCAAGATTCAGTGGTCCCGACTCCTACGGAGATTGATGGTACAAAGCCATTGGCGTGTGTGGAAGAGGGGCTCATACCAGATCATCGCAATGATACTTGGACTGCTGTGTGGGATACCGCTTACGAACGACGAAAAGACGCTGACGATTTCCCTTCTCCTTGCCTGTTCGCTAAAGAGACTTCGCCCTTGGATAACATCGCGGCTGCTCCTGGATTTGCTGCTCCTGCATCCCGAACGACGGAAAGAAGAAAGAGCTCGAGGAGTTCGCGACCACCGTTGTCATCTTCCTTCTCCGTCACTGATGCGGAGATCAAAGCTTTCATCTTTGAGAATCGTAGGACTGAGGGATGTGAGTCTCCTGAGGCCTTTTTGAGGCCGAAAAGTATGAGGAGAGGGAGTGAGGTGCCGAGTCTAGTGCCTAGTCTGGTCACTAGTGAGGGTAGTGGGTTGGAGGATTTGGAGGAGAAAGAGGAAGAGGGCGAGACGATTGAAGAGCCTGAGACGCCAGGAAAGGAGGTGGGCAGGGGTGGAGGTTGTATGCATTGTTTGAGATGTGGAGGGTGCGCGAGAAGGCGGTAGGATGGAGGCGAAAAGGAACAATAGACCTGGGATGTACTTGGTAAAGCCCGCTTTCATACACTGATTACCAAGCGACTATATCTTCTTGTGGCACGAACGACTTCTTTACTCCTGGCACAGTTCTTGGAACCTACCGTCCCTCCAATTGTTTTGTTGACAAGATTGCTCTTCCAACGAGTACAGGAAATGGAAAACTTTCACGTGTGATATCTCCTGTCCAGCAACCGCCATCCATGTACATGGTCTATACATCCCTACAGTCAGCTCTCACGAATCACTCGGCTCATGTTAACATGTATGTATGAACGATTGTGCCGATTGCATCAACATGATTCACAGTGACTCAAGTTTCATTGACACGGGCAGGAAGAAGCAAGATAAGACACCGAAACGATGAGGGTCAATGAGCCTGAGGATAGACGAGTAGACTTTCCACACTTATAAGTTCCACCAGGGATCGAGAGCATGATGCTGGAGTTGAAATAGGGGTTTCTGCTTCACTGACCTGCTGGTCACTGTGCGCTCTGCTTAACTGCGAGTAAGTCACACATTCATAGCGATATCTGCAGATGCAAGTCTTGACTTCTTCTTTTACCCGACAGTTGAGTGTCTGTATACAATAGCGACGATGACTGGGTTGCGATGACTGTGGAGTCAGATTCATATAGACATTCAAGCTCAGAGAGAAGATTGAGATGGATACAACAAAGTCGATAGTCGTTTTGATTTTGGACCTACCCTAATCGTGGAGGTGGAGTGTCGAGTCATCGCTCGCTACCTATATTCCTCTCTGAAGCATATAAACCTCCAAATAACGGGGATCAGCTCTTTCTTCTGTGACTCGCTATACTGCTGAGACCGCCACTATATATATCACGGTCCTCTCGCACTAATCTCTTGATATCAAGCCAACATACACCACACTCGATCTGGTGCGTTGCTGGACGGGTGCTTCGCAATACACGCTCGCTTAACATCAGAGGCAGGGTCTGGCTGCTTACCACTGGGAGCAGTGGTGAAGAGAGCCGAGTCAACGGGTTAGTGATTCTCTGATACAGGTCAGAAGAGCCTGCATATGTATGTTTGTTCCCGCGGGGTGTTCTATGACCGAGAACATGCAGCAATAGTGACATTTTCCACTATGCATTCATGTCACTTGTTATCATCGACGACTGTTATTTAGCTAGCATCGTGGTTTTACCTTTCTGCGATGCCGTTGGTTGTGGCAAGATGGGAGAGGGTCCCTGTGCTCTGACAGAGGCCATATCAAAGTACTTGGGGTTGATGGCTTGGCCCCTAGATCTGACCAGTGAGAGTAAAGAACAAGGAGTATCCAGGTTAGTGACCCTCAGGTCTAGGAGGATATTGCGATATATAACTGAGGATTCAGCATATCAACAAAGAAGTGGAAGTCACCTCCGACCGAGAAAGACTCAAGAGATGGTGTGTCATCCACCCTGTTACTCCACTGATCTTTCTTGATTGATGGTCACCTGTTCGTCTATACTCGTTCCTGGAGAGCAAGTGAGAAAGGGGAGACGATCGGGTCAGTAATCCCTAAATCCACATCTACATCTCTCCTATCATCCTAGCAAATTTCACATATGCTTGACGAGGAGTGCTTGGGAGAGACTTGCAGTATCACGAGTTACTGACCTGCTTCTTACCGTGGGCTTGCTTCTCCATTACTCCTGTTGAAGGATCTTATAGCATGCCACACAGACAGCGCGCTACTGAATGTCAGTGTGCTCTTTGGATCTACCAGGGCGGCTGTCGTCGCCTTCCTTACCACTAGTAGTACCAACGAGTAAACTTTATATAATTTGCATGCTGGAGTTCGGATCCTCGTGCTGTTACATATATCAGTCATACGTGGATGACTGGAAACACCCACAGTTCTTTGTGACCTCACGTCCTTTTGGGTATCATATACTAACTTCTGGCGAATAAGAAACTCTTCCTTTTCCGATTTTGAAAATGATCAAATGTGATATGATTGCAACAATATCTCAGCAGAACTACGTTAGACTAGGCTGTGAGAGGTCGTTTGCTTGCAATATCCCATAGATCGAGGTCAATCAACGCAACATGTACACCAGGCAATTACCCGACCGCATCGTATCCGCGTGAGCTGGCAAACACGTGATCATCTTGTGGTGGCGAGATACATCTCTTCATGTCCAGACAGGTCGATAGAGTCGCAGATTCTGTACTGTGCATCGGTGACAGCAATTTGAAGGTTGGTCGAGAAAGTCTACTATCGCAGACTTGTTATGAGTGGCACAACTTGGTCTGTCGGAGGTGGTTGGGTGAGTTTGTAAGCCTGTCTGTGTCACACATGTGAAGATGTGCGGGAGTACTTGGGCTAGGGTGCAGTATGTATCTGACCATGACTGCATGTCGGGACCCAAACCTGCGGTCCCGTCCCGAGAGACCGTCTTGATCAGGTGTTGAGTGGAAGTTGTACTGTCCTTGGAGAATGTTGAGTATCTTCATGATTGAAGCTATGGCTTAGATCCTGACAAGATCAGAGTATAGTCGGTTGACTCTAGCAACTGGAGAGGATACCAAAGTAGTAGCCTCGAAGTCTCCAGAAGCTGCGAAGATTACTTTGCATCACGGATGTCGTTGGCCTTCGCCCACGCCTGTCGGAAGAAGATAATCAGCTCCTTGTCACGATTTCATGGAAGATTCATCCCAGCGGTTAGGGTGAGCGATCGGTCAGAGTAACCGCCGACATTCGTCGCTTCCCGGTGCAAGGCTGGCCAAGCTTAGTCGGGATGGCCTTGCTGCACCACAGCATAAATAGACAGCGAAGCGGTGATGAGCAGCAAACATAGCCTTTTCGGTGATAGAGCCTCAGCAAATTAGATGAGTACAGTAGTGAGGCACGCAGGTCGGGCATAGTGAGGTTCCGGGAGTGTCATGGATGGTCGAAGTTGACTCCGGAAGCCATCTCGGACCGAGACGAAACTCGATACCTCGACTGCGATTTCGATGTTGAAAAGGATGAAAGACATGCAAATGGCATTGCGAGAGCAGTCATTCAGGATGCAATTGGTCTGGATGCGATGAAAAACAAGGAGAGTTTGGCGGAGGTGTTCTGCCGGGGGATCGGAACCCCACTCGCTGCTCCGCTTCCAGCTGCATGAAGAGTACATGATACCTGGGCGGAGCTGGAGGTGAGAACAGTAATACGGCTGACATCTCAGCTCTTGGACGTCTTTCGACTTTCTTCCTCTTCGAAATCGATCAAGTTGATTTGCTTTTCTCTCTCTGCTCGCATTCAACATTGGTACATCAGTCAGTCGGGTTTGATTCTTGTCGAAATGGTTGTAGCTCGTCAAGAGCCTCCTCAGGTGGCGCGTAGCTCATACTTTGCATCGCAAAGCTCTTATTATGCGTCACTGTACTCTGCTGCACAAGCATCACAGTCGGCCTCTGGAACATACGATGATGATGATGGTGATGACGATCAGGGTACTAGCAGCAGCGGGTACGACGACAAGACTGGATCAGACTTCTCAACAGCAATTGCTCTTGCTTTCGGATCCACGACAGCAACATTGGAAAACACTGCCACAACGACGAAGAGCATTTCATATGACACCGCTCAATCGCAGACGAGTGAGGGAACGACTACCTCTGAGTCGATTGTTCAGTCCACCACAACACCAAGTATGACGACGAGTTACTCGTGGACTCAACCAGCATGGCGACCTGGATGGCGATCATATACTCCATCATACATCAGCACGGCGACTCCGTCTGAGACCAGCGCTGCAAGTCTGACCCCTGGACTGGATATCCAAGAGAAAGCTCACCACGGTCCAAACACAACCATCATTGCTGGCGTGGTAATCCCAGTAGTCGTTTTACTGGCAAGCGGTCTCATAGCTTTGACTTGTTTGCGTAGACGAAGAAAGCGTGCCACTGTCCCTGGCTCCGGTGATGTCGCTGTCGCTGGCGCGGTATTACCCATTGCGATGGCTGAGAAGATAGCGGAGAAGAAGCCTATCCCAGGCGTTCATCACACGACTCACACGACCATATTGTCACCGATCGATGAGGCAACAGCGGCCCCTCAGCTTCCCCAACTCGTCATCACTTCGTCTCAGAATGCATCCTACTTCACAGGGCTGGACACATTCTCAGTGCACTCAGCCGCCACGAGCGAGGATCCACCACCACCCTACCGAGCACGAAGTATGTTGAGCCATACATCCTCGGAACGACGTCAGCCGAGTATCGTACAAACTGCAGCTCTTGCACCGGTTTCACCAATATCACCAGTCTCTCCAGTGGCTCATCTCGCTTCGCCATTTTCTGACGCAAATGCGATATCCATCACGAGACCACCTTCTCAGAGGTCGTTCGCGAGTACGCTGTACTCGAGCAACGCTAGTGTGTATGAGGCTCGACCTGCACGACGAAGCACAGGGCCCGCTCAGTATGTGATTAGTCCGAGATCGTCAATTGAGGAGGCGACTAGAGTGAGGTCACCATTCGATGATCCCGAGGATGATACTGCTGATGAGCGACGTGGTGGTTGTTGAGGGTACCGAGCGCTCACAACAAAGCTGCTCTGACCAATGGAACATTTGCATACCCAGCCGACTATACTCTGTTTTTTGCTCCTCGATTCTGATTTCCCGGCGTTTGAGCGAAAGGTAGTTGTTGAAAGCTTTTTTTTGTGGACATTGAGGATATATAGTACGTGTAATGACAACGCGAAATATTTTGTTGCTCTTACCTCGTAGGCAAAGACTGTCTGGGTGCAAAAGCAACTTCTTCTGGTAGACGGAAAGAAGCACAGAACATTCTCTTCTTGGGTGCGACATCTCTGACATCGAAGATGCTGAGCTCGGGGGTTTGCGGTGTGACTTCGTAGCCGATCTGCTCGGAGATCTTCTTGCAGATGCTGATGCCCTCTTGTACGTTGTCATCGCTCTTGGTATCGAAGCAGTACACGTGAATCATTGGCAGCTTGAAGTCGGCGGGAAGTAGCTTCCTGTCTTCCTCGGTGTACAAGCCGATGAAACCAGGCAGGAACTCAATGGCGCTCGCCGGCAGGTTCATGACGTAGTGCGAGAATGTGTTGGGCTCATAAATCGTCTGCAAGACCTTGGGCGGCGCTTTGGTTGCCTTGGCCTCAGTGCGTGTTTGTTTTGCGAGAACTTCCACCTTGCGGTCGGTCGTCAGAAGTTTGTGTGCAGCTTCCTTGATGAAGACATGACCGTCCTGGTTGAAAGGCTTTACATATTGGTCGACTTTGTTGCGGCTGATAGCGTCGAGCATGCTGGCGTAACTGTCTGGATTGAGATCGTTGGCCCAGACAAAGACACCCTTCTTGCCTGCGGGCACCGCAAAAGGTCCGATACCAGCCATGACGTCGCAAACAGCCTCGCCCTTGGCGAAGGAGTCGACAAGTCTTTGGTGTTCAGTGTTCAGTCTGCTGTTCCAGTAGACCTTTGCGTAGTTGAACTTGAATGTGCAGTCGGCTTCGCGAATCTCGACGTCCATATCATCGGGCCCAGCAAGGACTTCGTACTTGAAAGTGCGATACTCGCTCTCCTCACCAACATCATCGATCTTGTTGATTACAGTCCTGACAGAAGGGTTCTTATCGACCAAGATCTCGCCGATGATATTCTTGTAAGGCATGTATTGGTCACGGAGGTTCAGATGTGCAACGTGACCGACGAGGGTGAAGCCAGATGGAATTTCGTCATGCTCTTCGCTCTGAGGAAGTACGGCACTGGCAATGTCCTCTGTTGAGGTTAGCAGATGTACAGTCAAATAGTAAGTCAGTTTGACTTACGGTAGTCCCAGTAGTCGTACTCAAGATGGACTTCATAGGGAATAATATTGATCATGTTTGCTTTTTCAAGTTCTGATACCGTTTTACTCCATGGGTACTCAGCGCCTGTGGATTCATTAGATGATGGTGCGAAGGCTATCAGAGTCATGACGGCTTACCCTTGTCGTCAATTTGGGGCCTCAACAGGATGCATTTCTTTCCAGCTTTTGCATCGGCCTCGTTAGGATCAGGCCTGACGATCTGGTATCTTTCGAGACGGAGAACATCATTTGCACGGAAAAGTTCAGATCTGCACTTGGAGATGGTCTTGTTGTCGACGACGCGAGCAGCCGAGGCAGGAATTTTTTTCTGAAAGAAGGAGCGATCCAGGACGCGCATGGCGCGGTTGACTGGAGGCCTGAACATGTCTTCTGCCATTGGTCGTCTTGTGAGGAATAGTCGATTATATCGAGAAGTAGGATCCGTATTCCCTCTCACATGCGCCAAACGGATGAAGATGTTTGAAGGGTTTGTTCAGCGAGATTCGATATGTGGCTGGTGCGAGATGTTTGGTGTGGCTGCGTGACGCAGGGTGTGGCGTGTGGGGAAGTTGTCTTGTTGTACCTAACCAAATCACAATCCAACTACAGTGACTATCAACAATCTCGCCATGCCGTTTGTTTCCCGGCGCGATCAATTCAGCACCTGGCCATAATATATACGCGACTCGGAATATCCGCAATACCGACAAGATGGCGTTGGGTGGTGGAGGAAACATCAAGGTCGTCGTGAGAGTGCGACCTTTCAACAGCAGAGGTACCTCCTTTACACAACCTCAACACGATTCACCCAATCCTAACCCGGTGACTATCCAGAGATCGATCGCAAAGCACAATGTATCGTACAGATGAAAGGCGAGCAGACGGTGCTCTCTCCGCCAACGAATACCGATGCCCGCAACAAGAACGCGAAGGCCGCCATTGACGGCTCCAAGACATTCGCTTTCGACAAGAGTTACTGGTCCTTCGACAAGAAAGATGCCAGCTATGCCGGCCAAGACAATCTATTCGACGACCTCGGAAAGCCCTTGCTGGACAATGCCTTTGGAGGTTACAACAACTGCATCTTCGCCTACGGTCAGACTGGCTCCGGAAAGTCGTACTCGATGATGGGTTATGGTCCAGAAGAAGGTGTCATTCCCAAGATTTGCAGATCCATGTTCGAGCGCATCGAGGAGGCTCAGAAGGACACCAACCTGAACTGCACCGTCGAGGTCTCTTACCTCGAGATCTACAACGAGCGCGTCAGAGATCTGTTGAACCCCTCGACTAAGGGCAACCTCAAAGTTCGTGAGCATCCCTCAACCGGTCCTTATGTCGAGGACCTCGCCAAACTCGTCGTCCGCTCCTTTGCCGAGATCGATCACCTCATGGATGAGGGTAACAAGGCCCGTACTGTCGCAGCTACCAACATGAACGAGACAAGTAGTAGATCGCATGCCGTCTTCACCCTTACCTTGAGTCAGAAACGCCATGATGCAGACACTGGGATGGACACAGAAAAGGCCGCCAAAATCTCGCTGGTCGATCTGGCTGGTTCAGAAAGAGCTCAGTCCACGGGTGCAACTGGTGCACGTCTGAAAGAAGGTGCTGAGATCAACCGATCTTTGTCTACACTTGGCCGTGTCATCGCCGCTTTGGCCGATCTTTCGAGTGCGAAGCCTGGTGCCAAGAAGAAGAGCGCTCAGGTTCCGTACCGTGACTCTGTCCTCACATGGCTTTTGAAAGATTCCCTAGGTGGTAACAGTATGACGGCCATGATTGCTGCAATCTCCCCAGCCGACATCAACTTCGACGAAACACTCTCTACACTCCGCTATGCCGACTCTGCCAAGCGTATCAAGAATCACGCCGTCGTAAACGAGGACGCCAACGCTCGCATGATTAGAGAATTGAAGGAGGAACTTGCACAACTACGCTCGAAACTTACCACAGGTGGTGGAGCAGGCGAAGGCGGTGCCGTTGCGAGCGAACAATATCCGCCAGACACACCTCTGGAGAAGCAGATGGTTTCCATCACACAAGCCGACGGCACCATCAAACAAGTGTCAAAAGCTGAAATTGTGGAACAGCTGGATCAGTCAGAGAAGCTTTACCAAGATCTAAATCAGACTTGGGAGCAGAAGTTACAGAAAACTGAACTTATCCACAAGGAGCGAGAAGCTGCTTTGGAAGAGCTCGGTATCAGCATCGAAAAAGGCTTCGTTGGCTTATCGACGCCTAAGAAGATGCCTCATTTGGTGAACTTGAGTGACGATCCGCTACTTGCAGAATGTTTGGTCTACAATCTCAAACCAGGTACGACAACGGTCGGTAATGTTGAGACAGCGAAGACAGCAGAGATCAGACTCAATGGTTCCAAGATCTTGCATGAGCACTGTACATTCGAGAACGAAGACGATGTTGTCACAGTAGTGCCCAGAGACAATGCAGCTGTCATGGTCAACGGTCAACGCATCGACCAGCCCAAGAGACTGCGCAGCGGCTACCGTATCATACTTGGAGACTTTCATATCTTCCGTTTCAATCACCCGCAAGAAGCAAGAGCCGAAAGAGCGGAAGCAGGCAGCAGGTTGAAGCAGTCATTCACAGCAGACGAGATTGGCGATCCTTCATCACCCTCACCATCCGCTGGCCACGATCGCTCGTGGAGTA
>Ga0268250_10001219_pt1 | contig 11378 bp, 9 predicted proteins | sample AgamicAsSfe_FD_200448 | JGI IMG/M metagenome (GOLD analysis project Ga0268250, IMG submission 200448) | Agave microbial communities from Guanajuato, Mexico - As.Sf.e (v2) (version 2) | ecosystem: Host-associated > Plants > Phyllosphere > Phylloplane/Leaf | place: Guanajuato, Mexico | collected... | reverse complement strand
TTAATGCTGCAAAATCTTGAAGGTCCGTACCGAGTCTCGTTTCATGGTCTTCACTATACTGAATTTGGAAGGACTCTCGAAGAAGTACTGGGTGTTACACACTACCTCAATCACGCTTGCCAGAGACCTATCTCTACACGTCTTGGACCATCCGGCGAGACCAAAGTCCAAGGATGTGATTGAGAATGAAGTCAAGAGGAGAATATGGTCATTTCTCGCGACCACTGACTGGTATGTACATTGTGGTGTAGAGAGAATAAAGTGCTGATCGCATCGCAAGGTTACTGGGTAGCATGCCTAGCCCGCAAGAGGGAACATACAACATCAGTGCTCGACACTGTCATGTTAACAAGCCAATGAATATTGACGACGATGACCTCGCTGCGAACAAAATCGTCGATAAGCCACTGTCGAAACCCACCGAGATGTCTTATTCTTTGATCAGAACGTATGCGGGAGACATGTGTCGAACTCTTGCTGACATGGTTCATCCTATGGCTTCGGGAGTGAACAACGTCGACTATGACGAGATCATTGCTCTAGAGCAAAAGACTGCGGGCATGGCAGTTGAGCTGCCATTCTACTTTCGGCTCGACGAAGATAGCCGCAGAAGAACGGAACCATATCTCAACAAGTACCCGCAGCTTGCGACACAGAGATATCTTTTGCAACAGGGGTTCCACTGCCATAGAAGCAGAATCCACCGTCCGTTCCTCATTCGCGGTTCTCTGGATGCGAGATTCCAATTCTCCAGGGATGCCTGTCTGGAATCCGTCCGGAAGAGTCTGGAGATCCGCCGTATGTTGAACCAAGAGAAGCGTGGCGCGGTGTTGCCGGTCGCAAGACTCAACTTCGTCGTCTATCATATCTTTATGGGTGCGCTTACGCTGGCACTTGATTTATGCTTCAACAAGTCGACGAATCAAGCGGAAGACCAAAGCCGGCGAGCAGAATTGAAAGAAGCGTGTTTGATGCTTCACGAAGCTAAGACAGAGATGCCAGCGGCTGATCGATTCCTCAGGCCGTTGATGGAACTACTGCAAAAGTACAAGATTCAGTTGCAAGATTCTGGACCGCAAAACCAATACCTCACGCCAGCTGGATCTACACCAGGTACACAGATCGCGGGCCCAGATATGACTGTTTTGGCTCAGAACACAGCAAACTTTTCTGGGAGAGTATCAGGACAGGACTTCACAGTCGTTCCAGATGCTGAGCTTGATAGTTTGTGGGAAGATTTTATCAACATGGTTCCGGACACGGATGCTCCAGGGTGGGATGACCTTCTCGCTGATTTCGACCAAGCGAGCTTGTTCGTGGGTGTTTAGGTATTGCAGTCTTTATTCCATCTCTTCCAAGCATATGTTGGTTCATTGGTCCTCTGGTAAGGACGACAGGTCGCCTTGATATCTGTGTGACGGCCATCGGCGGCAGCTGGTCTGGCTCAACGAGATGTCTCACAGGCGGACTGGCGGTAGAGGCTAGGAAGACTGGAATCGAAGAGTAATGCGCGCCTTGAATGCGTGACACATTGAGAAGAGTGTTGACGAGGGAATACCAACACGTCATTTGGCAGAATCCAAGGCGGTGTATCTGCCCATGCTAGTAATCATGTCGCAATTTTTGGAAGCAGTCAACCTTTGTTCTCGAACATGAATCGTAAAAGTTTGTCAATTACATATATACAGATACCGGAGAAGAATGAGCAAATTGTCAAACACAATCTTGAACTCCCTCACAGAAGGGCGAAAGCACCAAGAGCAGCAACACCAGCCATGCCCATAGGACTCAAGGTAGGAGCGGCACCAGTCGACTGTGCTGAAGCGGCGGAGCTTGCACTAGAAGCAGCACTCGAGGCAGATCTGCTAGCGCTTGAGGCAGCGCTACTTGCGCTTGAAGCAGCACTGCTTGCACTGCTAGATAAAGAGGACGATATTTGGCTGGCGGACGAAGCGAGGGAAGACAGAGTTTGACTTGCTGACGAAAGGGCAGAGGAGGCAGAGCTTCCTGTCGCGGTTGCGGCGGCGGCGGCGCTGGTGCCTGACGATGCAGCAGTGGATGCGCAGGAGGCTGCTGTGGGCTGGAGAGAAATCAGAATATGGTCGTGGAAGAACAAAAACAAAACTTACGAGGTTGGTCACGCCAACGGGAGCGCAAATCTGCTTGGCGTAGGCGAGAGCAGCTTGCTGGCCGGAAGTGTCGCAAGCAGTCAAAACACAACATGAAATGGTGCTGATGAAGGCAGTGTCGCTACAGATACATTCAGGGTTCAACTTGCAGCTGGCGGGCAGAGCTTGGAAGACGCAGTTTTTGGCACCTGTTTGCGGTTTTAGCAATTACATTGGTATGGCTCTTATGGTCGATACATACAGTCGGGAACAGCGCCGGTCTGGGCAGCGGCCAGAGTGGCAGCAGCGATGAGAGTGAAAGTAGTGGCGCGCATGTTGACGACGGTATGAATTTCAAAGAGGAAAGAGACAGACTGAACGAGAGTGAAATTGTACAAGATAATAAACGACACCCTCCAGGAGAAGGTGGGCTTACGTTCTTCAAATAAACTCTTGTGATACATGCATCTTCAAGCCACATGCGGGACTTTAGTTTGGACAGGTTTTGGCGAAGGACGCCAATGCTGCTGCCCGCGTTGAGTCTTGATTGGTTGATGTGGAAATGTGCTGGAGCAGAGTTCCAACAAGACTGCTGTAGAGTCAGTTGCCCGGCCCTGATGGACGGTCCAGATTGAGCAGCTTCATATCATTGTTCCATGCCCGACAGATTGGAGAAGCGATGGGCTCAAGAGTCTTTCCTTTTGTGGTCAGTGGTGTATACAATGAGACGACGCGCCAAGCAGTTTAACCGCGGATCGTGGGGTTAAACTCTCTGTTCAACGGGCGCTTGGAAATCAGTGGGCCCTAACTCTGGACCCTTGTCCTTTGTCTTCGTCTCTCGTACCAACATCCAACCCATCTTGTGCTGTGCAAAAAATAGGCAGAAACAAGCTTGGAGGGTGCAACTCAAGATTGAGGCGCTTTGGAAAGATCATCTGCATGAACAAGCCGCGATCACACCGCAAAAGGACGAATTACAGTTGAACAACGTTTCACGCTCAGCTGAAGCCATGTTTTGTGGCTTGGCCCGAAAGAGGAGTACGACCAGTCGGTAAGATTAACTTAGTGAAGTATACTTGTGTGCTGCCACTCAGCTCTCAGCTCCTCCTCGCAAACGTGACTCCCGAATGAGACAAGTCCGGTTTCTGTTGTCTGAGGCAACTATTGCCTCTCTGTACGGTCGCAATCTGTTATTCTAACCACAACTTGGAACGCATCCACCTTCGCTTCTGGTGAAAACAGCTTGCTACGTCGAGCCCGACATGGCTCTCGGAATACTGGAGCCAAGGACGGAGCATGTCCCTGGCACTGTGCAAGTCACCCGTAGGAGCGACAGCGAGTCGTCCTCATCGCGGACAACAATTCTTGTGCCGCAGCCCACAGATGATCCGAATGATCCATTGGTATCGCAATCCCAAACAACTTGGTCCTGGAAGTGCAGAAGCCAGCTGGACCGAGTCTTGTCCTGTCTTGTCTGAAATAGCTGCCAGTCACTATGGCTTTCTTTCGTGGTCGGCAAAGCCAGCAATCAGAAGCTATTGTTCAAAGCGCTTTTTGTTCAACCAGGCGGCATCTGTTCTGACATCCGTTCAACACAAGACGGACGATGGTCCTGTTGTGCTTCTTCTCATCTACGTCCAAGTCGCTGTGTGATCACCACTAATAGTCATACAGAATTGGTCACTCTGGCAACGCGATGTCATCCTCGTAATCCTCTGTATCGTCTCTGTCCTCGCGACTACCGCCTCACCCCTTCTAGCTGCAGACTCGGTCGAACTCGCACTCAAGTTCCAGTGCACATTCCAGGAAGCAGCCCTCCTCACAGCATACCACCTAGCTGGTGTTGGTGTGGGAAGTTTACTATTCGTTCCGCTTGCAAGAGTTTGGGGAAAGAGGCATGTGTTCCTGATCGGTGCAGTGCTCATGATTGCGAGCTCCGCCTGGGGAGGATCTACACACATGGGATACAATTACACGAGTTTACTATGGGCACGAGTGATTCAGGGAGTCGCTTTGGCACCATTTGAGTCACTCATCAACGCTTGCGTGGGAGACCTCTATTTCGTCCATGAGCGTGGTCTGCGCATGGCATTTGCGAACGTCTCGCTCTTCGGCGGAGCGTTCCTGACTCCAGTGTTCGTTGGTATGATTGCCCATGACATTGGTTGGCAGTGGTCGTTCTACTTTATTGCCATCTTCATGGGTGGTGGCTTCTTACTGCTTCTGTTCTTGTGCCCCGAAGTCGCATACCGTCGACCCGATCGCCTGAACACGGATATGATGACCAGCAGTTCGGATTCACTGGATGGAAATGCCCTGTCCTACGACGAAAAGTCACCCAACGAACAAGTTCTTGCCAGAGTCAGAGGGAATGCATGGAAACCTCTGCGTATTTCCCCCTTCAACGGACGCAAAACTGACGAGTCATTCTGGAAGCTGTTCCTGCGACCATTTCCTCTGTTCTTACACCCAGCTGTCATTTGGGCTTGCTTGCTCCAGGGTGTGATCATAGGCTGGACTGTAATGGTAGGAGTCATCCTGTCACTGATCTTCCTCGGACCTCCATTATTCTTCGATGAAGAACAAGCTGGCAAGATGTACACCGCAGCATTCATCGGAAGTATACTCGGCCTCTTGATTGCCGGAGTCTACACCGAGCTCACTACACGTTTTATGGTCCGATGTAACAATGGAAGATACGAGCCTGAGTATCGAATCTTGCTCGTCATTCCTACCCTCATATTTGCTGCCATCGGACTCTATGGCTTCGGTATCACAGCGGCCAAAGTAGCACGCTATGGCTGGATTGTACCGGAAGTGTTCCTCGCTTTAATTGTTGCCAGTATGGTCATGGGCGCCACAGCCTCGGCGCAGTACCTACTCGATGCACACAGAGACATTGCGGTCGAATCGTTCACCTGTTTGATCATCTTCAAAAACATGTTCTCATTCATTCTGGCGTATTTTGCTTATACCTGGGTCTTCGAAGGAGGTATTGAGAGGCTGTTCATCGTATTTGGCAGTATCGAAGTCGCCATCTGCGCATTGAGCTTGCCCATGTACGTGTTTGGCAAGATGAGTCGCGAATTCTTCCATCGACATGATTTGTTGCAGATGTTTGGTTTGAGATGAGGGTTGCAAATATCATTGACATGAACATTCGGCATTGTTCCATCCTCTCCCCATGCAGATTGATGACTTCGGATCTAGGTTCGCGTTCGAGACGTGATTATTTGCCAAAAATTCATCGAATTTCTTACGGTAGGTTCCGCGACGCGCCTGCCCAACCGGGGATCATCGGAACAGCTATCTTTCTCCTCAGCTTTCCAACTTCATCACCATCACAACGCCCTCAGAGCGAGAATGTAAGTTGAGATATTGTTCTCATCATCTTTCTTTCGGAACTCGAAAGAGAAACCTCATGCGAAGGATGGAAACATGCGAAGGATGGAAAGAATAAATTCCACCACGCGACTTTTCTCGCACCCATCCCGCATTCAGTGTGCGGGGTGTACTTCCGAAGATAAGGATCTGACCTATCGTTGACTCATTTGATATCTGGACCAGGTTTGCTGACAACGCCAAAGATGCATGACTGTGAATAACAAGCACTTTGTGCATCTTATCGTTGCCTTATCTTTATCTCTAGCTGCCGTCTCTAGGAGTTTCTCTTTCGAGATCGCCTGTCAACAGTATTGATATAGTCTTTGGCCTATAAGGATTTATGCCTAGGTAGTATATATGCAGTGCTATCCTTTTCGTTTGCAAGAATTGGTTTCGCTTGACGCAATATCATCTTTCTTTCACATCAATCATTATGTCGGATATTATGGATCAGAAAGTGTTTGATGGAGCAGCCGCAGACGATGTTGCTCTCGAGCAGCTGGGATACCAACAAGGTTTGTGTCAATAATATAGTTCAGCTTCACCTCATATTCTAACCTCAATACAGAGCTCAAGCGAACATTCAATCTGGTTAGCATGATCGGGTTCTGCTTCTCGATCGTTTCTAGCTGGACAGCACTATCTGGAGTACTCATCATCGGAGCAGAAAGTGGTGGACCACCAGTCATGATCTGGTCATGGGTGGGTGTATGTGTGTTCACCATGGCTGTTGCGCTATCAATGGCAGAGATGTGCTCAGCGTACCCACTCGCAGGTGGCCAATACTCATGGACTGCCATTCTAGCGCCGCGAAGCTGGTCCAAAGGATTATCCTATGTCTGCGGATGGTTCATGTTGATCGGCATCATTGCTATGGGTGCTGTAGTCAACTTCATCGCTTCTGGATTCATCCTCGCCATGGCCGTTCTCAACAACCCAGAATATGAGATTACTCGCTGGAACTCGACTTTGGTTGCCTACGCAATCGCCGTCGCCGCTCTCTCGTTAAACATCTTTTGTCCACAGATGCTGCACAAAATGACCAACTTCTTCCTCATCTGGAACATGGGATCTTTCCTCATCATCCTCATCACCATCCTCGCCACAAACGACCACAAGCAAACCCCCAGCTTTGTCTTCTCAGAATTCCAAAACTTTACTGGCTTCAACAAGCCATATGCTGCCATCTTGGGTCTGTTGCAGTCGGCTTTCGGCATGTGCTGCTATGATGCTCCAGCACATATGACAGAAGAAATCAACGACGCCAGAAAAGTTGCTCCCAAGGCAATTGTTCTCTCCGTAGGTCTTGGTGCAGTCACTGGATTTGTGTTTTTGATCGCAGCGTGTTTCTGCATGGGGTCGATCGATGGCGTGGCTGAGAGTGCTACTGGCAGCCCGATTGTTCAGATATTTTACGATTCCACGCAATCTGTCGCTGGTGCTTCTTGTTTGACGTTCCTTATGGTTATGATACAGTTCTTCTCGGCTATCTCGCTGCTTGCGGAAGGTGGTCGTGCGGTTGTAAGTGAACTCTCCTCTATCTACTTGCATCCGCTGACAGACGAATTTAGTATGCCTTCGCCAGAGACCGTGGTCTCCCTTTCTCCAACGTACTCAGCAAGGTCCACCCGACCAAGCAGGTGCCCATCTACGGCATCCTCTTGACCTTCATCGTTCAAATAGCCTTGAACTCGATCTACTTCGGCACAGTAACAGGCTTCAACACCGTCGTCTCAATCGCCACCGAAGGCTTCTGTAAGACAAACCACACCTTTTCCCACACCATCTCACTTGCTGACAACAATCGTACAGACGTCTCCTACGCCATCCCCATCCTCCTCCGCGTCATCGCTCCCCTCACCTCAACAACCACCCCTCGCTTCGAAGGCCCCTGGAACCTCGGCCGCTGGAGTCTACCAATCAACATCATGGCATTGGTGTATTTGCTCTTCACATCCATCACTTTCAATTTCCCTACACTCAAGCCCGTGGATTCGGAAAATATGAATTATACTTCTGCGGCTGTGGGGGTGGTTATGGTGGTTGCGGCGATCACTTGGTTTACGACGGCGAAAGGAAGTTTTAGAACGCCTGGTGTGGGTGAGGAGGTGGTTATACATAGTGCGCCGTATGCGGAGGGAGAGCAGGACGCTCAGGTTGTGAGAGATGAAAAGGCCCAGAAGCATGCGTATTGAGCTTCTGCAAGATATAATGAGAATCGCAACTTCAATCTACTTCATCACTCGAGTTGGTTTATCAACACGTCATCCACGTCGATCTGACTTTCGCGATGTACCTCTGTAAAATACTCTGGTCAAGTGGCTGTTTATCTTCCATTTGACGGCAATCATGACTTTACAACGGAAGGAACGAAGTGCCGTACGCTCAAAAGCTGTTGCCCAAGAACGAACTTGCTGTGAAAGCTACTAGCAAGGCCGGATCTGACATTAAACCGTCTCTGAGAGAGAAGAACAGGTAGACCGAGAAAGAGGACAAAGACATTCAGAGAGAGAAAAATTCGTTAATGTTTCCGGAGTCGTCAACTCGATACGCTTGTAGCTACAGACACCGTATCATACTCAAGCAAGCACGGCGTTCAACCCCTCGAAGGCAGTCAATCAAGACTAGTACATTACAGTCCCTTCAAACCCATGAAGAACTTGTTGGCTCTCAACTGCTCATTCTCAGCAACCAAGGTCTTGAGTCTCTTGACCTGTTCCTTGCCATCCATCTCTTGACCTTCCGTTTCTTCCTTCCACTTCAGCAGCAACTCTTTCAGTAGTCTGTTACCCTCTGCAACATCTTCTTTGCTTGCATTCTTGAGCTCCGACTTCGCCTCTTCGTTCTTGCCCGCAAAGTCTTCCAACTCGTCTGCCTTGCGTTTGGCCATTGAGATGACCTTTTGTGGGAAACGAACGAGTTCTGCAACATGGATACCGAAACTCTGATCGCTGATGCCGGGCTCGACCTTGTACATGAGTAAGACTTGAGGTGCAGAGTCTGCTGTTGATCCATCACTGACGTCCGCAACGACATGCAGATTCTGGACTTGTGAGTACGTGTCGACCAGTGCAGTCAACTCGTGGAAATGTGTTGCGAACAGAGTGAAGGCGCCGATCTCCTTGATGATGTGCTCGCTGATGGCCCAGGCCAGGCCGAAACCGTCGTAGGTGCTTGTGCCTCTGCCCAACTCATCGATGATGATTAGACTCTCTTTGGTCGCTGACTTGAGAATGTTGGCTGTCTCGAGCATTTCGGCCATGAATGTAGAAACACCTTTGAGTTGACTGTCACTGGCGCCGACACGAGCAAGAATGCAGTCGAATAAGGTGAGCTCAGCAGATGTACAAGGTACAAAGCATCCCATCTGTGCCATCAAGGCGATGACACCAATCTGGCGGATGTACGTGCTCTTACCGCCCATGTTGGGTCCCGTTATGACCAGGAACTCCGAGTCTTCCCGTTTGAGGGTAACGTCATTGGGCATGAAGGTGATTTCGTCCTGGGCTTCCATGCAAGGATGGCGCGCCTCGACGAGGACAGTGTCACCGGTACCACGAGGGTGCATCTTTGGTCGGCAGTAGGGTGTGGGTGCATGAAGAGCGACGTGGGCGAATGAGACGATCACGTCCATATGTGCGAGAATGCCAGCAAGCTTCTCGACGACAGGACAGTATGAGGCTGCGACTCCCACAACTTCCTGTACTAAGCCACTTTGAGTGCGGTTATAGTTCTCAGACAGCTGATCATGCTCTCTGCGCGCCGCCTGCAGAGTGGAGGTTGTGAAGTAGATACCGTTCTTCTGCGTCGAGCACTCCTGGTACTGCTTTTTGTTGCGAATTGTGCCAGCTTCTGCTCTGGTGACGCGGAAGCACCATCCATGAACTTTATGATTTTCGAGGAAGAGCTTCTTCTCTGTATCAAGACCAAGATCATCTCCGACTCTACCATGTTCCTTGTCCATGCTGTAACGAAGCTTGTCGAGCTTAGTTCGGATAATCTTCAAGCTTTCGTCAAAGTCGGATTTGATGATGAACTCGTGGTTTTCGAGGGCATCAAGATCCACCGTAGTTTCTACCATCTCTTGCAGCTTACCCAGAGCATCAGCACACTCGCGCAGTTTGTTTGTGTACTCTCTGTCAAGAGGGTCCTTGTACTCTTCGTCCATGACTGCCTCAAGAGTACCGATGAAACCAGGTATGCGGATGGCGACCTGGTATACACGAATGACATCTTCCAGGGTGGCATTTTTGCGTTGGAACTTCTTGGCCAGGCGGTAAAGGTCGGGGATGGATCTGAGATGATCCGAAGACATTGATTCGGCAAGCTGAGTATCATTGACGAACGCTTCTACGAGCTGTAGTCTGCGCTCAATCTCTTCCAGGTTCATTAAAGGCTGCTTGAGCCACTGAGCGAGTAGTCGACTACCGATAGGGGTCTTGCAGTGATTAAGTAAGCCATACAAGTTCATCGTCTTGGATCCGTCCTTGGGTCCAGGCATGAGATTGAGGGCTTTCAACGCAGATGCGTCTAGCTTCATATATTGTGAAAGGTCATGTTGGTAGAGTTGGTATTGGCCGAAGTTTGACGGGTCAGACATAGCGCCCAGGTACTTGACCAGGGCAGCGGAAGCTCCCATGGCCAATCTCAATTCTGTCTGCGGCAAAGTCGAGGTACGTTCCTCGCGCAATAGCCTGTTCAAGTCCTGCTCGATGTCCTTGCTATTGAAATCTGCTGATGGGCGTTCAGACACGGCGCATTGGCAATTGTCTGCGATAGCTCGTAGTTTGGCCAACTCCCCATCTTTCTTCTGTCCATCGTACTGCACAAGAACTTCTCGAACACCCAGTTGGATGATCAAGCTCTCGAAGTTGGAGTAAATGTCATTGTCCACGAACTCACTCACACCAAGCTCACGAACACTGGCATCTGCAAAGCAAACACCAACATTACGAGCCTCCGAAGCTTTGGCTGAGACTTTGACGGCGAGAATGATGGGAGCGGCTTCCATGCTGCTGCCGAGCTCGTCTTCAACATCCTGAAGGTTTCCTGGCGAGGCGGTTTTGGTGAGGTTGAATTTGTTCTTGCCAACAGACTCGTAGATCTCAACACGTTTGCCGAGACGGAATAGAGCCTCGCGTAAGAAGTTACGGAAAACTGTTTGTGAAAGAGTGACAGACGGAAGTCCAGGATCGCGGCCGAGCTGCTTGATTACCGAGGTTGTCTTGTATTGGTTCTGAGCGATGAAGTTGGCGTCGTCACCATGTGCTGTGTAATAGTCGTTTCTGTCAAAGAGTCGTATCGTATCGTCGTCTTTGCCTGGCAGGCCTTTGAAGAGTTTGATGAAGCCATACTCGTCGTCCACTTTGAGCTCCGGTCTTGATGCCATAGTTGTGCGGTTGATGTGATGTATCTGCACTATCGAATCCCTGGCGCTCAAATTTAAGTGATGACCGGATGGAAAAGACAAGTATGTGCACCAAAGACAATGTCTCGATGGGTTGATGAGCGACAGCGAGTGTCAGTAGCGCGTGCTTGCAAAGTACGCGACGGGACGCGAATCACTTCCGCACAGGCCACCTGCGGCTATACTTTACACAGTGTCTCCAAGCAAGAATCTCGTCCTTCGCCATTTGCTTTCTCGACAACACATAAGAATACCTTGGGCGAGAACCTATCTCTACACTACTCAAAGCAATCTTTGTGAGATGCTCTCTGACGTCGTATCTCTTCAATCCATATTACAAATCGGCCATATCCAAGCTGAACCAGTGTCTGCCATGTCCCATGCAAAGATAAGCGATGCTATCATGGTCGTAAGTGCTCGCACTTCAGGTTATGGATCAAATTCGTTCCACAGCCGACACTGTGTACGAATCCTTGTCG
>Ga0268250_10001217_pt1 | contig 11386 bp, 12 predicted proteins | sample AgamicAsSfe_FD_200448 | JGI IMG/M metagenome (GOLD analysis project Ga0268250, IMG submission 200448) | Agave microbial communities from Guanajuato, Mexico - As.Sf.e (v2) (version 2) | ecosystem: Host-associated > Plants > Phyllosphere > Phylloplane/Leaf | place: Guanajuato, Mexico | collected... | reverse complement strand
GATTATGGCATTCTTGGTCTTCGTGCCTTCTGCGCTGTCTAAGGGCGGAGATGTGAGTGGAAGTATGCGAAAGGACCTTCGGAACACTCGAGGATATCTGGTATCGAAAGTTTACACAACAGCGAGGGAGACTTGTTTCAGTCTGAGACGTGTTTCAGATCTGAATCTGCAACGGGGTTACGTCACGCCGTTGTGAGTCAAGACGCGTAGGCCCCTGCGCGCGCTCTATGGTAAATATCTTGCATCTCTCTCACCTCTCTTCCTTCTTCTTCACCCAACAATATTGCTTTGGTGAGTACTCTCTCTTTCTTAGTGCGCAGTGGCGTTTTGCTTGATTCGCTCGCGAGTGCTATTCCTCTATTGTATGCGTCTCGTGGCAGCGCGGTGAGTAGGCGCAAAGACACTAGAGGAAGCCTGCGGGATGCAGTTTACGAAGAACACCGATCATCATAACACGACCGGACTTGGCTGCTTTGAACACCTCACTATTGGGGAAGGCTTCGGAAAATGCACGCGCGCGATTCAATACTGACTGTTAGTGCCACAGCGCAGAAATCCAAGCAGAATTCTCACGGCGCTCTCACCAGAACTCTTTCGCTTGTCCACTGCCTTGGAAGTCTCACAATGGCTGAACCTGATCGTGTCAACACGTTCTATTGGTAAGCAGCCTCTCATGGTCATAGACGGTGCTCTCCAGCTAATGACCTTTTTTCAGGAAGAGACTGGCAAAAGAGGTGTACGTCACCGGCGATTTCGACGACTGGAAGCAAAACGTCAACAAGATGGAACAGAAGACGGATGGCACGTTCTTCAAACATGTCGAGCTGCCAAATTACCTGGGAACCAAGATTCGCTACACCTTCATCGTTGATGGGCAGATGATGCCTGATCTCGACAAAACCATCGAGAGCGATGGCAATGGCACGGCAGTCAATGTCTTGACACGCACGCTCCGGATCCCGCAACTTCCCACCGGCACCACTACACGCAATCTGACAGCAGCGTTCAATGCGCAGTACAAGGAGGTAAGGACGAGGTGTTATCTGGCAGGACGGTCTCATCTCGTTCCTCGGCGCCGAGTTTCCTACCGATGTTGCGATACTGTAGACTGATGACTAACACCACTCTCAGCTCTGCAAGATCTACAACGAAGGCGATTTCGAGACCGCAGCCGACCGCGCATTCGAGTTGTATCTGGAGCCGGCGCTGCCGATCGCCATCCGCGCCGCCTGCTGCTGCGTGCTGGGAGAAGGCGACACGAACTACACGAGGTTTGCTCGAGAGGCTGTCGAGATCTATACGGGCATGCTATCTAAATATCCAGACAATACGGGCATCCAGAAACTTCTTGCCGACGCTGAGCGCATTCTTCGCGTTGCGGAAGAAGATGGGGCGAAGCAAGGTTTGTGCACTTTCATGACCGCGACTCTGTGACTGAAGGGAACTAACTTGTTTAGCCGCCGAGGCTGCGACAGGTGAAGAAGACGGCGAGGAGGAGGTGGTGAATGCAGAAGCCACATGAGCAAATGTTGTCTACAACCAGTGTTCTCTCCTCCTGGGACGCCACAGCACCGGATTTTCTGCTCAGAGGACCTAGGTCGATATCGGAACTCTTGATCAGTACAGCTGCAACATCTGTCGCGAGTGACAGGTATCCAAATTGGATGCAGTCGAGGCTCGTCGTGGGCACAGATGGTGGGAAGCGGGCAAGACCCGACCGACCGAGCACAAACGAGGGCGTGAAATGAGATAGCAATGCTCGCGGATCAGTGGAAGAAAAGGATGTCGTGAAAGAGATTATATTACGAATTCACGCTATGTTATTCCCCGTGTTTTATGCACAGCGAACTTTTGCAAATCATCCAGCATTTCATCTGCCAATTCTGCCAATCACGTCATGGTATGATCTATGCGTCGTGCTTCTTGACAGTCGCAAGTTTGCTGCGCACAGGTATGTTTGCCTGGGCACCAGCCTTGGGGAAACCGGAAATGTTGACGCCCTTGCGGAAAATGAGTGTGTGCTGTCAAAGTGTTAGCAAATCTATTCTCACACATCACCATGCATCGACAACAACGTACGCTGCTGCCCCCGAAGTGGAACATGCCAGTACCTATAGGGTGTCAGTTGAGGCAAGTATGAACCCAAAGTAACACTCACATTGTCCCTTCTTGACATGGTCACCCTCCTTGACAGTGATATCACATGTGGACACTTCATCCATACCAATACCAATGAAACACATAAGTCCGATATCCGGGTTGTCCGCCTCCATGAAGATGATAGCTCGAGTCGCCATGTGGGAGATGTATGACTGACTGCTAGTCAACCCGGCCTTGGACTGCGCAGCATCATTCGTGTTGAAGATAGCAGCAGAGATCTTCTCAGAGAAGTACGTTCCATCAGCAACAAAGGCCTTCTTGATGGTGCCGCTGACGGGCGCGTGCCAGCGGTGGTAGCTGAGCGCGGAGAGGAAGGCTTGATAGATTGTGCCGCCGACGAATTGAGGGGCCAGGGAGTCTCCGGCCATCATGTCGGTGAGGGAGTACTTGTTGCCTTTGGTCCAGAATTCGTCGACGAGCTTGACGTTGTGTTGGAGGTTGAAGGGCTTGGACTCGCAGGCGTTGATGACGACGCTGTCATCGTCTGGGTCGGCGGTTTCACGGTAGCCATCTTGGAGCTCACGTGTGAAGAAGTCTGTATTGCGTTAGCTCGATTCGCATCAGGTAGTGGGAGCTCTCATTCTTACGATCCCAAGAGTTGTAACCGTAGGTTGGGTGATCAGGATCGCACTTGAAGCAGTCCTTGAAGGTGAGCTTCGAGTCCGGGCCGGTAGCTTGGTTGGCTACGGTGCAGACGTCGTTGATGGCTGTCTGACCGAACCAGCCAGTCTTGTGCTTGGACAGGACTTTGGCACTCTCGGGAGACTGCAAGCAATTGTGAGCAGTTGAATGACGGTTGGCGTAGAGGGTGACATACCTTCAAGAACTTTCCCCACTCGTTGAGGACCTTCTTCATGCCTTTGTTGAAGTCGTCTGATGGAGGGTCAGTTTGACTCTTGTATACAATAGAAACATGACTGACCGTCAAGGAACAGAGCGTAACCGGAAGGTGTTGCCATTGGCCAATCGAGAGTAGCCTGTAGCATATTAGCATGGAGTTCCAGCCAACATGGGTTGTATGTTACTAACGTTCATTGGCACACCGACAAGACCAACTTGAGCTTGGTGCTCAGTGAAATGTGGCCCCTGCTGCATGATGTGGTTCAACACCTGCAAGAGATGAGGAAAGTCACGGATCTGCTTGTGGCCAGCAGGATCCTGCTTGTAGACACTACCACTTTATCAGCACCCTCGAGATATACCTTGTGAATCCATCTTCACTCACCCTCTGTTCGGAATCTCCTCAAACATCGCCGTCGACAACATCCTCAACTTGGGAGACTTGTAAATCATATCGCCAAACTCCTTAAGCACCGGGTTGAGATCCTCGTGCTTGACCGGGTTCTTGTCGACATGCTTGACCTGGTCTCCGAGCCATGCGTTGTGGGTGCGGTGGTCCGCGGGCATCCAGCCACCAATTCTGTGAGTTTCAAAAGGGTCATGTTAGTAAGGCAATTGACAATTGTGCCATTGGCCTTGGCGGCGGTTTCAGCTTGGCATTGGCGTTTCAGGTTCTTGCTTACCTCTGGCGTTGGTGCTCATCGGGGATGTCGTGCTCGATCTCGTGAGGAATGTCGGTTTGAGGCATCTTGTATGATATTTGTTGATGATTGTGAAGAGTGTTGCAAGAAGGAAAAGTGAAGAGAAAGGGCAAGACGCAGCACTGCCGTGGGTTACAGGTCCACTAACAAATCAAGCAAGATGACGAGGGGTAGTGACGTATTGTTTCCACGTGTTGATCTTCGCGCTCCGACTTTCCCGCCGGATTCAGGTCCGCTAGCATTGCTTCACTACGACAAGAACACCTCCCCGGCTCGAGGATTGAGCATGCATGACAATCTGCTGATAACCGAGTCCCTTTTGCTGCCAGAACACCAACATCAAAGCCAAGAACTCAAGACCTCTGACCTTTATTCTGCAATGTCTGTACCACACCTCTTTCCTACATACCCACGCCATCTCGTCTCGTCTCGTCTCGTCTCAAATCATAAACTCCCCCACCTTATCTATCCTCTGAACACAAAATCCTCCTCCACAATCCCACTCTTGTCGCAAATCTCCCTAAACCCGCCCCCCTGCCTCCACAGCCTCCACGGCACCCCCATCTCCTCAATCCTGCCTCCACCCATTACCAGAACCTTGTCACTGTTGATAATCGTGCGTAACCTATGCGCAATGACCAGCAGCGTCCTTCCCTCAAACGCCGTCTGCATCGTCTTTTGAACCAAGTTATCCGTGGCAAGATCAACAGCGGACGTGGCTTCATCACAGACAATGATGCGACTGTTGCGCAGCCGCGCACGCGCGAAGGCGAGGAGTTGGCGTTGTCCGAGGGAGAAATTGAGGCCCTCGGCGACGACGGGGTCATCTATTCCCACGCTCATGCGGGACTCCGACGCCGCGGCGGCCATGTCGTCGGTGTTGCTGGTATCCGCTATCTCTGCATCGACGAGGTTGGCTTGGCGCAGCGCAGTCCACAACTCGAGATCGGTGTGCTCATTCAGCGGGTCGAGATTGCTTCGAACAGTACCCTTGAACAGTGTCGGATCTTGCGGGATGATAGAAAGGCGGGACCGTAGATCTGTCAGACTCATGCGGCCGATGTCAACGCCGTCGATGGTGATGGAGCCCCCGTCAATTTCCACAAGGCGGAACAGACAGGACATGATGGATGATTTGCCTGCGCCCGTGCGGCCGACGATACCGACACGCTCGCCACCCTTTATGTCGGCGGTGAGACCTTTGAGAACGAGAGGGAGGCCTGGGCGGTAGCGCATGGTCACGTCGGAAAAGGTGATGTTGCCTGTTTCTGGCCATGTAGGTGATGGCTTGACCAGAGCGTGGGATTCCGGCGTGCTAGGAATTTCAGAGGGTAACTCGTTCGCGTAGTACTGGATACGTTCGGTGGAGTTCATGGCATTTTCCATCTCGGCCAGTTGACGGATGGCGAATTGGATCATACCGACGACTTGAAGGACGTAGGTGAGGAGGACACCGGCTAGAGCGGGGGTGATGCTGATGACGTTTGTGACGATGAGGAGACAAGTTATCAGGGCGAGGGTGTTGCCGATGACGTCCAGGCGGAGAGAGAGCCAGCATTGGGCGGAGAAGGTGAGGAAGTAGGCCGAGTTCATTTCGTCGATGTTGTCTTCGAGTCTTTGCTTGTACAGGTCCTGCACGCCATAGGCTTTGATGACGCTGGTGCCTGCGACTGCTTCGCCGAAGACGGAGAAGACGCTTGAGCGGAGGACGGCTTCGTGGCGCTTGAGTTCGCGGTTGGAACTTCGGAAGTAGTCGCTCATGAAGTAGACGAGGCCGAGGGCAGGTACGACTGCAGCAATGTACTGTGTGAAGGTGTCAGCTTGATTACCTCGACGTGACCACCAGATACTTACGTAAGGATAGTAAACCACGATAAGAATGAAGATAGACAACACGGTAACCACTGTGAGGATGTACATTCTGACATGAAGTTAGCGTTCGAAATTCACATCATATTGGCATGCCACGAGCCTAATGGCTTCCGTCAGGAAGTTGTCCATGGTGTTAACATCGGCGCTGACTGTACACAAACGTCAGCAATGTAATGCCTCCAGGAATAACTCAATGACGTACATCTGTTGATGATACGTCCAAGCGGAGTCGTGTCAAAGAACCACCTAGAATACGTTAGACGAAGTGATCCCGGCATGTTCGAACATGATCTTACATTGGAGCTCTCAAAACACGTTGCATCGCATTGTGAAGCAGTACCTTACTCGCCTTCGTGCCCTTCACCGTGAGCATGATGGAGTACGAACATAAAAACACGGACTGAGCGAAACCGATGGCGGCGTAAATACCGATCTAGGAAAGGAGTCAGTCGATGTAGTTTATGTTGCAATCATGATCACTCACATAGCCTCCAACGGGCAGGTTGTATCGTTCGTCTGACCACCAACTCAACCATAACGTACCCAAAAGCTGAGCAGCTGCAAGCAAATCAGTTAGTCTCCGTCCCGTACTTTGTGACATCGTGACACATACCTTGCGCAAGCGACACCAAGATAGCCAAGATCGGCACGTTAAGTATCGTTCCACTAGCGGTCCAGTACTCTTTATACACCGACCACTTGATCGCATTCGTCTGCCTCTCCTCTTCTTGCATCAAGTCTTTCTTGGCCTCATGCACACTGACTTGCGTAGCCTTCCTCGACACCTTGGGCCTGATCTCCTCGATCGCTTCCTCTTCGTCTTCATCCTGCTTTTCCTTCTTGTCATGCGAGCTGGTAGCAGCGAGCATCTCGATGAAACCTGCATTCGTGGTGGAGAGCTCGGCGTATGTGCCAATGGCATTGATCTTGCCTTCCACCATGAAAATTATCCGATCGCAGCGGTCGAGGACATGAAGTTGGTGGGTGGCGAGGATGCGGCATTTGCCGTGAAGAATGCCGCAGATGGCTTCGTCCATCATCTTTTTGCCTACAGAGGCGTCGACGGCGCTTAGGGGGTCATCCATTACCTTTGCTTACGTTAGTATACTGGCAACAGCAGTCACTGGTACACTTACTATAATGCTGGCATTGAAGTAAATGGCTCTGGCAATGGAAATACGTTGTTTCTGTCCTCCAGATAATGTGATACCACGCTCTCCAACTTCCGTCTGATCACCAGCAGTGAACATCTTGAAGTCAGGTCTCAGCGCACAGGCGTCCACAACCTTGTCATACCACTCTTTCACAAAGGGCTGACCAAAGGTAATATTAGCCTGTACCGTCGCGTTCTGGATCCATGCGTATTGCGAGCAGTAAGCGATATTGGAACCCTGCTGTACCGTGCCGTCGGTCTGACGCATCTCGCCCGCCATCGCTGCAAGCAGTGACGTCTTTCCACAACCGACAGAGCCAACCACGGCAACGAGTTCGTTTCGCGAGATACTGAGATGAAGATGTTCCAGCTGGAAGGGTGCCTGCAATTCTACTGCAGCCTTCTCATCTGCGTCTCTGGCGAGCCTGGCATCCTTTGCTGACTCGTCTTCGGACTTGCCGACATCACCCTCTTGACTTCCACCGACAGTCTCCCACGTGAATGTGGCGTCCTCGAAAAGCATGGCTTCAGGTAGATCGGTATTCACTTCTCTTTTCGAGGTGTCATTTTCTGCGAGGAGGTAGCTTTCGATTCGGCCAAGAGAAACGTAGGCATCGATTGATTGTCCGATGACCATGGGTAGAAGGTTGAGTGGGATTCGAAGACTGGTGAGTGCCGTCAGTGAGTGATTGTGAGCATAAGACGCGCAACATACGAGTTAAAAAGAGCCAATGAACTGAAGATCTCGGCAGGGTTCAGACCATCATGTGTAAGAGAGTATGTTAGAAACGACAGGATAGCTGCCCAGACAGGAAGTGTCTATGACATCGTATTAGCTGAGACGTGCTTCTTAATCGCGACTCAAGACTCACCATCGCCACAGCAGTTACCGCACTACGCGCACTCAGCAGCACCTGCACCTGATAAATCTCCTTCTTCCTCAGCACCTCCAATTTGTCGAGGAAATACTTCTCCCACGCAAAGTACTTGACAAACCGAATACTCCCCAGCAATTCCTGCGTCAAAGAGATACGCGCGTCCGTGATCTTATTTGTTTTGCCTCTTCGTCGTGCCAGTGATCGGGTGATGAAGTACATGCCTGGACCCATGATGAGAAGTAGACCGAAGCCAGGGAGTGCCGAGGGGCCCAAATTGATCACAAGTTGGATTAATGCAATGATGACCTGGATCGGCGTAGTGACAAGCAGCTGACTCCATTCGACAGCTTGATTGATTCTTGACGTGTCGGTGCTCATCAGATTCGACACGCGCCCGTTTGACCAGCCCTCTTCCTCGTCATCCTTCTTTTTTGCCTCTTCCTCTTTGCTCAACTTCTTGGTCTTCTTTTTCGGCTTCTTCTTCTCGTCTACGACTTTCTCCTCACTAGCTTTCGTGACACCACTCCCACCCGCTCGTGCTCTCGCCGAGATGACCTGACTCTTCGCATAAATCAACGAAATCAGACTCCCCCTCGCTATCCCACCCACCACCAACGAGCGATACGCCCACTGATTGATCGACATCGCACCCGTCAACTGCATCACAATAACCCCGACCGCCAATCCCACACCTTGTCCCGAGTTCGTCTTATCGCCATAATACGCGTCCGACGAATACTGAATGATATACTTCAACATCAACGGACTCAGCGTCATCAGCACAATCGCCAACAGCTGACACGCGCCCCCAAACCAGAACTCTGCGAAGAACGTCCAATTCAGCGCGTACATCAGCGGGTGTTTCTCGCCCTTGTCCACGCGTCTCTGAAATTCAGCTTCGAGGCGTTCGGTGATGGGCCTGTTATGCCGTTCCGGCGCAATGCGTGGCAAATCCTGCAGTTCCAGCGGACGCTTGTAGCCCACGGCGAGCAGGCCGTTCGCCCACCAGAAGATAGACTGGGAGATGATGTTCGTGCTGAATTCGTTGCTGATGGGTCGTTCCTTGGGCGGTGGTGGAGGATTCCATGTCAGCGGGTTGTACCAGGATCCATTTTTGTAGGTCTTCTTCGGCTTGGTGTCGTCGTCGGAAGAGGAGTGGCTGCTTATCGGCCGTGTCTTCTCTTCCATTTCCATGTCCTTTTCGGGCTCGGGGGCTGCGATGGGCATGGAGGCCGATTCGGCGGCGGACTTGTCGGCCATTTGAGGGGATTGATTTCAAAGCAGCTGACAAATATGTGTGCTGTGCAGTCGACGCCGGGTAGGGGAGATATGGGATGTGTTTCTATGTTTTCATGCCAGGCTACAGTCACAAACACGCATCTACACGTCCTAGGCAGCCATGGAAGTGGTGAGTCACATATATAATTGACGCAGCCGAGGGGCGTCGTTGAAGAAAGATGCTCTGCTAAGCCAAGCCATTCACTCCTGCCTCATTCGGCGCGGAGATGATAAGGCACTCCGCATGGATGCATAAATACAATTCCGATCTTGATCTCAACTGCAGTATTCCGCATTGCTGGCCGGCAGTTGAGTACTTTGCTTGCAGCTCATCGACATCGTAGGCATGAGGTATGGGGTCATGGTCGCACAGTATACATCAAGATCACCGAGCTCATGGAAATGGCGAATGCAATTTCAGACTGGAACACGTTTTTTGTGTTGCGAACATAAGACGCCATTAATTTAGGTTCGGATCGTCGATTTAAGGTTATTAGGCTAATCTGCGGACCAAGATCCGTCGCGATCGTTCGGCTCGTCCCCTCCCTCATCCCTCTATCAATCATGACCCGGGAGCGTCTCCAGTCGGCAGAGTGACTCTGAAGGACAGGATCTGCGAGTCCAGATTGAAGCCGCTAGCATCGCTGTAGTTGAACTCGCCGCCATTGAGGTGGCCGTTCTGCGGAATCACATTAGCAAACTTCCAAGCAAGTAGGGGATAACACTGCGTCATTACCTGTGTGATGAAATCATTGTCGCTCATGCTGAAGAGGAAGAAGTTGCCATCGGAGCCGTCGTTGGATGGTGTCACTGGGACGAGTGCAAGAGACTCCCACTTCTCGTTGAGTAGACCATTGTCCTGAGCGCCACCGTTGTGGAGGTAGAAGCGGTTGAGCTGGGAGTTGACGTTGTAGTCTGGGACATACGTCAGTGGAAGGTATCGCTAATGGTTCATTGATACATACCCAGCCATGAGCAGTATGTGGCAGCTGTGAGGTTGGCAGCCAAGACACCAGCTGGCGCAACAGCCGCATTGTAGTAATCGTACTTTCCAAGGATGTTCGTTGCAGTCGAGATATCGAACACATCGGCATGACGGTACAAGCTGGTCGAGCTAGCCTGACCACGTCCAGCATTCGAGTCACGGGCAAGGACGAGGAATTGCTTGCCATCCACATAATGCATCTCTGATTGTGCAGCGACATGACTCTTGCCGGTGGTCTGAATGTACGATGGAAGAGGAACGACGTATTCGGCAACGAGCTCTGGTGTACCAACGGAGATGTCGTACTGCAGCATGCGAGTATATGTCTCTTTGGATCCACTAGTGCCATCATCTTGTATAAGAGCGGCTTGCATGAGTGCATAGAGGTACTGGTTGTCAGTAGAGATGGTCAGGCCTTCGAGACCGTGGTTGTTGTCGCGACCAGTGTCGGGGTTGGCAGGATTGACATCGTCGGTCTGTCAAGAGTTAGCGAAAGGACTGCTTGGCCGAGACAATCCACACATACCAAGCCAGAGTATTCAGTTGGAGAGTCAGCAGAGAAGCTGATGCTACCGTTACGCATCGGGATATATGCCGGCGGTGGCATGATAGCCTGCAGCATCTTGCCCTTCTCCGAGAACTGCCAGATGTACGGTCCATACTCGTCGGACACCCAGAAAGTACCATCGTTAGCAACGACCAGGCCTTCATTATCGTTGACAACTCTTGTGCCGCCAGTACCTGCACCGCCGAATCCATTTCCGGTGTATGTAGCACTAGGCAGCTGAGGGAAGCCTTTGTAAGTGAGGTAGGGTCCGTTGTCATTGGCATCGAGGCCAGTTGTGGGATTACTCTTTGGGTCGGTGAAGAGAATGGTGTCCTGGTAGAGCAGGTCGATGTTTGTGGTGACTGGGTTCGATGCGTTGTTGGTGAGCTGTGGGGTGAAGGAGATCTGGAACTTCTGGACTCGACTTTGGTAGTTCAATGTGCCCTCGGTGTTCCAGCCTCTGTCAGGAATAGCATAAAGAGTTCCTGTGTAGACTCCTTTCTTGCTGACAGTCCAAGACTTGCGAGGGATAGCAATGGAAGAACCAATGCCTCCAATAGTATCTCCGAACTTGTCATACGCGTCGCTGGGCACGTAGCCATATCCGGCAAGCTCGTTGTATACATAGGTGCGGCCATTGCAGGTGGTAGTGTTGACAGCACCAGTTGTAGTGGAGTTGACAGACTGGCGAGGCAGGAGAGCTGCTGAAGCAATAGCGCCAGAGAGTGCGAGAAGAGAGACGCTTTTCATGATGGCGAGTGGTCGAGAGACTTCTGGCAGGTAGTGTATGCAAGTGTCAAAGGCTTCAGAGGGCCATGCAGCCTTCTATACCTGCAAATCATTTCCGACATATACTCCGTGTCTGCAGCGCGATGCATCAAGGCCGAGATTGTCATACCTCTCGCCATGACGAGGTGTCGCAACGTGACTGAAACCCAATGGCATTTCGAGGTATGAAGCACGTGTGGGTGC
>Ga0268250_10001216_pt1 | contig 11390 bp, 15 predicted proteins | sample AgamicAsSfe_FD_200448 | JGI IMG/M metagenome (GOLD analysis project Ga0268250, IMG submission 200448) | Agave microbial communities from Guanajuato, Mexico - As.Sf.e (v2) (version 2) | ecosystem: Host-associated > Plants > Phyllosphere > Phylloplane/Leaf | place: Guanajuato, Mexico | collected... | reverse complement strand
AGCGATCGCGAATAAAATACAGGCACACTCTATTACTATAAACTTGAGCTGTCATGGTGCGGCTTCTTTGGCGCATTGATTTTGTCGACAGCCGCTCAAGCTGCCGATTTTCCAGGTCCTCAGTCTAGACAGCCATACACGTTAGGATACGAAAACTCAAGTGCTCGCTTAGTGGTTTCAGCTGTCGTGCGCGGCGTCGCCTGTAGCGCACTCGGCCTCATTCGATTCAGAATCTTATCCCATGTGGAAGCCACCCCCAGTGACATCGAAGACTAAAGCACGGACACCCTAGGTCGAGAGAATTTGTGGAATTGTGAGCCCGTTGAGGCTTCAAAGTTCAACAGCGTCTAGAGATAATACAATCGTTTCGAGGGTCAGCTTCGCATCCCGCGCTGCTCTTAGAATTTAAACTGCGCAACGTCGGCCTGCGGGTTCGCTCGCCACCGACATGACCAACCACGAACTAGCTTGATCAGCCCTCAAGATAGTTGATACCATCACGTGAAAGCGGGCACCAAGCTACTTTTACGTTAGTCCTTGGCGAAGCGGGGGGCGCCGAAGGTCGACAAACTCCAGTTTGAATTGTGAAAGCAGCGCGGGACGCGAAGCTGATCCTCGAAACGAGTGTAGCACAAACTTGGCTTTTGCTATCATCCACGCCTAAGGGTCGGGATTCTATGGAAAACCGTCTCGCGGCACGAATCTTCCGGTTTTTGTAAAATGTGCCGAGGACATTTGCTCCCGAGGCTGAGCGAAACCATTGACTATGAATTTTATAGTGATGTAGGCTCCGATTATGCTCGTATCGGCAGAGTTGAGCTGGACGCTGGCGGCTGGGTCGACGGTCTCGAGACCTACTATGCACGTTTCAAAGACAACAGAGACAACTGCTTTCAAGCACGCAAATCTGGAGCGAGGGTAGTTATGCTGCCTCGTGATATCTGGGAAACCGATCACGCGACTCAGTCATCCAACTGGCCTGGTGACAATGGCAATTGGACTGATTACATTAATCATCCTGATCACTTGATCATTGGTCTCAAGGACAACGACATGCTTGACGGTCTTGTCTATGACATCTGGACGAGCCTGACGGCTCTTTGTGGAAATTGTCACAGACACAGTATCTGGATCTCTGGTCCCGTACCCACAGCCGTATCAGATAAGACTCGGAGTCAGACCGTGTCTTAATCAGCGGACCGTCATCTTCCACTTCATCCGCTTCTAAAGTCGTTTGGACTGTACTCCGACCATATGTGATCGCTAATGTCTGTATGTGCTGGGGAGCCAGGATACTTTGTTCCTCTGGTACTGCATGTGCTGCCATCACGCCCAACGAATGTGTCGCTTGGCGTCTCCCATCTGCTCTGCAATGAATGTGGCCAGTACCGCTCTCCGTACTGGCAAACATGGTCCCAGAATTGCCATGGGACGCAGTTCGTCAACGAAAGCTCGGTCTAGCCAGGAACAGATTGTTTCGTCTCATTCATCAAGGTCTCCACACCAATGAGCAAGAGCAGATGGAGACAGAAGGAGCTGGGATGATAGAATGCTTCCGTGGCACCAACCTTCACCGAATTGAGATCATAAGTAACATTCCTCTGATGCAGCTACATGATCACTAAAGGTCGCAGAACTGTGTTGTTTGGGCAGCTCAGGTCCTGTGCGACAACAAGAATCTGGGCTACAACGTGGTATTCCTTGAAGCCGCGGATTTTGCCCCAGGCGCAGCGTTCAACCTCAATATCACGCTCTCCGCATGCTACATCGTTGGCGAAATTATCTGTTGGTCTTCATTCCCTCACTCCAGCCGAGCGACTCTGTACACGAGTGGACTGATATTGATATCCCTCTGTCTTGTCGCACTCGGTGGCCTCGGTAAGTCACACTACACCGAACGCCTGTACAGATCTGTCTCACTCATACAAAATCTGTTACTAGCCAGATGAACTTAAATGATAGAGAGAAAGAGGTGACCGTTCATGTAGAGAAAGTGATATGATCCTACGGGCGGGCGAAGGAGAGATTCATCGTAGCCAGAGTTGGTGCTGGATAGGTCGCTGAACTGGTCTACCAGATCGATCCGCTAGATCGCTCGCCAGAACAAATCCTGAGCAGCAATCTGGTAGATCTGGTAAATCTGGCAGACTGTCTGGCAGTTCTCCGGCAAACTTCTGATTGCCTTGGCTAAATTTTGGGAGCTATATCGGTAGAGACCTTCTTGAGAACGCGTCTAGACAAGCCATGTTACAGCTACTACATAGCGATAAAACCTTCTCACACTCCGGCGTAGACCTTACGAAGCTTTCAGATACTCTCTTCTTCCAATCTACTCGAGTCCCAGAGCGAATACTCAGCTCCATTGACAACCCTTGCGCCCCCCTCTAAGCTCAAAATTGCTACTGAATTCCAATGACCTAACGACTTCCGAAGTACTGCTGTGAATACTAATACCTCTCGCACCGTTGGAAACCTTAACTACTATAGAGACGTCGACTTTACACACGTCTACTGGAGAGAAAAAGATGGTTCCAAGATATAGCTCGAGGGTTGCTTAAATGGCAAGGGTGCAAGCAAAAGCTAGATCTTCAACTATGGCGGACGGATGCGAGTTTCGGGCATAGTCCCTAAGGCTTACTACTAGGTCTGTTGCTCTTGCTATAACAAACGCATCACTCGTTGTGCCTTCGGCGTAGGCTATGGCACTGCACCTGGCATTAAGCATCTGTTAACCTACAACATTACTATACGTGGCGAAGGTTAGGCCAAACGTAGTCGCCTATCTAGCAGCTTTGCTGCTTCGTCAACTAAGAGCTCTATTTATAGACAAGACATAGAGCGCTATGGGACAGTCTTCCACCTAGCTGCTTAGAAAGCTCGAGCTGTGGCTTTAATTTGTTATAACAACTATGCATTTTAGCTCTTCGAATCGCCCTGTCCATAAGACCTTTAAATTACACTGAAGAGTGTCAATGTTTATTCTCAGTCAGAGATAAGGAGGTTCCTTAGGGTGAACGTACTTTGGTTCTACGTTTCTGACAAGATGTGCACGCAACCTTACAGAGCTGCCGTTTTGCTCTGGTTGATGATGAAGTCTCTATGATATGATGCCTCCAAACACGAAAGAGATGGCGGCGAGATAGTGCTGATTCGTGGTCACAAGTGTTCCACTTGTGGATCGTTAACAGGAGATAGTGACTGGATGAGATCGAGCCTTGGGATTTCGAGCCCTCAAAGAAACAATCATTGACTCACACCAGGCTGCAATGAGTACTGTACTTATATTCTGTATTGTGATCTTCTCGAACACCTCCCGCAGGCTTTCCTGAACTGCCGCGTAGCCAAACTCGTGTCGATCGACTCCGTCATTAGGGCAGAAAGGTCTGATTGACTCTGAGGCTACCGGATGAATCAGCCAATGAAGTCAATAACGGCGCAAGACCGAGAAATGCAAGGGATTCTCAAAACAAAGTGTGTTACGATCCACGCTGGACTGGCGTAAAGCCCATATTCCAGACCGAAGCGACGCGAGGACTAAGCACAGATCGGGCATGACCCGATGGTTAGCAGCTTGCCTCCATATTTGCCCAATGGTCCGCACCCTCGATGAAGAAAGCTTTGTGCGTTCTTTCTCGTTCTTCTACGATACCTCTGCGGATGACTTGGGACACACGCAACTATGGTGTGCTTACTACTTCCTTATTATGGCTTTCGAGAAAGCGTTCCTGACTCGCACCTCAAAAGCGAGACGACCACCAGGAGCGGAGTTTATCGTACAGGCTATAAAGATACTTCTAGATGTCACTTTCCTGTGCTCGAATCCTAACGAGACCATGGAGATCTTGCGTTGCGCACCGCTTTATCTGCACTCACTTTATTCCGGAGTCTAACATATCAGCTTGTTAGTTCCCGGCGAGGTGTTCGTACTACGTACTGGCTAATAACCACTTCTAGATAGGCAAGACGTCACAGGTAGCTCTCGAGTATGGTATGCATACCGGCATATGGAGACAGCACGGTTCGGAAGCACTCGTTCATGCATCTCGCAAGATATGGTGGACAGTGTATGCATCAAATCGGCAATCATCATCGCTCATGTGATCTTCGTCATCGATCCGAGACGAAGACATCGGTGCAGAGCTGCTCTCGTACCATGAATCTCTCTGTAAGGTCATAGTTCTTGACATTCAAATGAAGCTCTCACGTGCAATTGCCAAGATGTCGTAAAATGAGTCCCTCATAGAATGGTCTTAGTGACGACGTTTCCTAAATTACTTCCATCGGTCAGATTGGTGAAACGGTATTACCAGGCTGTGGTGGCGTCACTGTTTTTTGATGGCTAGTAATTGCTGAACACTACCGCCTTTCTTCGCATCATCAGTCGTTGCATGCGCGCAGTCGTAATGCTCCATCGATACTCGGCCGCCATGACCAATACACAAAGGAGGCAGCAGATCTAGACCTCCAGGAGACTGGAACAGAGGCGTGACCATCGTGAAAGAGCCATTCATGTACAGTATTGTCGTATGACAGCATCTTAACCTGTTCAGTAAGATATACAACGAGCATTTGATAAGACTGGCCGACATAGAGAGCGATCTTAGCCACAGGACATGGAGAGAAGGCAGAGTAAGAAGGAAACGCGGCGAGCATGATCACATGGAACACCATGAACGGGATTCACGCCAATGGGGCTTGGGAGCGGAGAAAGTGAAATCATTAGTGGTTCTTATTGATCGCGATGCTCGCGTCTGTGAGACATTTTACATATCATTCGTTGCGATGATTGTGTTGGTATCCGTCAAGCTTGCCCACCATAGAACCGTGTGCTATACCAGCCTCGCAAAATCCCGCTTCGCATGATAATGGGAATTTACAGGAAATCCGAGATGTGACGTTTCGTTATGGGAGAGAAGAAAAAGACGAGTGAAAACATTCAGAGGCCCATATTGACGATCCTGAATCCATGCTCTGTAGCAAAAGAAATCCAATCAACCTCATCGCCATCACCACAACCAAATTGGATTTCTCTCTTCTGCTCAGCGCAGACCATCTCAAGCAATTCTCGAGACTTTGTGACGTTGCAGCTGATCTCAGTGCCTTCCATGGCGCGTATGACGCCGATGGCTCGGTTCCTGTCATGGTCGTTGCTACTATTTACACCCGCCAGGAAGACAGAGAAAATGATGTGGTGTTGCTCGGTGCTTTTTGCTGCAACCAACAGGACCGCCATGGCGAGGATTCGGCGACAGTGACTGGCGACTTCTTTGCGTTGAGCAGGCGAATTATGAGCGCGTTGACCGCGGTACATGCTTGTATGCAAATACACCAATACGGTGGAGTATTGGAGGGATACCTGTAACTCTGTTAGCCTAGCATTCTTCTTCGAGCAGATAATCTGCCCAAGCAAAGGGAGGAGAAGAAGAAGAAGAAGAAGAAGGAGAAGAAGAAGAAGAAGAAGAAGAAGAAGAAGAAGAAGAAGAAGAAGAAGAAGAAGAAGAAGAAGAAGAAGAAGAAAAGAAAGGAAACAAAAAAACTAAGATCGAAAAGAGACTCACGAAATCAAACACCGCTCGCGACAGAGCAGGCAGTCTTGCACAAGCTTCCGGGGAATCTTGCGCCCATGATGCCGGATACTTGATGTTCCGAGATGAGTAAAATTCATTCCTGAACCTCGTCACACGATCTTGATGCTCAGCAACACTGCCACGGCCGATCTTGACATCTTCTCGCATCTGCAATGCCATCCGACTCAATTTAGCCAACCATATACACATATAACTACTGAGATAGAAGACAGCCGACAAACCTTCCATCTCAGGGTTAGGCTGTTGAGTTTTGCTTCCCGGTTTACGCCATGGAGGCAAAGTCGAGCCACGCATTAAATATGCTCGAATGAAGGATCCTGACTCTGTGTTTCCTGCAAGACATGATTGTGCGTCTAGGAATAGGGTAGACCAGAGGATGTATGCTTGCAGCTCAGTGACCTCGGCGTCCCCACGAGAGTATGCCTGACGGGCGAGTTGTTGGAAATGTTGGGACCACATGACGTCGTCACGTGAACAGTCTAGTGTTGCGCAACAGATGTCATATATAAGAAGGATGAAGTGGAGATATATCAGAGATCCTGGTGACAAGTCTGTGCTTGACATGCATGCGGAGATAGCTTGATGATAATGTTGGAATGCTCTCGCTAGAAGATGACGTTGCCCCTTGAGCGCCAGGCTTAGTAAGGTGATGGCACATATTGCGTGGTACAGCTAGTAGTATGTTAGTATGAGGGATCCTCTCTGGGCGACAAGAGGCAGAACTCACAGGTCTGAACGTTCGAGATGCCTGTACAATAGCATCCTCATTCCCACAGTCGCTCAACATGAATCTCGCTCCAAGAGGCATCATCCTCCTTGAAATGTAATACTTGTAATGCGTCATAACTCGATCAACGTCCCTAGGCTCAAAACTCGCAAAATCTCGTTGTGTTGAAGGCATACTGGACATTCGAGTCGTGAGCGATGTAAAAGAAGATCCGCGTTCCGGAAGTGCCATGAAGTAAGGCGTATCTTCGAACTCGGAGAGAATGACGAGATTGGGATCTTCTGAGAAACCAAATTTTGACACGGAGAGGGATGATCCAGAGCTGCTCCAATGCCGTCTGATCAATCCGCCATACTCCGGCAACTGCCAGAAACTATCCGGTGTGAGGATGACGTTAAATGTCCCAGGGGGTTGTGATAGTGCTTTCCTTTCTCTTTCATCCTCGTTACGGAGTTCTATGAAAGGCGGTAGTGTCGGTTGATGTTGAGCATATAGCTGACGAGCCATCAGATGCATCCGGCTCTTTCCATCCCAGGAGGGACTTCCTGTTGTCGATACATGCTTGTGTTTTTGTCGCGTACGAATGTTTAGATCGTTGAAATTCCATCGTTGACCCCATACACAGTCTCTTCCCAACCGAGCACAAGACGAACACGTTGGTCTGCCCTCGTCACATTTGACCTTTCTTTGTCGACATGTCCAGCACCCGTTCCTTGATCTTGATTTGGATTGTCGTGTACCTGGTCGACGCCCACCAACGGCCGAGTCGACCTCCGAATTGGACCCTGAGGATTGCGCTCTCGATGGACTGGATTCTGGTATGGGTACTGCAAGGAATGGAGACGCAGAAGTATGACGAATGTTCATGACTCGTAGGAACTTCTGTGTCGTACGGGAATGAAGAACTTGGCAGCGGCAAATGACGGGGTTTCGAAGCGGAGCAGAAGCTAGTGAGACTGGTGGAATTTTATGAGACAGAGAGTGATCAATCCTGTATTAGAAGCCGGCAGACCTTGAGTTATAGATATTGTAGCTTTGTAAATAGTTGAGACCACAGTGAGTTTTGTTGCTCCTGCAACAATTCTCGATTGGGTCTTTGAGCTAGGGCACGAGGATTGACAAGTACATTGATCTTTGTCTTTCTATATTGGGAAACGTAACTTTCAGCACAGCGGAGAAGCTCATACAGAGGAGTCATCGCCTGAAGGGATCCTACCATGTCTTCCCGTTGTGCATGGCATGGCATCAACGTGTTTTTCAGACCTAGCTTCGAACAACTTCCGAATCTGGAACCTCGACGTGAAGCACCGTCCCCGTCAGATGCCGCAAGGATCGCTAATTGTTGCGCAACGGGCATGGCGTAGTTGAGGCTTCAGTTGGATGTACAGCACCCTGAGATCTCATCGCGTACGTGTCGAAGCAAGCCTTGATAGGTTTGACAACAATCCCAGTGGACATGAGCATCTGTTTTGAGCTCACCCAGCCGTTCATCATGCGGGCATGCGGTCATGCTATGCAAGAAACTGAGACCGTGAGATATTCGCCACAGGGTGATCAAGGTACATTGGTGCTGGTGACAGTTCCTTCCGCCATACATAGGGCTGAGCATTTGCCCTTTCCATCACGGCCCGATAACCTTATTGACCCGATGCCGTGGAAGAAGCTTCGGCTCCACGACCATCGGTGTCATCACTTGACAAGCCGAGAGGACACGAGATCTCAGACATGAAACGCCAACGATCTTTGGCACATGGAAGAAGTTTAAGAGGAGGAAAGACATAAACCTTCCTCATTGCCATGTGTATTGCTCGATAGAAGGGGTTGAGCTCTGGCTCCATTTGATAAGATATTCCCGCTCGGGAAACACATGGCGCATACTGTCCCTACACTCCTTCCAGCTTCTTGCAGAGAGCGTGAACATTCAAGGGGTTTCCTGTGCCGCTTGTGCGTGTCGTTGTGGACCATGTCAGTCGCCACGGCGCTCCATCAACGACTCTTCCATAACGCAAGTCCCGTTAGGTACACGAATCTGTTTCCAGCCTCAGCTGTTGGAAAAAAAGTATGCAGGAGAGGCGATCTCCGTCTTGTAGGGAGATCCGATCATAGCTGGGACGACAGAACCGATGAAGCCGTACCGTATGCATGCGTATCCACACGCGTCATCGAGACAGATTCCGGCTATTGTGGAGGACACCCTGACCATTGTTGGGTATACCTTATCACCTCATGCTTTTCTTTGTTCTTTTTTTCTTCCCCCTTTTTGGATCATACTCTATTTGGCCCTGCGAGCTTTGCCGGGAAGCCTATCTGGCTACTCGATCATTCACATGTATGTGTCTTGTAATGCCAATATACAAAACTATCTCAAGTAGGCCCGTGATCAAATTGCATCCCTACTTTCGCATGGACGTAGTTGCCTATTAACCCTGTGATGGTCGTGTGGATATGTCGTCTCCTTAGATTATGAGTAAGCCTACTATGTGGGACAATCTTGGAAGCTTCCGTTATGTCAAGCAACACATTGATGCGACTTTGCGGCTGCCCCACGCAGTATGTATCGTTTCAACTCAGTAGTTGGGATGCGTGTTCGCTCGGGATGGCATTCCTCACTTCTGTGTAGCTCCTCAGGAGAAGATAGTATTGTTATGCAAATTATCGTAGTCGTCTTGGGACGATCGAATCGAAGAGAATCGTTCTAAGACAACCAAGGGGTTACAGAAGACATGGAGTCCGTTGATTCATCATCACTATGTCAAGAAGGGATCGTGGCGACTCTGGTATGGCGTGTTGGGCATTGTACCATGTCTCTCAGATCATGGAGATTGCTGCCTTGGTCTCCTAACCATGACTGCTCATTTTTCTATCACCCTCGTTCAACATGGCCCAAAGCTTAGTGCGATGAAACCGGGCAAACAGAGCTATGGTGGTCAGCATGAAGCAGGTATTTAACATGTGTAGAAATCACTCATGCGAGATGAGGTACCAATCGTTGCCCTGAGCGTACTCGTTCGAACGGAAAATCGATCTGATCGAAACAAGTGCGCAGGCGCCGTAGAAGGAGATTTGCAATGCTGACTGGCAATAGTTGGCATGCTGATTGCGTATTGCGTATTGCGGATCGCGTATTGCGTACTGCGTACTGCGTACTGCGTAATCTGTGTCCCGGACTGTCAACCCCGGTGTCTGCAGGGTTCAGAGACCATGCTTATCGAAGACGGACTGAAGGAGTCATGAGTATGGTGAGTTGGACTGTGCACTTACACAAGTTGACAATCTGCCGAGAAGGTGTCCTCGTCAGCAACGCACTACCCAGCGCTTGGTATTTTCCTTCGAGGGTACGAACCGAAAGTGCGGTCTGATCTCGGATTCGTCAGTCAAAGAAGTATCTGAAAGCCACGAGCGGCACTCGGGAAACTCCCGGAGCTGATGCCGTTAGGACTCAAACATTTCATTTGAAAAGGCCTCTTCGTAAACCATACGCCGTACAGTAATTGATCTCATCCTTCATTAAGCCAAGCATGCCGCAACGCAAAAGTCACACAAAGTCTCGTCGAGGATGTATTGGTTGCAAACAGCGTCACGTCAAGGTCAGCAACTGCACTGGATACGGATTTCCGTAGCCGTAAACCACTTCCGCTCCTCCATCCCGCGACCTAACATGATCACGTTACTGATACACACCATTGATAGTGCGACGAGGTCTTGCCGAGCTGTAGCTACTGTCTCAAACGAGGTATTGTATGCAGCTTCATCGCTCAGAGCAGTGACATCAGAGGCAGTGTCGCCACATCACCATTTAGCCAACTTGACATTGGTGCCTTTGCCCCTCAATCTGCCATCTCTAGGATCTCAGAATTGAGCCTAATGCACAATTGGGCGACCAAAGCCTACAGGACCGTCTGTCAGCATTCGGACGAATCTTATCTCTGGCAGATTGTGGTCCCAGAATTGGCTCTTAGTCATGAATACCTGTTGGATGCTCTTCTTGCGCTATCGGCGCGACAATTATCCATCTCTGATTCAGACGAGGCCTCTACCTGGGATCGTGCCGCCTTGGAATACCAGGACAGAGCTCTGACAGGCTTCCAGCTCGTTCTGGGTGATGTCGACCTCACGAACTGTGAGGCTGTCTTTGCATGTTCGATACTGGTCATGGTCTTTTCCATGGCAAGATATCACGCACGAGAGGACAGTCATCTCTCGGATGCTCTGGTGGACATGCTCAAACTACGCCAATTTCTCGTTGGAGTTGGCGTGGTACAAAACGAGCATCATGATCACCTGCGTCTCTCAAGCTTGGGGGCATTGTTCACTCCTCATACGCCACCTCAGATCGAGTCCGAGGACAGCACTGGTGTACCACTCCCAGAAATGTACCGGTAAGACTCCTCTATTTCGAGACGGGCGCTGGTAATCGAGCTGACATTCATCAGTATAGTTGATTCTACCTTGGAACACTTGCGTCGTGATATTTGCGCGGACACCAACGCGATACCATACTCTGATGCTATAACTAGCCTCCAGCAGGCTATGCAGACCTACTGTACAGGTGGCCTCTTCTCAGGAATCATGGTATGGCCAGTAACGCTGGGCGAAAACATCGTGCAAGTCATAAAGAAGAGAGAGCCTCTGGCTCTTGCGATCCTTGCACACTATGGTATCATTGTGCATTTGCTCCGAGACCGATGGTGGGCAAGAGATTTTGGTAAGCGACTGGTCAGAATGATAGTACCAATTCTTCGAAGGTCTAATAAGGCATGGGCTGTTCTGGTACAAAAAGCCTGGGCCGCGGTGGTCAACGACGCATCATCTCAAAACACTCCGTCGGATTGAAGATGACGCCCCAAAACACAAGACCGACCATCTGGACAGAGGGTTGTATATTCATACCTCGTGCCTAAGAATGTTGACCATTCAGCTTGCTGTATTCGGCTTGCTGTGGTAACTCCCAGCACTGCTGATGGGTTCGTACTGCCCTCAAATATCGGTCTTGCTAGACAGATGATTGTCTGATAAGTAGTCATGCTGGCTCTAGATCCCCTTGTCAAAAAGCACGCCTGTTCGCACGTGGAGGA
>Ga0268250_10001212_pt1 | contig 11401 bp, 7 predicted proteins | sample AgamicAsSfe_FD_200448 | JGI IMG/M metagenome (GOLD analysis project Ga0268250, IMG submission 200448) | Agave microbial communities from Guanajuato, Mexico - As.Sf.e (v2) (version 2) | ecosystem: Host-associated > Plants > Phyllosphere > Phylloplane/Leaf | place: Guanajuato, Mexico | collected... | reverse complement strand
AACAGTTTCTCAAGCGACAGCCACCGACGTCACCCAGCATTGCAATGCAGGTCCCGGACACTTCTCTTCTCGGTCCCTCAAAATTCTGCAGACTGTGTCTATTTTGAGCATGTGCAGTCCTCGGAGATCGCGCGATACACAAGCAAAAAGTTAATCAATAGCTGCTGCTCGGTCGCTCAGTCGGTCGCATCGACTTGGGGATTACTCGACCGTTATTTCTTTATCTTTCACGTGTCAAGGGATCCCAAGGTGCTTATCCTTAATTTCAGGGTCATTGCCGTTATCGCGGAAGGCTGTTTCGCAAAACGCCCGTGGCGTGCGACAAAAGCTTGAGCGTGCCGATCCTAATGCCGCCCCTGCATAACCAAGGCCTTCCTTGGAATCGTCGTGGGGGTCGGGATCGATGCACAACACCATCAAGAGGGATCTCGACTCCCAAGTCCGGACCCGCTGTATCGCATTGTCTCCATCTTTCTCCCCAGATGTTATCCGGCGATGTGCGCAGGATGAGTGTCCCTGTGCGAAGTCAGTTCCAGACACCGGATAAGGCGGCAACTTTCCCAATGCTTGTGGTGACACCAACCCAACGACTTGTCGAGCGGGATACTCTCCACATGTTATCCATATTGACGATTCATGATTTAGGCAGACGACGTGTCCTCGCAGGACAGATTCTAAGCGATACGTTCTTAGAACTTGTGGTGGAGGAAGCTTGCTCGGCTTCCACATAACCCGATTCCGTTGGTACCAAAGGTGGTGGGTCGCTCTCTATGCAATATGTCATAACTCGTATCCTACGAAAAAGCGTCTTTAACACTTACTGTGATGTAACTTGTCGTTAAAACCCAACTCCTAGTGCGGAGGGTCGGAGTAAACCTACATTCGTCCGAAGCCTAGCGTTATGGATGTGACGAAAGATTGTTGGCTTCAGTACGCTGAAGATTAGTAACCGAACGGCACGACCTTACAACAATACTCGAACAACGTCATTTATTACTCAAGTACGGCAGTGTAGATCAAAATCATTATTCGAGCACAATCCGTGACAGACCCTAACGACCCGGGACGGCGCGCAGAGAGACATCGAATATCCTTGAAGCGTTGGAATATTGATCAACATGATTCTACGCCATCTCAAGCAGCTTTACCTGATATTGCTTGGGACGACAGATTACTCGATTAGGCAATAGCAGGAGTCCGTGGGTTGTAGCACCTTGTACGTGAAAAGCAAAGCCCCTTGCAGTAGTTGACTATTGCTGAGGTGAAGCTGCTAAAAGGAAGCGTTCCACCAGATTCTGCCGTGATCGATAGGTGAGGATTGTTGCCTGTCCGAGTATGCATTCCTCAATTTACTCCGTCAAGGATGATTGCTCGGATAGGGAGTATTGCAATCGGTGTGAGCCCTAGAAGATTGATGTGAAAAGGAACTGGAGGGCCTGCTACGTGAAACAATGGTGGACGACTGAAGGTGAGCTAGTACATGTACGCAGTATTACCATTAGGAGAAACACTGAGATCAGGGCTTCAAACTCGAAGTTTCTTGATTGAGAAACGCTGTAAGCACACTGTAGCATTATCGCTAGAGCTCTCGCGAAGAATTTAAACGAAGAAGTCTCTTCACCAGAATGCCAGGGCAATCGACAGATCCTCAAACCTTCCCAATCAGGAAGGAGGGGTAACAACACTTTGTTTGGTGCGCACGCCGCCCCACAAACAACCAACATTGCAAGCCCAGCCAGTGCATTCTGCCTACATTTCTACAAGTCAAAGTTCGTCCATTCTCTGCAATTCCTTGATTGCTCAATACAAGTGAGTCCATTCTTATCGCCAAGCCTGCTCTACGAGTTCCTTCACGCCTCGTGCCTTCATACCCCCCTGTCCAGGAATCGCATCGAAATCAAAGAACCCCTTGGCGAATAGTATGCCAAACGTGGCTATGAAGGGCTGTAGCATCTGTTTTGGAAAGAAAGGATAAAGGTCCTTATGTCCAGGTAACTCGGTTACTTGGTACTTTTGCAAGTTCTCCAACGGATCAAACTGCACATCGAACTTGACGCCTTTGACTTCTTCAGCTATAGCCACGAATTCTTTCCATGTCAGCTTCTCGCCAACGATATAGGATTCGGGTTGCCAGGTGGGGAGGTCAAGCAGACTAGCAGCAAAACGCGCAACATCCGTAGTGTGCGTGAAAGCGACAGGCACGTCGCCAGATCCGGGAATTGCTGCAGCGTTGTTGGCCATATCAAGGACGACAGGAAATGGTCCCATGTGTGACTGAACCTTGGGTATAACGTAGTAGTCAAGAAAAAAGCCGTTGATCACACAGGTGTACTCGAGAGACGAAGCCTCGAGAGCTGTCATCGCAGCGAGCTTAGTTTCGGCTACCGGAAAAATCGCTTTCACTCTGTACTACAATGAGCAGTCTGCTCGTCAATCATTCAGAAGAAAGACTTACTCAGGCGTATATCGGATTCCCCAGAAACTTGGGATGTATCGCTTCGTGCTGGTGGACAGATCCGCGGCTCTGATCAATGCTATCTCTGGCTCCGCTCCAGCCATAGTGTCCAGAGTCGAGATGACCGTGCCAACATCATTGGATTGTAGGACGTCCCTGATAGCCTCCACGTTGCTGTAGTCAAGCCCAAGTACGGGTACGCCGAGCTCTTTGGCTTTGGATTCGCTGCCCTAAAGCTCCATGTCAGCGAAATACATAGCACGCGATACAACTACAAACCAGTCGAGCGAGGACGACGACCTGATGCTTCTCCTGTCCAAGGATGGCTTCGACTATAGTACGGCCGAGCTTTCCGGTTCCTCCTGCGACAGCAATGACAGACATCTCTACGGCAGGCTACTTGTTGTTGGAAGATGATGCGTGGTGTAATCGATCAGTACTGATGTGCTCTTTGATATGGCTCAGTATAGCACCCAGCGACTCTTTTTATACTGCGCAAGACCATAAACACACTTGGCAGTCGGCTTCGGAACCTCATTACATCCTGAATGACCAAGCATACCTAGGTACTCACAGCCTTTGTAAGCAAATCGTAAGTAGTCATTGTTCTTAGCAAAAAATGCATCCGTCTTCTATCTACGAAGGAAAATACATCCGGCCTTACTAACACGTCTGTGCGCGGTAGTCTTCGGATGCAATTTGTATCCGTAGGCAATGTCACATGTCGACAGCCTCCTCAGACGTTATCTCACATGCGTCTTGAGGCCGGAGCGATTGAGGAGTGTTGTGGGAATAAAGAAGGCCTTGAGTGTATCTACTCTGAGATGGACTAATGTTCTAGTGAGATGCACTCCAAACGTGATCGAGAGATGATTCCGATCACGTGCTTATGCTTTGTAAGCCCTAATCCACCAAACGACAAGATCATGTTCTCTCAGCCCAATCTTCTCAACCAACACAAGTGCAAAGCAGTGGGAGCTTTCACAACCATGCTCTGTCATAAACGAATCATCAACGTAAGTACTGTTCAACTCAATAAGAGAACCTTGGAAGTTAACGAGATCGTTTACCTTCATCAGGCATGCCAGCAGTGCAAGGAGAGAAAAGGACGCTGCGACGGTGGTCAACCTTGCTGTAGTTACTGCTCAAAGCATGAGAAACACTGTATCTATACGGTACGGCGGCGACGGGGCCCTGGGAAGAGGTAAACGTGAATAGGAGTTGTACAAGCGGATGAATAGCTTATCTTGTGCAGTAAAGAATCAACCAAGCCCCTCATACAGCAGCATGACCAGGGTAGATACCCTTCGGTGTCAGAACCTGGACGTACTATTGAGAGCGAACAATCAAGATGCCACGAAGAGGTGCGTGACGACACGGTAACTCAGGACTTCAGGGAAGGTAAACCCATAGAAGAAAATCTGGATCAAACTGTATATGACTGACCACGCTGCTCAAAGGCCAAGCCATTCCAAGATGCAATAGCACGAATAAATCAACCCGGAGTCCTTACAGTATTAGTGGAACCGAAAGGATATTGCCTACAGCCGTCAAGCAATTTATAGCATTTTCTGAAGACATCCGCACGACAGCAAGACAGATGCAAGCTCGCATACAGGCGAATCAGAGCTGCTTTGAGAGGAGGAAATTTACATCCCTTCCTCCTGAAGATCATGCAGTGGAATTAATAAGACCAGTCATTGAGGAGGTTCAGCTTCACGGGGTTTTCCTTACGACGGAAGATGTCCTGAAACAACTTGTCGAACAGTACCGTGCCGGCGTGGACGAGTGTTCCAATGATCCAAGTCGATGGGCTACGCTTTGTTCGTTCCTGGCTATGTCTGCACATCACAGGACAGCCAGTGGGTCCGTCGTTGGAATGTCCTCAATAGCATGGGCATTCTTCAAGAACGCGTTTGCGATGTACGTCGAGCTCGCCATTGTTCAAAGGCCTCAGATCTCCACCTGCGAGGCGTTGCTCGCAATGACTTTGTTCATGCTGCGCACCGCTGATGCCTGCGTCGCTGCACGACTGACAGCTACTGTCGCCCAGTCGGTGTACATGCTGGGTCTGCACAAGTACGAGCATTATATTGATCTGGACGCCATTTTAGCGGAAAGACAGAAAATGATCTTCTGGGTAACATATGTTGTTAATGCTGATCTAGCACACAGGCATGGTACACCCTCATCGCTAGACGTAGATAATTTCGACATAGCATTTCCTGGACACGTATATCATCATGATTCAGACCATTTAGATCACACAGAAGATCTCATACAGACTGAGCAAGCCATTTATCTCCGACGACGAGCTGTCCTTGCTGTGACGCAGTTGCGGATTCACAAAGTACTTCAACAAGCGCTTTCCAGGAATGCCAAGCGAAAGCTTTCTGATATTGAAGATGCCATCACAGCAATCGATAAAGAGCTTCAAGCATGGAAACATTCTTTACCAATCAGTATCCAGCCAGGCTTTCGATCGCACGAGTCGCCGCTCCTCGAAATGCCTATCGCTATGCTACACTACATCTATTTTAGTTGCATAAGCAAAGTCAGCATGGTAGTAGTATTGTTAGCCCGCCCGATGGTATCTGATCCCGTCTCCGACGATCAGCCGGCTGCTGAATTGAATGCATGCCCTTCCAGCAGTCAGCTAGCTAGAGCAGCCTGTGTAATAGCAGCTCGGGAAATACTTCGCGTACAGCTCCGCTTGCAATGGCAGCCATTGACACATCTCTGGTATGTATTTTTTAGAATTCGCTAAATGAAAATCTCATGTTCATTGGCTAACGGCGTCGAGGCAAACACTATGCTTCCCACTCTCCGCATTTCTAATCTTGTTGTCAGAAGTACTTGCGCATCCAGCGTCAGTTCAAGCGCGTACTGATGCTCATCTCATCCACGACTTCGTTCAATATCTTGAGCGCCTCCAAAAAGAAGGAGGTGATGTGCGTGATCTACTTGATGGCTGCAAGAAATTTTATAATATTGCAATGCGATCTGACGAGCAGACAGCTACCTTCGAACAAACAGCAGAAGTAAGTGATTCATCTGTTCCATGAAAAAGCAACGGCGACAAGCTGACTAGCTTGAAGATCCAATTACTACGATCGAGATTTGCGCAAGTCACAGACTGGTTGCAGCTCGCGCAGGGACTGCTAAGCAACATGGCCGCACCCCATAATCAGGCACGCGAAATCTTTTCGGATATTCTTGGACCCGCCACATCGGATGCGACATACGGAGCTTTTGTCCCAGCGTTTATGAAATCTTCCACACACAACTTCTCATTTGGCGTTTGAGGCGGGTCGCATTGCCTAAATAGAATCGATCCTTGCATTCTTCCGGGTATCATCTATGCAGGAAGTATCTATCCTAACGCAGGTAGAACTGTGAAACATGTGTTCTTGAGACATTTGCTTTGAACTTCTTGATCGCATGCATATACTCGCACCCTTTTGAGCTCCCTCGTGCTTCAGCTTGAAGATCTTTACTTTGACATTCTTCCGGCTATGAACTTTGAGTCGGTCAATGGCACATGATTACCAAGGACAGGTCGTACGTTGGATCTGGGTTGATCCCTTCTCAGTCAGCTCGGTACCAAGGTAGATTTATCCGCAATCACGATTCCGCCACAGCTGGAGCATCCAAAACTGCAGCGAAACTCCAGCACTGCGATAGGAGTGTTCGATAGCTAGTCGCAATATGCTGTCCCTACGCCGGATGTAATATGCGAGGTGCGGGATATGTGCGACCACCAAAGGCCCTTCCGCAGAACCCACCCCCGGCCGTCGAAGCCTTCCACGTTACTTGTGGGATTGTCATAGAGTATCGTTTGGTGATCTGATCGAACAGCATCCTTTGGCCGACTAGGTCTATGCTATAGAGGACCGACAACGAGTAAGAGAGTAGTGATGAAGCTTTGGGACGTTCTGCGTAAGCGAAGTGTGATGTGGTTGCCTGCTATGCCAAGAAGCGGGACACGGCTGCGGAGTACGCGAGGCTGAGACTGAGAACAATCCCATCGCAGCTAAATGGACAAGGCTTCGATGGGCAATATCTTTCGATCAACCTACCACCAAGCCAAGAACGCTGGTTCACATCAAGGAGCGGAAGCCGCGACCTACATGAGGAGCGATCGTGGCCATGTCGGCTACTGATGACTTCAATCAAGGTGATACGACTTACGGTGCGCAGAACGGTGCGGAAAATGCCAAGTGAGGCCGCTCCACTTTTTCTTGTGATGCGCCTATATTGACAGGCCCAGGCTATCGGACGAAGCACAAGTCGTCAAAGAGATTGTTCCTAAAACTCCGGACGGTCCCCTACCACATTATGTTTACATCGATGAGCCCTACCAGGCCTACCAGGACTTCTCTAGCAAGAATCTATATGCCTGGAAATTGGAGGCATATACCGAGCCGGTCAATCAGAACAATAGCTTGCTTTCAAGTGGCTTCTGTCAGAGGTGCCATGAGATAGGCAGCAACGATCTCGAACAGATCAAGGCGTTGAGACTAGACAATTCGCAAACTGCAATTATCAGGCTTGGAAAGGTTGATACCAGGTGCAAAAGCTGCAGGTCATTTGCGCGCTGGAGACTCGATGATTCCATCATGAACCAGACAAGAGATTAATTTCTTGTCAATCTAGGATCAGTGAACCTTGATTTACGTCCAGTACAGGGCCGGCTCTGTATCGTCACTGACGATCTGAAATCGTATACCTCTAGCTACCAGCGTCAACATCAGTGTTCCACTCAGCGTCTCATGCTTCCAATGAATACTGTTCCTCTGTGTTCCCAGGATGGAAATATACACCCAACCTTCGGACAAGATGAATGTGAAAACATCTCACAGTGGCTAAAAACATGTATGGCCGACCACTCGAAAGAATGTCCCGAGACTACAGTACGAACCGAATTCACAGTGTATTGTATTGATTGCGAGGATGAGAAAGTTGTTCCGATGCCTCACAACGCCAAGTACTTTGCTCTTAGCTACGTTTGGGGTGACGCAAAAGCACCAGATAACGATGACTCTTTGTCCGATGCCCCCCCCGTCATCAAGGACGCAATGATAGCTACACTACAATTGTGTTTCCGCTACCTGTGGGTCGATCGGTATTGTATCAATTAACACGATACAACACAGAAGCACCAGCAGATCGTCAATATGGGCAATATCTACGCTGAGGCCACGTTGACGCTCATCGCTGCAGGAGGCGCAGACCATACACTCGGATTGCCCGGAGTCTCTTCTTGTCAGTGCAATTCAGGTGAAGTATTGCAGCTGGGGCCATACTCCTTTGCGCGCCTCTTCAGCAATCCAGTCGATGAAATTCAGGGCTCCAAGTGGGCTACCAGAGGCTGGACGTATCAAGGGGCTGTCATGTCTGTCCGGAAACTGGTTTTCACGCCGAATGGTCTCTACACTCAGTGCAACATGCAGCATTCATTTGGGAGCACTCATCGTGTCAATGGGCAGACAATCATCTCGAGGAGAAGAAACACTGACCAATTTTTCCTGCACAGAAGACGCACGCCAAAAATTGCAACGACAGTAGCTTTTCCGGGTACCTCCACCGATGAGCCAGTTGTCCGTTCGAGAAGTATTCTCGACGCATTCTTCGATCACATCTCCGTGTATATGCGCAGACAGCTGTCTCACGAGTCAGATCGACTAAACGCCATCCAAGGCGTGTTGAATGAGTTCAGATCGCACGAAAAACCGCTGTTCCAAATATTTGGTGTCCTATTTAATTCAGCTTCAAAATGGACGATAAATGCAACACTCTTTTGGCGTATGCAGAACCACAGTGTGCAGCGACGGGCCGACTTCTCTTCATGGTCATGGCTCGGATGGGATTATATTGACGAGCCACCTTATCCATCTGCTCTTCTGTATGGTCTCGAAGACTTGACCACCGCAGAAAGATTCTCACATGTTTTTTGTTATACTCATGGCCTATACTCGTCGCTTGATGAGCACTCAGCAAGAATAAGCGTGGAGATTCTAGGTGGTGGTTTGCTAAACCTCACGGAGGCACATCGGTCCAACATAGCACTTGACACGGCACTGCCTCTAGAAGCTAGGATCATGCCTCATCTTGTGGTTCATGGCATTATTCTCCCTTTGATTTTCGACCGAGACGAGGGAGACCACTGGGTGAATGTTGACGCTCCAAGTGGGCCTTTCCATAAACCCTCCTCATTTCCTTTCACATTCAGAATGTGGTTGGATGTACCAGATGCTCAAGAACAAGATACGTTTCGTCGGAATCGAGTTAGAGAACTGGTTTTAGGACTTTTTGGTTTAGTCATACACACTCTGATACTCCGAGAGAACGAAAATGCTTGGACGAGAATTGGCATTGGGCAATACAGCTGGAGACTCAAGAACAAACAGAGTTGGATGGAGTGGGGGTATTGAAGTAGTCAAAGAGACGTATTTCAAAGCGCTCAAGAGATATCGGAAGCGCACCATCCGTCTTACTTAGGAAGTAGTTGCGAGGGCTTCAGATGCCGGGAGCAAGGGTAGAATCGAAGGATTTGTCAAGATAGGTATTTATCATCTTATTACCTTCCTGCGCATCATGTAAGATGACCCGCGAACTCTGATCATTGGTACTGCATCTAGCTTCTATTAGGGTAATGATGCGCGAAGGATAAATCGCTCGGCCTTACGAAAGTTCACATTGAGGTACAAAAAAAAAAGTGAGGCAATCAATTGCTCGCGCTTCATCCGGTTGCAGACCATCTTTCCCTTTTCGTCTCCCAATTGAGGCCGCACTGTCACAACTATGCTTATGGTGGACGTACATGATCCACAAGGATTTTAATGTTACATTGCGTATACAGGCTAAGTCAAAATGGCTACTGTCTTAGAATTGATCAACAAGCGTTGTCAAGCAATATAATTACGCCCGAGGCGTCCTACAAGAACACCAAAGGGCGTGCGAAAAGGCTCTGCTTGGGGTTGGTCCTTTGAATGTCTAGTAGCGTTGATTGGCCTGATCGTACGGGTGATCTCTGTTTAGGGCCGTTTCCCGTCTTCCGACCCACAACTGTGGACCTACTTGTAGTCGATGTCGCTTTGACGCACGTGCAGATGTTGTCGACATAAAAAACACGTACGTATTTATGTTCTGACATTGTCGGTCTAGATCCTCTACGCAGTAGACTCCACCACGTCACAAGCAGTCATAGGACCAGTAGACGCCCGGCACGGCTTCAGCACTCCATCTGCTTGACCTTCCGAGCATTTGTACCTGGAGCTACAACACTCTCAGAGTCTCATCTCGCGTGGTTAATCATCATCCTTGTATCGCTAAAGGTTGAGTTCTCCTTTGAGGCCTTGCAAAGCTTTGACCGCTATCTACCATGCAGAACTTAGGATGTCACCTAGATACATCAGGTAAGCTGAACAAAGAGCATGCATGTGCATCTTCCCTTAGACATGGATGAGAGAAGTATAAAAGAGTAGACTGCAGCCGGCCAAGAGAGCACTCATCGCACCATCAATCGCTCCTCTACAGACTTGACTTGATATCTTTCAATATCACAGCTCTTTTTACTTCTACAAAATGAAGCATTTTACCACTATCTTCGCCCTCGCTGCTGCAGTAGCAGCTATCGATATCCAAGGACACATCGAGTCACACTGTGGTGGTGGAAACAGGGTCACGTTCACCAACGTGAACCCCGACCGATGCTACGCTACCGGCGGTGTATCATGGGCTTACTCGTTCCGTGCCATTCCCACAAACTGGAGACTGAGCACCAGGTCGCACGGAGGAGGTAACTGTGGGCCTATAATCCATGTGTTCGACTCGAATGGCAGGGATCTGGTCTGCCATGGTGGAGAAGTCAACAACGTGGAGTACACGGGAGCTGGTTATAGCTTCATCAACAAGAGGAGGTCAACCGACGTCGCTTCTGATAGCCAGGACTGCATCAAGCCAGACCTTTTGGAGATTGAAGGCGGTTCGACATACAACCTTCTGGATCTCGAAGACGAGACATACAAGACCATGTAAGAGAACCTCTAACCACGAAACATAATGCTGGATATATCATACTGACAACACGGTCCTGTATAGGCTCGCATATGCTTCGAACGGCACAACTGCCTCGGATATGCCAAGCATATTCGATGAGTACATTGTACAGTAAGGTTACCCGTTATGACCCGAGATACACAATGTCGCGAGGCGCCCTTGCATCAAAAGCTTTAGATATCCGTCCATATCAACTATATCATCCCAAGTCTTTTGCGATGGGTCAAATAGGATGTGTTCTCTACATCTCCACTTTCTGGCGATGAATTTCTCAATTTCGCTCAAGAAATCGATGGTTTTGTGAGAACTTCTGAAACCAAGTCTGCCTCTTTACCTTTTATTTCGAAGTCTGTAAAGTTTCAAACGATCTTTATGTGGTCTGAGTCGAAGGTTTGAGCTATGACAATCGTGATCTTAACGCTCTGCAATGATCGGTCGAAGAAACACTTTCTAACAGCACTTCCTAGTAGAATTTCCAACAAAGGCTAGGGAATTATAGAGGCATTGCTGTGGGAGTGGATGCAAATCATGCGGGTAACGACTAAGCCAGCAAACGAAGTTAAAACATGCTCTTCACAACGGTGCTACAGAGATGCGGGCATACTATAGCGGTTGTCTATTTTTGTTGTTGTGTAATTTCCTATGCAATCTGCAGCACATTCCTTGTGGAGGCACGTCACCGCTTTACCCGCTTCTCCTTGATATTGCTACCAAAGACGTTTAGCTGTGCTCGGCTTCCCGTCTCTACAGGTCTTATATCAGGATCTTTGTTCTTCTCTTTAGCCTCTCGTTTCGCTTTGCGGTCGCGCCACCGCTCGCGCCAAGACATAGTTTTCAGGCGCTCATCTTCTTCGCGCTGCTCGGCTGTGACTGGCGCGCATACCG
>Ga0268250_10001211_pt1 | contig 11402 bp, 8 predicted proteins | sample AgamicAsSfe_FD_200448 | JGI IMG/M metagenome (GOLD analysis project Ga0268250, IMG submission 200448) | Agave microbial communities from Guanajuato, Mexico - As.Sf.e (v2) (version 2) | ecosystem: Host-associated > Plants > Phyllosphere > Phylloplane/Leaf | place: Guanajuato, Mexico | collected... | reverse complement strand
ATTTGCTTTGCTGCCGCTTCGAGGTCGCCAGAGTGTTTTGTGATTCTTGCTTTTGTGAGGTGGAAGGTGTAGTCTTGGGGGTTTGTGTTGAGGGCGATGGTCTTTTCGATGTATTCAGAGGCCTTTTCGAGGTTGCGGCAGAGGTGGTAATCGTAGTGTTGTGCGAGGAAGTAGTTTACGGCGAGATCCCAGTTCTTGCCGTTCTCTTCGTTCTTCTGAGAAGCGTAGCCGAGGACCAGTTGTTCGATGGTTTGCTTCTTCGACTCGTCGTTGTAGAGGGCCTTGACGTTGGCGAAAGACGAGGGAACGCCCTTGCGGAAGACTCTTGTGAGGTAGGCGTCAGCAGCCTCACGGAAAGCGTCACCTTGGAGGAAGTCGAGCGGCACACGTCTGGGTGCGTCAATTCTCTCGCTCTTCTCGGCAAACGACTTGTACAGGTCTAGCAGCTGGGTGTGTGCGGCCGGGTCGTTTCTGTCCAAGCCCAGCGTCTTCTCCAAGCCGTCGTAGTAGGCGCGTCTCTCGGCATTTCTCTCGAGCAGATTGCGGTATGCCTTCTCAGCCTCCTCTTTGCGATCCAGCTTCAACAAGTACTCAGCCCTAAGTTCCATGACTGCGGTTCTATCGGGGTTGGACTTGTAAAGGGCCTTGAGGCCTTGGAGAGCACGTTCGTAGTCGCCGGACTCGGCGATGATGGTGTTCTTGTACAGGACGGCTTCGTGGTGCTCGAGGTCGGTTGCGGGCGGAGGAACCTTGAGAGTGTCCTCGTACATGGTCAAGACCTTCTCGGCAGCCTGGTAGTCGCCTGCCATGTGGTGGGCAATGGCCATGGCGGTCCAGTTGGCGCGAACACCGGAAGAAGCGGTCAACATGGTTCTGCGACTGTCGACAAGGCCCTTCCAGTCGCGGGTCTGGGCCTGGAGGAGCGAGAGGTCGCGCTGGATCTGGCGCGAGTCGGGGTCGAGGCGCAGAGCGAACTTGTAGGCCTTGATTGCTTCGTCGTAGTTCTTAACCGAGCGGTACAACAGGCCGTAGACGTGCCAGCAGACATTCGACTTCATGGCATTCTTGAGTGCGAGTTTGGCCAGATCAAAGGCTTCTTCGGTCTTGCCTTGGGAGTTGAGGATCAAGGCCTTCATGGCCTGCGTGTCGCCATGGTTGGGGACCTTCTTCAAGACCTGGTCGGCAGTCTTGATACCTGTATATAATGTTAATCGGCGCCCGTCTCGGTGTGGTAAATGTTGAAGGGTAGATGCGCACCCCTCTTGTATTGCTTGGACTCGTAGAGCTGAACAACCTGCTTGAACAGGGACTGCTCCTTGGAAGACAGCGGTACTGACATGGTCACTTGTCTGCTCGTGTGACGGAGGAAGAGCTCGCTGTGCTTGCTCAGCTTCAACAGACACGATCCACCTGGTCCCACCAAGCGCACTTCGTCACCTGTAACAGGTTTATCCGATCACTTTGCCGATGTCGCCCACCGGACTGTGACTCCGACACAAGATGAAACCTCCCCTCACTTGGTGACTTGACCTTCTTCTCTATCTTCAGAAACTTTTATATTGATTTCGACATGTCGTCCGCTACACATCTGATTCATGTAGGTGTCATAAATACAGGCAGACTGTTACCGTTGACCACATGTCCCGAGTAAGAATCACATGCGAGGGACTCTGGCGTTTTCATTGCAATTCATGAGGTAGGTGCAGAAGCAAGTTTTTTCTTTTACCAGGTAGGTGCAAAGAAACACGCATAGCGGCAGAAGAAACTTGCGGTCCATTCGTTGAGAAAGCAGTCTGCCATGGGATTTACCTATCTTTTCTTGGTGTGTCAGATTTCTCCCTTCTCAGCTTTCGCACACATCCAGCTTCATGCCAGCCTTACCATCCTGACTCTCTATCAACCGCGTTTTTCACAACTTCTTAACACTCGAGCATACCTTGCCAGCGCCTCTTTTCTTAAGCCGAGAACCATTTGACGGTCACATGCGTCCTCATGTCTCCGACAACGATCGGCTTGACAATGCCCTCAGAAGCCTACCAACCAGTCGAACCATCTCACGCGACCTCAGACTTCCCGCAATGGCTTATTCTTTGCACCAACCCTTATATTCGAGAATTGTTCTGTCCCCTCCGCCCAAAAAAGCCGTGGTGGTGCAGTGGTCAGCACACCCGATCTGGTATCCTACGTTCGCTTCCTACGCTCGCTTTACCTAAGGTCCTAATACTCTCACTCGAGGGTCGGGAGGTCGCAGGTTCGAATCCTGCCCACGGTACTTCCTTTTTGGCCATGTGTTACTTTGCATTGTATGCTACGATCGTAGCATTTCTTTTTTTTGCTCTTGGGATGAATTAACAAAGCTTCACTGATCAAAGTCTCTTCCCGCTCTCTGCTTCGTCGGCGCCTTTGAATTTCTAAACCTTTATATTTGAAAAATCTTATGTCCCTTCCATCTAAAAAAGCCGTGGTGGTGCAGTGGTCAGCACACCCGACCTGGTATCCTATGCTCCTACGCTCGCTTACCTAAGATCCTAAAATTCTCTCTCTCGATGGTCGGGAGGTCGCAAGTTCGAATCTTGCTCACGGTGATATTCTTTTTTGTTGTTCACACTTGTTCCTGCTGTTATCAAGAGTATCCAGCGGCGTTTGGTCTTGTCCAAAGAGTATCACTTTGTCGAGTCTGCACAGGCGCTCCTCCGCTTCGTTCCAGAACGCCTGCGACTTAGTTTGCATCCAACTCACGATGCTTGTTATTAGTTTTGGTATTTTAAGAAAAACAACAACATTGCATGCACCAGATTTTTTGCAAAGGAGGAGGAGGAGAGTAATGACAACCAGAACAAGAGATATGTCATGAAAAGGTGTTCAGTGGTCACGCTTCCGAACAAGAAGTAGCTATGCGTTCCTACAGCACATAAACTCGCTGTTCGTCATTGTGGATGGCATTGTATTGGACGACTATGTAAAGATCCCGAAATACCATCTCGGCCCGTAGTATACTACACGTTCTCCAGAGACTTTCCACTTCCTCATGGCTGACATCCAACTCGTCTTGCATCCTTCTCTTGGATGTTTTTAGCGTCCCACAACCGTGTGAGCGCGTCTGCACCTTCCTATACCGACGGTCGCATGTCTCCTCCCCTTGGTGACAGATTTGTGTCTACCTCTTCATGCCTTGACAGCAAAAGTCTTCTCGCTCCATCCCCAGCGTCTGCTCAGCCGACTGCCGAACGACCTCAACCTCTCCTTGCTCATACTCGGCTCGGGGTGTGGACGATGGAAGACCATCGAGTGCTTCTGTTCCTTCTCATCTACATGTGTAAAGGTGAAGCATGAACCGCCACCGGGCATGACCGAACAGCCAGCGTCAGCCATCGCCGAGACGAAGTCGGTCCAGTAGATCTCGCCTGGGGTGGTTGGGTCTGCTGTAAACATGCGGGTGAGTAAGGTCAAGCTGTCCGAGGATACCTGGATCGAAGTTGATGAGCTCGGCGGCAAGACGATGGGCTTGGGATCCCATGTAGTGTCATCTGCAGAAGAAATGGGTGGTGCGGTGGGTCTTGTCTTCACCTTTGGCTTCGTCTGAGGAACTTGTGCAGCCGCTGGAGCTGCTGGCTCTCCCCAGGCAGTCTGCAGCGATGTAATGACAGACGATGCGCCCGGTGGCGGGGGTGGTGGTGGGGGGTCTCGTGGTCGCTTGCATCCTTCTACACTCGAGTCAGTATGATCACCCTCCCACCAGTCAAGGATATCTTACTTTTCTCATCAGCAGCCTGCTGTAACTGGACATAACGTAGCGCTCTTCGTTTCTGCTCAGCCTGCGTCCATCCAATCTGAGTCAGATACATTGGGTCTGAGTACAGCTTCTCTGAATGGCCGCTTTGCCTGATCAAGAGCATGAAGTTGACACACGCCACGTCCCAGAAGTCATGCGACGTCTGATCAAGCAGTTTCAACTGTCTGAGTACCACAGCTGGCTCATCTGATGGTGGAAGGCGCAGTCCGATGAAAGCTTGCAGCTTTGGCCACATTATCTTCTTCGCCCCATAGCCGCCGACGAAGGCTGATTGCTCATGTAATGGCAGTGTACGTGGCTGCGATCCGGCCAATTTGGCAAGCGTACTGGCGTCAACGGAGACACCGTGGCGAGGTCGATGATATCGAAGGCTTGATATGATGTCGTCTATGGCGATCATGTTCGATATGTGTGTAGCAAGTAACGGCGAGATACGACTCTTCTCGTTCTTTGCGTCTTCACGCATGAGGTGGTCGATGAAAGCCAGGTAGAAGGTGGGTGACTGTGACGTATTGTCGTTATAGAGATTGGTCAGGTTCCATAGCATTGGATTGGCCAGAAACACCTTCTCAGCTCGTGTAATGAACTTCGGCTGACCGCCTTCCAGGATCTTGTAGTGTTCCCGGAAGGACTTCTCTTGGGGCACCAAGCATTGTAGATCGCGAAGCTGACCTTGAAATAGTTGCTCAAGGTGTCTCTGGAAGTGCACGAGGATTGCCTCGTATTCCGTCGGCAGTGATTTGCCCGGCCGCACTTCGCCCCCCATCTCTTTCTGCATCTCGAGCACATAACAGGCTTGCTTGAGTGCGGTTCGGAGGTTGTCGGCCCACACACTATAGCACAGAGCGTAGTCCAGAACCCATTGCTCACGCCACTTCATCGCCATGCGATCATGCATCTCATTGTCCTTGGCTCGTGTCAGATGATCGCGGAAGTACTCTGGGTCAGTCTGCAACAGCCACAGCTCGTCAAACATGGCATCTCTTTGCTCGTGCAGGCACTCGACGATGGCGGCCATGTCGAGGCGTGGTGGACTGCGAAACGCTTCTGTACGCCGACAGACGAGTGGCGTCGGACCAATCTTGCCAAAGTCAGATTGCACAAGTAGGTCCCACTGCTGATGGCCTGCTGTGGCCTCCTCAAGACCCGGCTCAAGCAGCATCTCAACCATCTTGCGCAGGAAGGCGAACAGGGCTGCTTGTGCCTCGAGGATGAGCACTGCTCTTGGGTAGCCGATGATGTCGTGGCGATGTGCAGACTGCTTGTTCCATGGAATCAGACGGCCGAGATGTGCACCGTACATGATGACGCAGTGTGGGTTGAAAGAGGGCGGTCCCATAGTCCAGTTGAAGCCGACTTTTAGCTGTTCGAAGTCGTGCATGACCCAGTCAGCAATGTCGGAATCAGAGCGGTAGTGGAGCAGAGCCAGCAGATTCATGGGATCGTGCGATAGCGTCTCGACGTCGATGAAAGGGAGGAGGTGCTGTTTGCGGTGTGCGTCATTGTGAATTTTAATCGCCTGCATGGTCTCTGCCATGTACTGTTCAAAGCCGCGAGAGAGTGTCTTCTTGTCAATGGTTGATCTGTGTCCTCTGACGGTCCGCCTCTGCTCGTAGAGTAGCCTGGCGGTCTGGAAGCGGCGAGCGAGAATATCGGGCATGGCAGTGCGCACTACTGTAGCACGCTTCTCGACGCTCTTTCGTTGCCAGCGTTTCAAGATAAGGTCAGCATCCAGATTCAACCTGGCGCGAATAGCACCACGGTCAGCGTTGATGCTCTTGACGTAGTCAGCCGTGATCTGTGAAGCTTCTGTGTCGCTGTGAGCGATCATAGGGCGTGGGTTTGTCGGGTTCCAAAGAATGGAACCTGGTAGGTAGTGCTGGACGCAGGTTTCGCATGTCTCTGGACAGGTCGGGAGCGCTGCTTTGGAGGTGAGTGTGTAGGAAGGATATGAGAAGGGAACCTCAACGACGCTCTTGCTCTGCTCCATTGTGCGTTCGATGGACGCATCACTGCGCTGGAAATCACGCGACCTTAGCGCGTTCGATGACTTTTTCTTGATCTTGACGACCTGCTGTCGGCGAGGCATGGCTGCTAGATAGATGTGTTCCGCCGGTCAGAGTTGCAGTACTTGGGGATAGATGCAGAGCGAGGAACGGGAGGTCGTTAAAACCAGAGTGAAAGAGCTTGCAGCTCGAAACAAAGACAACACGAAAGCTAGCGCGTCAAGTGAAGATGCAGCACCTGCAAACAACATACACTCTGCGATTACAGTCAAGATATTACTGGACACCAACGCTGCCAGGACCCGCCTCGGTCTGCATGTACCCGGCAGTCATTTGATACTGGGCCAATACCACGTCTTGTGCACACGTATTGACGGCGGCACCACTGAGTTTCACCACCGCGGTTGACATCCTGCATAGGGAGGCTGAAGACAATCATGTTGCATGTGCTGCCATCGGAAGAGGAACCCAATACACAGCATGTTGCGAAGCGTGCTAAGCGCTATGCTGTAATGACACAAACCATTGGACGAGCGGCTCTAGGTAGCATGGCAGCTACGTCTTGGTTGATAGTCTTGATTCTGGATGCTATGGATAGTGACCAAGAGCTGTGCGAAGTGAGAGATGGAGTCTGGGAGAGGACCACGTGATTGCTTGTACTTTTAAACATCAAATTCACCTGTTTCTCAATGTCCAAGTTGTTGCTCAACAGTTGAGAACGAATGTTCGTCGGAAAACGGTTGTTCGGCGTCGAAGAGAAAAAGAAGTGGAGAGAAGACCCAGAACAACAACCCTAGTCTCCACTGCCTGATGGCAACATAACTCACACAGTGGAGATTCTGCTTGTTCTTTGCTGTCAATCGTGTACTCTTACAGAATCATGATTTGGGCGAGAGAAGAGGCAAGTGAGAAGTAACAGTGATGGCCCGTTTATGCAGACGGTACAGTAGTTTCAAGATGACAGCAGAGGCTTGTGGGTGGAAAGCCAAAGCGACGGAAGCATGAGATGTCACTCGAAGTGAGATCAGTGTCAGCGTATGGGCGTTCCGTAAAGCTATACGAGATGGCGATTCGCTGTCGGTGAGCTTGTCTCCGAGTCCGACTTCCACGCCTCAATCTCGCACGGACGCCTGTCAAGTTCTAGCGAGGTATGGAACACCGTAGAAGGCAAGGCTTGCGTGTAGCAGTTGCCATAAGCAGAACAATAGAGTGGATTGGAGGAGTATGGGATCATGGGGCTTGCGAGGCGCTGACAGGGCTGTGGACTGTGCCCTTTGCCTGGTGACAATAATTGCAGGCAACAAGAAGCGCAACTCTCCTTAACGTCGGCCTGCCTTGTGTGCTAGCGTGCTGCTCTCAATCTTGGTAATTTCTTGTCGTTCCTTCAGATACTTCAGCCTCATCCTTCCTTACTCCTACGCTCCTTCCTGTTCGCTGCTCTTTCCACCTCGACCATAACAACCCTCAGCCATACCCATTCTCTGGACAAGACAAAACATCTACACCAGACCCTTGCTTGACTCGACCCTCCCTCTCACTGCTTGGTTGCAGTTGACACCTGAATACCTACCGCCGCCATGCGCAGACCTGTGCTTCTGTTCCTCATCCTGAACCTGGCCATTGTTGGCTTCCTCATACACTCGGTCTGGACGCTTTTATCGCTCCTCGTCGTCGACGGCTCCGAAGATGCAATCTCTCGTGCCGAGCTGCCTGCTCCCGGCTCTGATCTGATCGATGGTCGTACCCAATTGATTCCCAAGATCATCCACCAAACATACATCAACGAGAGCATCCCAGAGGTCTGGCAGGAACCCCAAAAGAGCTGTATCGAACTGCACAAGGATTGGGAATACAAACTATGGACCGATGCTCTTTCACGCGAGTTTATCGCTGCCGAGTACCCCTGGTTCCTCGAGACCTTTGACAACTACGAATACCCCATTCAACGCGCCGACTCTATCCGTTACTTTGTCCTCGCCCACTACGGTGGTATTTATCTCGACCTGGACGATGGTTGCAACCGTCGCCTGGATCCTTTGCTCTCCTACCCCGCCTGGGTGCGCCGCACTCTGCCTACCGGTATCTCCAACGACGCAATGGGCTCTGTTCCTCGTCACCCATTCTTCTTGCGTGTCATTGACGACCTGCCCCGCTACAACCGCAAATGGGTTCTCCCCTACATCACTGTCATGGCCTCTACTGGTCCACTCTTCCTGAGCATCATCTGGCGTCACTGGACCTCCGAAGGTCTCAACGTTGGCGACGGTCCTGATGGTGGCAGAGTTCGTATCTTGTTCCCTGACGAGTACAACTACCACCCCTGGAGTTTCTTCACCCATCACCTTGGCAACTCGTGGCACAGCAGCGATGTCAAGCTCATCTTCTGGGTATGTCTTCTTCTCCAATCTTTGCACTTTTTGAATCAACAGCTAACATGTACGAACAGATGCTGAAGCATTGGGTCATGCTCACCGTTATCGGCTTCCTGACCGCCGGAGTCGTCTTCGCCATTTCTTACTACCTCTACAACCGCTTCTTCGTCTCTCACAGGCCCTGGGCTATGGCAGTACGCAACCGCTTCCCCATAGGTCTGTTCAGACGCCTCAGCAGCGGAAATGTGACATCGAAGCGACGCCAATCTTACGAGCTCGTTCGACGTGACGAAGAAGACGCTATGTAAAAGCAATGCTTCTCACACTCCTAGCATAACTGCATCTTTGTTCATCCTTTTTTTCATCGTCACTATCAATCGATGTAGAAGACGCCCATTCTGGATTTAGCGACGGCGTTTGCATTATCAGGGATACACACTTTCGGAGCACTGTTAACACTCTTAATGAATGCCCAACGAGGCACATGAATTCATACATTTATTTAACTACTGTTCAAGAGACTCATTTATCTGCAAATACGATGCCCTCTCTGGCCATTTCTCATCTATGTGTCAAGCTCCAGATCGTGATAAGAGGCGAATGTTCATAATCAAATAGGGGAATGATAGGAATGTGATTGATTTGTAGTTGGCTAAGGGTTGGTTTCTGCCCATTTTACCCATCTCCTCACCACCTCATCCACAGCAGCCACGCCTTCTGCTGTCGCCTCGATCTCAAACCACTCCTTGTGTTCACGACCACAAGCCTGACAATCTCGCTTCACTCTCTTGTCTCCCAGCTCCAAGTGGACCAGTCTTTCCACACGATGAGCATGCGGGACTTTGTGGACTTGTTGATTCGAGGTATTTGCCTGTGTGGCTCGTGAAGGTGACGGCGATGGCGAAGAAGAAGACACATAAGGATAAAAGCGAACGAGACTGAGATTGTAACCACATTGTCTGTTCCATTCATTCATACGACGATGTACGTTATTCGCCCTGCCGATTTTCAATTTGATCGTTTTTGTGGCGCCTTTGCTTGCTGTATATGCGCTCATCACATCGCTGGGACGTCTTTGGCCCCCACGTGCTGATGACTTTGGGGCCGCGAGTAATGAGGCTGCGGTGTCGTTTGAAGGTGTCGAGGAAGTCGAGGTTTCTGTCAACCAGAAAATGTAGATGTAACCGGCTTCGTCATGAGGAGAGATTGGCTTGGAGAGCTCGGTGAGGAGGAGAGAGGCGGTTTGGGGTGGGAGGTGGCCTGGGATGAAAGGGAGGAGTTCTGTGGTGCTGGTCGGTGCTGAGTTTGCTCGTCGTTTGTTGAGAGCTGTGGTAGGGACGTCTAGTAGGGGTTTACGCTGTGGTAGTCCTGTTGATGATGCTGCATGTGGGAGAAAATTTGGTTGTTGGGGACGGCTACTCGTTGGCTTGTATGGTGTAGGCCGAGAGTGAGTTGGCAGGGGATATACTGGTGCCGGAGGATTCGAAATCTGGGTCGTCTCCGGCTGCGGTGCCTGGTAGCTGGGCCGTCCAGTATCCTCGTCGTCGTCCGTTGAGCCCATACAGCATAATGATGCCCAGAATCCTGGCCTTGGCTTGGGTTTCCTGTAGGCTTGAGGTCTTGCCGACGGTCGTTCAGTCGGTCTCGAGTATTGTTGAGTGTTCTGTGTTGGCCGTCTGCGATCCTCGCGAGTGTTTCTTGTTGGCTTTGCTTGATCCTGGATAGATGCCACTCCCAATCTTGCGACAAGACTATCGATGCTCGTCCTTTCCTGTACGGGCAACAACATTGCGTTCGCAGCATGCGGCGATTTTGAAAATTTCTGAGCGAAAGATTGAGCTTGATCCTTGTGTTGCCAGCAGTAGAAGGCCGCGGCATCCAGATTTCCATCATCGTCTTCGAGAACGGCAACTACGCCTCTTGAGGCAGTATGACGAGCAGCAGTCGGCGATGATTTAGGTGAAGATTTAGCTGATGAAGCTAGTGATCTTCTACATGGCTTTCCGCCTGATGTTATGCCTCGACATGTCGTTGCTGGGTTCTTCGAGTCTGATCTCTGAACCAGAGACTCAGGCGTGCGGTCTTGGAAAGACATTGCCGATTTCAAACAATGTGAAGGATGGTCGGATAGAATAATGAAAGACAAGATATACGAAACCTACACTATTCGCCTACTATAGTACTTGGGTGGAGTGGCAGACTATTTTAAGTGATGCTTGCACAGGACCTGACGTTTTTGGCGTGGCTGGGAAGTGGCTGCGCAAGCATGGGACAATTCCAACGTGCACATTTCATAGATGCAAGATGCTCGGACCAATGAGGCATGGAGGCCTTAAAGATATTACTTGATTTCAATATTGCACAAATTGCTCGCAGCGAAGTGACCGTCAAGCGTCATGTCGGGCAGTGAGGCAGAGCAGCAAGCGATGAGGCTCCGGGCAAACGGTGCCAAAAGTCTTGGAAGTCGTCGGAGAGGGAGAAAAGGCAGGAGCGAGCGGCGACTCGGGGAACGTCTGTTGTTGAGCCCTTTTGAGCGGCCAATCATGATGCCTGAAACTGCAAAAGATTTTGCAAAGAGAAGCAGCAACCGCCACTGCTTGCTGTATACAAATAGAGAAGCATCAGAATATAGAGAGCAATTCATCATTTAATTTTGTCCTAACACTTTTATCAAAACCCTGTGTTATATTGTTCCGTGGTTGTTCGCCGCAGTCATCAATCAACAAAGGACTGGCTGACGTAGAATCTTGAGTCCCCACCAAAAATCCTGAGTCCGCGCCAGCTTCAAGACTTTTCTCCTCTTCCTCTCGCCATCCACTCACCCCTCTTCGAAACCCATAATCAGCAGCATCCAACATGGTTTCTGCATCCAAAGCCGCCCGTGACGCAAAGCGCGCCGAAGCCGGCAAGGCCCCCAAGAAGACTCTCGCCCAGAAGAAGGCCGAGAAGTCTGCTGAGGCATCCGGCACCAGCACCCCTCTGATCGATGCCGACGGTCAGGAGCTCGATGCCGACGGCATCAAGACCATGGAGAGAATCAAGAAGCTCGAGTTGCAGGAGGACGCCGACGGCATTTCGGACAGAGTCACAACCGGTGTCCTTGCATCCCAGGAGGCCAGCAGAGACGTCAAGATCACCTCGGCCTCGCTCGTCTTCCACGGAAAGGTCCTGTTCAACGACACCACCCTCGAAGTCAACTACGGCCGTCGTTACGGTCTGTTGGGTGAGAAC
>Ga0268250_10001208_pt1 | contig 11419 bp, 10 predicted proteins | sample AgamicAsSfe_FD_200448 | JGI IMG/M metagenome (GOLD analysis project Ga0268250, IMG submission 200448) | Agave microbial communities from Guanajuato, Mexico - As.Sf.e (v2) (version 2) | ecosystem: Host-associated > Plants > Phyllosphere > Phylloplane/Leaf | place: Guanajuato, Mexico | collected... | reverse complement strand
GTCATGGCCACACAATATCCTTACAGGTGCCAAACACAACACTACAACAGGATGAAGAGGCGGAAGTGCTGACTGCTACAGATAGCGGTGGGTGGGTGATACCTCCAATTTCGTCGCAATTGAGCAACAGCTGATGTCAACACCAGCTTCCAGATGGTATCGCTACTCAAACTCGCCAAAGTCACCGAGGAAGGCGTCCGTTTCCTCAGTCCCCACGATGGGTCACCCATGCTGCTCACGCCCGAACACTCAATATCCCTCCAGAACTCGATCGGGTCCGACATCATTATGCAACTCGACGACGTTATCGCGACCACCTCGCCCGATCATGCGCGTATGAAGGAAGCCATGGAACGTTCGGTACGCTGGCTTGACCGCTGTATACAAGCGCACAAAAACCCAGAGAAGCAGAACCTCTTCTGCATTATACAAGGAGGTTTAGACCTAGACATGCGGCGGGAATGTACGGCTGAGATGGTCGCGCGAGATACGCCAGGCATTGCGATAGGAGGCTTGTCTGGTGGTGAGGAAAAAGCGGCTTACTGTGACGTCGTCAAGACATGCACCGATCTGCTACCTGAAAAGAAGCCTCGATATGTCATGGGCGTGGTATGACTTGGATGACTTGCGACATGTCACAGCTTACTGACAGAACCAGGGCTACCCCGAAGATTTGGTCGTGTCCGTAGCACTTGGCGCGGACATGTTCGACTGCGTTTGGCCAACCCGCACGGCTGTAAGGCATACTGTCTGCTTCACTGTAGACTCGGACTAACGTTTCCCAGCGTTTTGGCAACGCCATTACTGCCCACGGTGGCCTCAACCTACGCAACGCCGCTTACTCTGAAGATTTTGGCCCTATCGAGGAAGGTTGTAAATGCACCTGCTGCCGTCCAATGTCCGAAGGTGGACTTGGTATCACGAGGGCATACATCTATCATGTTACCGCCAAAGAGACCGCCGGAGCGCATCTTCTTACAATGCACAATGTGCACTACCAGCTCAATTTGATGAAAGAGGCAAGAGAGGCCATCATACAAGATCGATACCCGCAGTTCGTCAAAGACTTCTTTAGCAAGTTGCACAACGGAGAGAAGGACAAGTACCCTCGATGGGCAGTCGATGCGCTTCGAGGTGTTGGCGTAGATCTGCTTAGCTAGTAGACGGGCAGAAGATGTTCGCGCTGGCAAGACGCAAAACTCGACCTCCTTTATAATACGTCTGTGAAGGTTCTTATTGGGGCAGGGTGAATGCATCAGTGCTAAAATCATGCGGTATTTTACCAGCGCATAATCGATTTATCCTGAACTAAAATGCTAATACACGAGCCATACGTCGACTCTATGACCCATACTCTGGCGGGCTCCAAATCTTTGACGACCCAAACGCCGGAATGATCTTTCCAATCACACCACTGAACTTCTGAATATACGGATGTGATAGCGTGCCGGTCACAGTGTTGAAGATCTTGATCCCCCACTCAGTCTGCGGGTTCGCAATCTGTGGTGCTCCTGGGATGAGCTTCTGCGCCTTGTCTACGTATTCCCGTGCAACACGTTCGTAGTTTGCTAGTGCAGTGGGAATATCCTCTTGGTTACGAGAGATCTCGCCAGCGAGGACATAGGCGCCGACTATGGCTGCTCCAGTTCCCTATTGTAGATGTTAGTATCACACGTCAGTGTTAAGAAGATGTGTTGAGGCAACTTACGACACCAGAGATCGGACTTGGGCAATACGCAGCATCGCCCACTAGAGCCACTCGCCCCTTATGCCAAGTATCCATCTTGACCTGCGCAATCTGCTGCATGTAGAAGTCATCCGCCTTCTTCATCTCCCGTATGCAACGCTCAGTCTGCCATCCCGCGCCCTCAAACTCCTTTTCGAACCACGCTTGCTGCTCCTCCCTGGTTCCCTTCTTCAACAGCTTATCTAGCTCATCAAAACGACTCAAATTCGCATCGGTGACGGCGAGATAAGCTCTGGTTGTACCATACTGATCAGGTCGTAACAAAAACAGCCGGCCGCGCGATGCATTGTACCATTGTGCATACTGGGTGTCGGTGGGATCGCGAGGCATGGTGAAAAGAGCAGAGTACTGTCCGAGACGATACAGGTAATCGTCGTTGTTGGGTCCGTGACCAAAGACCATACGGCGGGTCCTTGACATCTGGCCATCGGCGCCTATCACAATGTCGAATTCTGTGGGAGGGAGTTTGCCGTTCTTGAAGGTGACGAGGGCTTTGCCGTCTTTTGATTCGTCTTGTTGGACTTCGATGGCCATCTCGTCGAAAATGTAGGTTATTTGTGCGTTATCCTTGGTGAGTTCATACACGATGCGTGCCATGTCTCCTCGTAAGATTTCGTACTCGCTTGTTGCTGGAACGAGGTTAGATTGAAGTTCTTATCGCGTCTCGACTGGTGTTTTTCTGTTCGCAAAGCATTGGGACTAACATACCACTTTGCCGCTCCTCCTCTCCAGTAGCCTCAAAAGTCGCTCGCCTTTGGCCATCCCGGTACACAAATTGCATGCCAACTTCTGTTGTAGTCTTCTCTTTCACTTTTTCCAATACTCCCATCTTCTTCACGATCGGCAGACATGAAGAGCGGAGATCTACGGCTTGTCCACCCAATCTTGGTTCAGGCGCACGCTCTAGGATGGTGATTTGACATGTTGGCATAAAGCGGTGCAGCCAGTATGCAGTGACAGGACCGGCGATACCAGAGCCGTTTATGAGAATGCTGAGAGGACTTGTAGCTGACGGCATCTTTTTGGCGACGAAGAAATTCGGAGAAGGTGTGGATGGGGACTTTAGGTGCTGAGTGGCTGAGATATGATTCTGACACAGATATGGAAGGTACTGCGGCTAAACATGTGCAGCAGGATGAAAAGGAAACTGTAAGCGTGTTTTTTCCGAGACGGACGTCCGTACATCTAAACTATATATTCTTCATCCATTCTCTCCTTCGGTCCTTTGCATGCGTCCTGATTGTACTATCCTTCCTTACCCCAGGTGCAGCCCACTAGGATGCAGACAGTATCGCGAGTCGGAACTCCGTACTTGGAACTTGCGGATCGGGTTCTCAGGCGCTACGGCGAAATTTTACCGTCGCTAATGACATCACCAGAGTTCCAAGACAATCGGCGGTCGCCCTGAACGCTGCTAACTTCAATTCTTGGGGCTTTGGCGATTGGATATAGTCTGTTTGGGTTCTAGGCGTGCACTTCTGCAGGGACAAAAGCTTGAAAGACTGTCGGCCATCAATTATCTTCCGGCACCGTGAGAGACGAAGGTGTTCGTACTTATTGCTTCAATGGGCTTAACTGGAAATCGGAGGATGCGAAAGCCCCGACAGGATCTTGTCGACGCTGATAAGGCCTCCACACCACGATGCCCAGAACCTCCCATCAACATCCTGCACCCAACATCGTTTTCTACGATCGGAACATGCTTCTCACCAACTGTGCACATTTACCAGGTTCATGAAGACATGCAGTGATACCTGCTCGATCATTAGTCAGCTTATTGGCCTCTCGATTCTAAAATGCCTGAGTATCACGGATCTTACGCAACCAATACCCCATCTTCAGTCTCCTGCATTGTCATTCCTTTGGCGTCTCCCTTCCGCACAAAGTGCCAAGTGCTCAAAACAGCCCCCAGACACATTGCAAGCAACGCGATAGAACAGGCGTAGCTAATTCGATATGTTGGACCAAATTTCGGCTGATAGATCTGGGGCCCAACAATGCCCATGAGCTGTCCGCTTGCATTCGTCATCCCAATGGCCAGTCCAGCTGTCGTAGTACCCTTTGCCACACGTATACGCTCGGGCCAAATGATTGCGAAGAAAGATTGAGAGGCTGCTGTCGCTATCATGACAAAGATGTACTTCGCGACCGGTTGTTTGACGTTGATCAACAGGATATAGCATATTATCTGTATGCCCTCAACTCCAAGACCGGCAACCCAAGGCGAGAGATACCCGTGATGGATGAAGTATGCGAGACTCATCAGTATAAGGAAGACAAGTGCGAAAGGCGGTACAGTCAGAACCTGAGACACGGCTGTGTTGGAAATGCCTAACTCGTAGATGACGGTGGGAAGAACGAACGATATGCCCCATCCACCGATACCGTGCGTTGTCCAGATCATGAGGAACGGGAAGAAGGTTGCGCTTTTAAACAAAGACTTGACCTGATCTGTGTCAAACGTTTTTGCGCGCATAGTGGGTGCTTGCTGTGGTAGATCAGCCAAGATGGCTGCGCACTCGTCTTCGCTCAGGAAATCGACAGTCTGCGGGTAACCTGGTAAACAGAAGTACGTATACGCCGAACATATTGTGGGCAATATACCCTCGATGATGAAAAGCTGAAGTTTGTTAGCATATGAATCTAAGAAGAGTTCGATCACCTGCCCATCGCCAACCAGCAAGTCCGCCAACCCCATTCATGTGGCTTATCGCATACGCGAGTAGCCCGCTGACCGTACCCGCGAACATGCCACACGCATACAGAAACGCAACACGCAACGGCAGTCGGTGTGCAGGATACCAAAAGCTGAGATGGTACAACACGCCGGGGAAAAAGCCTGCAGATGTGAAGATGCAAAGTCAGTATATGTCTTACAAGCTTTTCGTACAGTAACAACTTACCCGCCTCGGCCATGCCCAGAAAGAAGCAACAAGCCAGTATACCGGAGTAGTTGTGCGTCGCAGCCTGACACATCGATACAATACCCCAAGTGAACATGATCCGGCTCATCCAGATGTTTGGGGAGAAACGTTTCAACATCAACGTTGCAACCGGCTCGAACAGCATATATGGATACCAGAAGATGCTCAAAGCCCATGCCCATTGAGATGAAGAAAGGTTACCAAGCTGCTTTCTTATGTCGGTACCTTCCTCCTTGTTCAGAATCGCTGTGTTCGAAATGTTGTTGACGTTCATGCGCATGACGAGGAAGACGAAGGCATACCAGTATAGCATACAGGCATCCACTTTTCGGTGAGCCTCTTGGAGTGCATTATCCGCGAATTGAGTTTTAAGTGTCTCAGGTGGTCATACATGGCCAATCGTTCTGGTCATGTCTTCTTCAAGTTTTCGAGTTGCTGTCATTTCTGCCTTGAATGCCTCCTTTCTGAATAGTACGAATTACAACAAGCGGGAAGAAGAGCCAAGAAGTGGAAACAGACTCAAGAGGTGGTCGATTGATCTAGCAGTCGCTCGAAAACATGACTGTTTTACGCTTCCACGTTGTCGTCGACGTCACTGTAGCTAGAGGGGAAACGTCACGTCTCTCTTTCTAGGTGGTCGCACAACCTTAGCATGCGTATTATCTGTACGGATGAGGCATCATTACGACACGCACGACCAGTAACTTCATACTATTCTGTCAAGCAGAGAGCTGCCGGAAAGGTCCCATGACACTTGACAGTAACTTTGAATGCTGCTTGCTGACTGCAAAGAACGGTCAAAACGCATACTAGGTGCTGTGATACCTTTGCACAAAACATCCGGCTCCGGCGACATTTCCATGCCCTATGGAACGTATCAATCGCAATTACGCACAGTAAGTATCCTCGATATGGTCGAAATAACGATCGTGACTTAGAAACCCGCTTCGCACGGATTCGCATTTCAGGTGAAGGATTTTGGAATACAGATGAGAAGAGTATGCATTATGTGACGCAGTCATGCGAGCACGACGTCTAGCGGGGTATTGCGTGCTCGCCACCTCCGCATCTCTGTCAGGGAACACAAACAACTATGATAGGCCAGAAAGAACTGGGGATAACTTCGTCGAATACATATAGGCGTAATCATCATGCTCACAAACCTCAAATCCCGCTACTCCCACCAACAACATGCCGTCAGCGGTGCCGCAAGAACCACCATCCATCGCGAAGTGGAAGCGACCCCAGCACACGACCGAAGACTTGAACTGGGCAGACATTAAGATCATCGATCTATCCACATTCGACGAGCCTAATGGGAAACAGAAATTGGCTGAAGAATTAAGAGACGCTGTAAGTTAACAGACATTGTGCAATGAGCCTATATCCTGACGAGCACGGAGGTGCACCACACAGGTTTCTTCAGCGTCACTGGTACTGGCTTCACCCAAGAAGAGATTGATCGGCAATATGACATCGGTCAAGCTTACTTCAACTTGCCATTGGAGGAGAAGGGCGACCCAGAGTACCGATGTGATTTCGCAAATGGAAACTATTTCGGGTACCGCGCTGTAGGTATCTCCATCTAAACAGCAAGCGCGACAGCAGTACGTGCACACTAACGCGAGAAAAAGGCAAACGAGAAGAAGATAATGGGTACAACCGTTCTCGATAATGTCGAATCGATCAACATACCTAAATTCATTCCTTCAAACTCTCACGAACCATTCCACCCATTCTTGCATTCGTTCCGGTCGGAGATTAAGGACTTTTCCCGTCGATCTCTGGACATCGCTTCGAAGATCTTCAAGCTCTTCTCCTTGATACTAGAACTACCAGAAAATTACTTCTCTGACCAGCACCGCTACGATGACCCGTCAGAAGACCATCTCCGCTACATGATTTACCACCCCCGTCCTGCCGCCGACGACGCCAAGGTTCAAAATACCTGGTCTCGCGCGCACACGGATTTTGGAAGTTTGACTCTACTGTGGAGCCAGGATGTTGCTGGTCTACAACTTAAAACGCCGACTGGAGAATGGAAGTACGTCCCACCTGTACCCAACGGCATCGTTTGTAATGTTGGCGATACTCTGTCCTTTTGGTCGGCAGGCTATCTAAAGTCAACTATCCATCGGGTTATTAGACCGCCAGAGGATCAAGCATACATCCACCGACTGGGCTTGTTTTACTTTGTTCGACCAGGAAACGATGTGGATATCAAGCCGGTGGCGTCGCCGCTACTGAGGAGATTGGGCCTTGTTGGCGATGATGCGGCCCACAAGAAGCCGGTGAGGGGATTGGAATATGTGAGAGAGAGGGTGAAGGACTACCACGATCATACGGATTACGCGGATAAGAAGGGAAAGAAGTTCAAGGTAGGAGATTTGGAGATCGAGGACGAAGCCGCGTAGGGGTATAGAGGCTCGTGATGATGCGATCCATTGGAAACTTGATAGAAACTCCTAGCTAGTTAAGCAATGCCAATGTGAAGTACACATACAACACTCACATGGTGTATCCTAGTCGTCTACTCATCATCAAATGAAGCACTCCACGATCTCAGTGCACACAATTCCCTTCGCCGCAAACTTCAAACTACTCTTCCCACCCCAGACCTCACTTGTCCAACCCTGACAGATTTCCAGTCTACTCTCCACCATCTTGACCCTTCCTGCCCACTTCGGCGCCTTATCTAGCTTCTCAAGAATCGGCAGGTAGCCCTTGGTACCATGGAAAAAGTGGTAGGCCGCCGTCCGCCACGGACCTATTGGATCCTTCCGATAGCCCTGAGAAATCATGATACGCCGATTGATGCCATGTGCAAGGTATTGGGTTATGGCTGCGAGGATGGCATAACGTTCTGGATCGTGATCCCGAGGGTCGGGAATGGATTGGACATGCCAGTGCTTGTGGTCGAAGAAGTCCTGGACTTCGTTGCGGAGGACTTCGTAGTCACCGCGGATGAGGTAGTGGTACATTACGTAGATTCGATCCAAAGGGGTTTCGTAAGGTCTGCGTTTTGGGAGGAGGATAGCGTCGAGACTGGTGTATTGTCAGTGAGTATCGGATATGTTGCTCGGAAAGTGGATGCTACAACATACGGCCAAGTATATATTGCTGAAACAGTATGCGAACAGAGAGAGGGATGCGTATAAGTTGTGCTAAACGTACGGAGCTTTGTATAGAGGACAGGGTGGTTGTTCAGAAAATACGCTTTGAAGCCACGATGGGGGGTTGATGGCTGAAGAGGTTGATGAGGGACCGTCGGGAAGTACTGCGGCATCGTTTCCGCTTCTTGGTAGAATCTAGATTTTATTTTGCTTGCATCCTAGAGTATAAGACGGCTTTTCAATTGATGGCAGTCCCGGATAGTGACACTAAAGGAGATCAAAGAAGGATATCGAATGACGCAGGAGAACCGGAGATACATTTTGTGTGCAGTCTCAATGTTGGCTCACAATGACCAACCAACCTAAAAGAAGCACCTATCTACCATCAGCCAACAACTTCTGAGAGGCCCTCTAACCAATGGAGCGGTAAATAAGAGCATCAGCGTCGAGCAGAACCAATAAGTCGGTACTGAGGGGTACCGTCTGCCTGTACGTCTTAAGCCGAAGCACCGATATCTGACACATCGTTTCCTGCAGTTTTTTTCCAGGGAAACTATCAGATTCAGGTAGAGGGTCAAAGTATTCGTGGGTCAGGGGTGGTGGTGACGAGGTTTCTGTCAGAATCCGGCCCATTCTGACCCGGCCCGACTCGATCCGGGGTATAAAGGTACACCGAACACTATCGTGGCTCGGTAGCGATTCGTCTCTAGTACACACAGCAATATGATTCTATTATGGAGCAACGAGTATCCAGTAACTTCAACTAGTATATTGTCTCACAGCTTCAGGCAAAAGTGACCGGGACGCTAGAGTCAATCATCACTCATGTCTATCGAGCAGCACGACTCGATACGAACTTCAAGATGATAGAAGATTAGTCTGTTATCTAGATATGATTGTTATGGTAGGGAATAAGCCGTAAAATGGGCATAGCAAGTGTGATAGGAATCTATCACAATTCTAGAAGGCCATTGTTTTCAACGGGCGAGAGGGTGCCGATCAATGCATTGGTCCGCAAAATGAGAGTGGAGATGCTAATTCTAATCTTGATGCTATCATTACCTCAGATCAAATCTCAGCGCTCTCTCCCAATGATATACATCCCTCCAACGTTCATGCTTTTCTTCTTCTTGCCCAAGCCTTTCCATTTCCCCTTGCAGCTTGCGCTAAGCTTTCTAGTCACACTCTCACCGACTTTCTCCACTCTTCCCACTAAGCCCTTCATACTGTCTTTTCCTTCTGTAATCGCAGGCACAAACCCCGTGGAGAGTGTTCTCTTCAATTCTGAACCTATCGAAGTGATCTTCTTGACTCTCAAATTCTCCCAGCTGCTGGTTCTCAAATGAGCGGTAGAATGTTGTCTCGTCGCTGCTCGTTTTAGAGCGGAAGTCGAACGATGGTGGCTCGGCGCGAAAGAACTGTTGGAAAACTTCCGCCTAGAAGGGTGGTGTGACGGCAATGACATATGCAGTCTGTCTACAGCATGTGTACGGTGCAGTGGGGATGGTGATGTGGGCGTCCAAGATGAGCGGTCTGGTAGAGCAGTCAGAGATATGGGAGATTGGTACGTATCGGGAGTCCATGAGAAAGCTCTCGCTCTCGCTGGCCCATCAAGATCCTCTCCAAGTATTGAATCCGATGTCTGCCTGAAAGTAGTTGGCCCTAAATCAATGTTAAGACCATTTCCGTTCTTCCTTTCCTGCCTGGCCTCGAAACTTCCTCGCTCTCCAGATATACGCTTCTTGCTCAGCCTGCGCCTAAACTTGTCGGCACTATTCACTCGATAGCGGATACTACCGTATTGCTTGTCTTGTTTCTCTTGGAGCTGCCTCTCATTTTCCTCATCGCGATCTGCTTGCTCCTGGCGTGTGAGGAAGTCTTCGATCCATTCTTTTGGTCCGTCGTTAATAGTACAGGGCTCAACCCATTCACTCGATTTCGCCCATTCGTGTTTGTGAGCTCCATCGGCGTATGGAGTAAGAATACTGTTATTCAACCTCGAGTGAGATCCAAGGAGATCAGCTTTCAATGGTATATTGGATATAGACTCTGGTGTGCCGGTAGGTATATAAGCAGCCTGGTTGTTTGTACGACCGTACCGTAACGTGCTCCAAGGCCTATATAAACTAGTGACTTCATTGAGTCTTGCATCTAGCTTACTGATAGATTGCATACTCTGGAGTTGAGCAGATGGACTAATTTGGATAGGTCCGGGCTCTTGATGTGATCTTGCTGATACAGCCGAGCAAATTGTTGAGGTGCGTGATGATGGCAGACGCAGGGACGTGTTCGAGATAGTGGTGACTGTATCATCTCTTGCAATGGCTTCGTCAGTTTCAACACTGCTGATTACCGGAAGGGTTCCTTCTAGAGGTAGACTTGTTGGATGGTACGTTGGTGGCTCGTGATCGATGGCCGCAGTGAGCTTACTATGCGACAGACTTGACGAGGGCTTGCGGCGAGTCAAAGTAAGAGCATCGGCCCGGTGTGTAATATCGGTCACATCCGTGGAATGAGACTTCAGTACTGTCGAATCCTTTAGCGACTCTGATATGGCCGTATCATCGTGCGTCAAAGTATTCGTTTCTTGTTCTGATGCGGAGAGTTCGACGTATCTAGATGTATTTCCTGACGGTAAGGATGATCGAGCTGAGTTTCCAGAAACATGTCTGCCCTCAATGATTCGGGTATGTTCTAGAGGTAGGACATCTTCCACTTCTGTCACTGCAACCCCTATGTCGTCTCTGTTCCCACAAAGATATCAGTAAAGCTTGGCCATGCAGCTTATTCACATACCCAGTTTCATCTTGTCTGAGCTCTCGAAAAGCTTGGAGTAATATTTCCGTGCCCTTGTGGTGACCCAACGGGTATGCCATGATGGCACCGTTTCCCGCTTCCATATCGATATGTTCTTGCTGGAAAACAGTGGGGAAATCGCATCTTGATAAGAAAACTCAGGAAAGACTCCCTACGTCAATGAGCATCATGTACTTCAAATGTCGTATCTGGCAAGTGAAGGGTTCATTGTGCCCGCAGTATTGTCAACCATTTGCCCGTAGCCGAAGAGCGAAACCACAGCACTTATAGGCTACAAGAGATGATCAGGGCTGAGGAAGACCAATCAATTTCTTCGAGGTCTTGTTACCGCCGCCGAGTGGGGTTCGACTAAGGTGTAAACCTGGTACTGCAGCAGAAGACCCTGCGCCGCATCGTCGCTCCTTGCGCTGCCGTCATCGGATCCCACATTCATGATCATAACTAAATGGTCTTCTTTTCCCCAACACGCGGTTTTACACTGGCCGCGTAGGATTGGATAGCCCATGGAGATTTGCCGATGTGAGGGTGGTTGAGGGTCAAGTGATGTGAGATCCGGGAAGACTGGAGAGAGCCAAGTGCTTCGGGCGGGAATCTTCCTATCGGAAAAGTAGTGAAGGCTTCTGCGAGATACAGTTGTTCTGGAACGGATCAGATATGGAAGGTACAGCGATTGTTGATCAGACATCGTGACCGATTACGGGTTGCGGAGAGTGCGTACCGTGGCACCCTCGATCGTGTACCAATGAACGTGTTATGAGGAACGCACAATGGCGGAGAACGCATCTCCATGGCCGGACGCTCGTACAACTATGATTCAT
>Ga0268250_10001207_pt1 | contig 11419 bp, 7 predicted proteins | sample AgamicAsSfe_FD_200448 | JGI IMG/M metagenome (GOLD analysis project Ga0268250, IMG submission 200448) | Agave microbial communities from Guanajuato, Mexico - As.Sf.e (v2) (version 2) | ecosystem: Host-associated > Plants > Phyllosphere > Phylloplane/Leaf | place: Guanajuato, Mexico | collected... | reverse complement strand
CATAGGGTTCGAGTGCTAGCAGACATCATATGCAAGAATGCAGCACACTCTATCATCGTCTTCGTTCTCGAAACATACTTGTAAAGGTTCCATGCTCTGTGACCACCTCTCCCATAACTTCAAACCCAAACTTATTGTAAAAGAGAAGTCCATCTGGAGATGCCATGACAAAACAACTGAGTTTGTTTCTGTCCGCCATCTCGCAGCCCCAGTGCAATAGCATACTTCCAACGCCTCGTCCTTGATGCTCTGGTGCCACTGCTATCTCATTGAGTCCTGTGTGATGAGTATTTAGACCAGGTACAATACTGGGTGTCTTGTAGACTTACTCAAGATGTCTGTTCGGTTCTGCAAGACTCTTTGTCGTTCATCTCTTAGACGATCTGAAATATGATGCCAGGCTTCGACGTCCAGTGCTTTTGGATTCCAAGACTCACGCTGCTTAGCCGGTCTCTCCTTTTGTCTTGTCGGTCCATCGCTTGACTCCAACGTCCATATCGCATAGCCAGCACTTTCCGAGCCGTATGTTACTTTGCGTAGATAGCAAGACGGGCTTTCCAAGCTTTCTTCCAGACCTTCGATTGTCCACTTGATTTCTTCTTCTTTATCCTCTTTTGTGTAGAGCTCAGAGTTTGCTTGTGGGAACATGATTGCTCGTAGGGGATCGTGTTGCATTGCAGGATATTGGCAGTCGCGGACCAGGGCGTCTGCATCATCGACAATGACGTTTGACAGCTGATAATGCATTGTTTGGGAAGCAAAGGTTATAGCGAGATACTTGAAAGCCTGGAAGGTATCTTGTTAAAACTCATGTCGATTAATAGTCCGGACTCTTTTGGAACGTGGGGTGTGGTGGGAGATTCAGCAGTTTAGACTCGGCTTGAACCAATTAGAAGAGTAAGTCGTGATGATGCAGAGAAGGCGGTGAGGACCAAGTAAGCTGCAAAATAATGATATGGTCAGTTTGTTAGCATATCCCATGCCGGGTATGTCAATTACGAATTAGGCAAGTATATTGTCTCGGTTGGAGTCAAGCTTATGACGGATCCATGAAACAACTTTACGACAGAGCGCAGGTGAGAACGGGATGGCAGCCAAGACAAGCGGTAGTATAGATGTTGTAGTTGATTGATGCAAAGAACAAGAAACGCTACATTGATGCAAATGAAAGCCTTTCCCTAAGCCTTCCAACCAGTATTAGGTCTCTGAACGCCATCGATACTCCTATGTTGCGGTGCTCAATGCCAGTTGATAAAATGATAAGTCTTATTGCTTTTAGTCCGCAATGAAACTCCAATATACTCCATCCATCCAGAAAAGTCCAATACCAACGTAGAGAAGTCTGGGAATGATCCAAGAAGAAAAAGAGGAGAAACTCAAAGCACTTTTGGCTTCATCCACTCAGAAGTGCCGACACCGAGGTTCAGACCGTTGCGCGCCCACCATCGTCTGACCTCCATGCCTTTCCTGCCTTCAACGCCATCTTCAAGCGCCTCTTCGATGTCGCAGGTCTTGTACTCGACCCGAAGGCCGCTCTGCTTCCACCATTCAAGAACATTGACATGTCCCATTTTGGTGGCGCCGACTAGTACCTGGTTGTCAAAGATCATTTTAGAGCCTTTGACGGCATGCCAGACCTTCAATACCTCGACATGCCCGTGTGTGCTCGCCAGTTTGGCGACAGCGTCCTCGTGGGGGAAAGGTATACCAGAATTTACCCACCAGCGCACCACGTCTGCGTTTCCTGACTGCGAAGCATAGCAGATTGACTTGCCAGGCTTTAGGCGAATGGGCTTAGTGTCATCGTCAGGACTTGTGGCATGGTGGTGGCGCTGAGAAATCTCGCGCCACCATTCCAGGACGGCGATATGACCAGCTGAACTAGCTTGTTCGAGGGCGGCTTCAGTAAAGACAAGGGTAAGACCGGACTTTTGCCACCAGTCTAGAACGTCCATGAAGCCTTGTCGTGATGCGCCGTCCAGAGTCTCGGCTGTGTATTTCTTGTTCAGAAACCAGGCCGAAGTGTTCCAGTATTCAAGAACTTCAACACGACCAAAGACGGAAGAAGCCTTGTCAGGAAGGAAAGTGCCGTCGAAAGTGGCCCAGAAGAGGTCCTTGTGGTTAGATTCGAGATAGGAAAGGACAGAGGTCATGCTGAAACGCATGATGACTTTGATACAGAGACGAGATAGCCAGCGTGGAACAGAGTTGTCGGCGATGAATTTCTTGATGTCGGATAGATTACCGGTCAACAACGTCCATTCGAGTTGCTCCATATATGTTGTTGGTCCCCTAGTACTGGCATGTTGTTGCCATTCAGCGGGCGGCTCAAGATTGGTATAAATGTGTAGTGTTTTGGCCAGCTCCCAGTCGTTTGTAGCATCGATGATCAGAGACCACAACTCCGGCGGCAAGACAGTACGTGACTTCTTGTTACTCCTTTTGAAGGTCGATGAAGCATTAGGTGTGACATGGACACCGTGACCAATATTCATCAAGTCGACCTGGTTGCGCGCCGTATCGACAACTTCATCCAGGGCATCCCAACACGTCACCTTCTTGTGGTCGTTCTCAAAAGTCCATAATAGGGGTTGTAGTACCTGTATCCAATTCCATTTCCTCTTTATCTTTGTGAGCTGCTTTTTTGTCATGGGATTCTCCCACATCAGACTCGACATGCCGGGCACCATAACGATTTTCTTGGACACATTCCAGCTTCGCAAGATTTCGAGTACCAGGTTGTCCGTGTCGCCGTGCAGCATCTTGGCCAGGTTGTTGGCGTCGATGGGAGCCAGAACCAGCAGGTCAGCCCAGTGACACAAATCAAACGCCTCTTTCTCGATGTCCATGGCATCGCCAGTCGACCTCATCTGGACGCGCGACACATTAGGAATAGCGATGCAGTTGCTCGAAGCAGCGATGAGGTCGGCACCATGTGAACCAGGGTCGAGTACGGCTCTGACGGAGCATTCGGGCAGCGAGACGAGTTGAGGTAATAGTTTGTTGATGATGTTAGCATCGGTACATCCAGTCGACGCCACGACTACGTTCAGCGACCGAGGGGCCATGGCCTCAGCCGTCTGTATGTCGGGCACAGTGATGGCGCTCCGTGCCATCTTGTTCGTGTGGTAGGTACAAGTGGAAAGTCGAGCTTTGAAGAAAGACAGGTCCGCCTTGTCGAAAAGGCAAAAGGCGCATACAGTCGGCCTTTTCTTTCTGATTCCTGACGTGACGTAGGAAACGTCGAATTGTCACGAGCTTGTTGCAGGAATCGAGAAGACGATCAATTGTCGGTTAGTCAAGAGCTCGCGTGCCTGCCTGTTTCGTGGTGGGCATGCCTATACTGCACCGTGCTCGAATCGGCCAGCGATAAATCGAGGTTCGTTATGTGAAGAGAGGAAAAATTAGGCTCGTTGTTCTGTTACGGTAGCCGCTTGAGGCTCTTCATGACCGCCATTTCGAGGCCAATCGCAAGCCAAGACCCTCGCCATCTTCGATCTTCCCCGATCTTATTGGTCCCTGGCCCGTTCCTCCTTCCCCACGCGTCGATAATCGAGATTCCGTCTCATACCGGGAACAACGACTTTGAGCTGTTATTGCGACGCCAATATTATCTGCATGATACAGGTAAAACGCCTGGATACTGTACATTCTCTGGGTACTCCACCTGAAGATGTTGTTATGACACTCCCAAGATCAACCTTATCTGTCCCCTGCAGGTACCCTTCATCAACTCTCTACTTGATCGGTAGTTTCTGGGAACGCTGCGGGCATTGTCAATTCGTCCTGCTTCTGTCAAGTCCTACTGACCATAAATCTAAGTCATAATGAGTGACATATGGACCCACGAGAGACTTGCAAACACTTGCGTGCGACAGCATAATGTAGCACTTCGAACGAGACCAGACACCTGGACAGGCTGCCATGGACCAACTGTCAAAGTTACACCCTGACTTTACTCCAAGGTGCAAGCCATCTTGGACAACACGGGAGCGACAACCGTTCGAGAATATGGGACCCACACTCATACCTCCGTCTTGACCTGGTGCCTCCTCAATCTCAGGCAATTGGCACTAGAGCTGATCCAGGCGATATTACAGAGCACTCTTCATTCAGTTCTGTAGAGATGGTGTGTGGAGCCCAGTGCGCTCTGCTGCCTGGCTATGAAGCAAAGAAAATGTTCAGAAATCTTGATTGATGTCAATGTTAACACTCCATCGGGTCGCAAAAGAGAGCTTGAGACCCAATCGACTGCATACAGATCCACACGCGACAGTCAACATCTTGCACCCTTCAAGAACGCGCATATTCGAACGCGTGTCGGTCGTGTTTTTTCCACTCTCGACGACAGCAATCGTATCCGTCCCGAGAGGAAGGTCGCGTCGAATTGTTACTGTTCGATGCTTCGAGGCTGTGAAAGCCGAGAGTCTGGGTCAAAAACGCGTCCGTCATCAATGTGCCGCGATATTAGGCGCCGAGAACCATATGATCTCCCTGCATTTGCATAGCCCACGCACCACTCTCTTTATACAGTCCTTTGACTGGTCAAAAGTTGACGACACGCGCGGACGGTCGCCTGGACGACACAGCGCATCGAGGGCTTGTCGAGGGAATCGCTACGCGGATCAATCGCATGCATAGCCCTTGTTGGTCTGGTCGGTCTCATTCGTCGACTGTCGACTAAGAGCGGCAGTGCTGGTATGGTATGCACTGATTTCCAAAGAAGTCGATGACTATTGTTTTACTAGCCGATCACGATGCCAAATTGGCTATGGATGACAGTCTCGAGCGCTTCTGATGCTTCCCAGGCTCGACACAGCCCATATGTACCAAGGTATAGATGAAGGAGCGATGTCTACTGAGTTTGGTTGCCCATGGTATCGTCATCAACACCACGTAACGTTTCCCTAGTTTTTGCATCAACCCTTCGATCATGAGTTTTGGATATGGTATTGGAGACTTTTTGGCGGTGGCCAAAGCGTCATATGCTCTCTGGGAGAGATTCAAAAAGTCACCTTCTGATATCAGGGGTGCTCAAGCTGAGTACGTTCCCCTAGATTCGTCGGCTCCTTGCGGAAAAGATTATACCGATTCTAATTCTGTTTCTGCAGTCTGGCAGACATATCAGGCTTCATTCAGAGAGAAGAGTCGCATCGAGTGGACCATATCACTGAACCCGCCGAGAAAGCGCGTGTTCAGGCTCTATTCCAGACATGCAATGGTCTGGTGGAAGAGACAAACGATTCACTGGACAGGTTTGGAGATTTAGTGTCCTCGCAAAAATCTCCCGGCTTCCGGGCGAAATCAAAGCGAATCATGTACGTTCAATCCTACTCTTTGAGCTCGCCTCATGGTTTAAGGACATCGAGAAAGCATCTGCCGATGTTGTTTCCGTGCTAATTGTTGTACAAAGAAAGCGATTCACATACGATGAAAAGGAAACCACAAGAGCTCGAGATCGCATACACCAGGCGCTCAGTAGGCTGGCTGCAGAATTCCAGACCATGGACTCTAAGCTCCTATACCACGTCGAACCGGTCGTCGAGCGTACAGCGGTGGATGTTGAAGATACGAAGGCAGGCGTCGAACGAACGGCAAAAGGCATTGAACTCACCAAAGCAGGCGTCGAAGAACTTCACGATCGGGAGAACGTCAAAATCCAGAATATTGAACGTCAAGGAATCATAGATTGGATATGTCCAACTGAGATTGACTATCTTGATCAGCAAAACACATTGACGAGCGGACGCGAGCAGGGTATCGGCGATTGGTTTGTTGACACCCAAGAGTTCAGGAGCTGGCTCCATGGAAATCGTATTACTCTTTTGTGCTCAGGTGAACCCGGTGCTGGTAAGAGTATGACCACCTCTTTAGTCGTCAGCAACATTCTGGAAAGATACGACAATGATGATCAGATCGCAATTGCCTACATCTATTGCCAACACACTCGGCGCAAAGAGCAAACACCGAAATACCTTATGTCAAGCATTCTCAGACAACTTCTTGAGCAATGCGACATGATAGCGGACGAGGTCAGAGCATCATATAAATCGAAGAAGGGGAAGCACACACTTTCCCCCCATGAAATTGTCGACTTACTCAACGCTGTTTTGAATACGTTCAAGAAAACGTTTATTATCATCTATGCTCTTGATGAACTCGACGAGACAAATCTGAACGAACTGGTACCCCTGGTATATGCCTTGCAACAGAAATCCAGCATCAACGTATACTTCACGTCGAGGTACAGAGAAGTCCTTGCTCAGAAGGCACCAGGCGCTACTCAGGTTGACATCCGGGTCCGCGAAGAAGATCTGAGGTACTGTCTCAACAAGGAACTTAGACGCGGATCCCTACTTAGCGAGGACCCCGTCAATGTTAAGCGAGCCATCACTAAGATAATGCAGGCGTCAGAGGGAATGTATGTCTCAAAGATCATCCTGGAATACAGATCTTGGAAGTTACCTCTCGGTGTCTTTTCGTGCTGACAATTTTGCAGATTCCTCCTAGCGGTACGCTACGCAAAGTACCTCGCTGCTCTGGATCTCATAGGAGACCTTGTCGAGGCTATCGGAAATCTGAAGCCCGTGTCCGATCCGTATCGTGAGTTTTACAGGGGTGCGATGCAAAGGATACAACCACATGAGGATTCTGAAACCAACGTTGCTTTGACTACTATCTGCTGGCTGTTCTTGGCTAAGAGGTCACTCCGTCAGAAAGAATTACTACATGCCCTGGCTTTCTCTGGACGCAACCCCCATATTGGGAAGGATATACCAGCAATTTCTCTCGTCCTCAAAAAATGTGCAGGACTAGTCGTCGTTGATGAAATTCACGATACTGTCCGTTTGTTTCATAAGTCGTTCGATGATTTTCTTGCGAAAAATCACTCGACCTGGTTTCCTTATGGGGACGACATCATCGGCACAGCTTGCGTTAGGTATCTGTCCTCTGATGTTTTCGCAGGCGGACCGTGCCCAGTTGTTGACCCGGCATCGTTGTGGTCTAAATGTGCTGCCGAGGACCGCACAATCCTCTACAAGAAACGATTGCAGCAATTCCCCTTTTACGAATATGCTTCCAAACACTGGTACGATCATGTTCGTGGAGGCGAGCTGGAAACTGCGGATCTAATCACGACCTTCTTGGCTGACGACAACAAGTTGTCTGCTTCCTGGCAAACACTGCAATGCCTGGTTCCAAGAACGACGGGTGTGCACATTGCGATACGATGCTCACTCAACAAATCTCTGGAGCGCCACATGAAGCTGTGCAGGCCTCAGCTCAACGTCAAGGATAACTTTGGACGGACCCCTCTGTCCTACGCAGCAGAAATGAACCACATAATGGCAGCCAATCGTCTTATAGAGGCAGGTGTCGACCCAAATACCCAGGACGAGAGACCAGCCGACTGGGTTGGCTTCTTCCGGATGTCGGCTTACAATCCGCTTTCCTATGCAGCGGTACTGGGTCACTTGCAAATGGCCGGTGTCTTGCTCAAGATGGGCGCCCGCGTAGACCAGCAAGATTGTCGTGGTCGAAGTGTACTTTCGTATGCTGCACAACGCGGCTCGGAAGCTGTAATGAGACTGCTGCTTGAACATGGAAGTACAGTAGATTCTCAGGATCATGAACAAATGACGGCTTTGTATTATGCAACTAAAGCTGGTTCGGCTGAAGCAGTCTCAGAACTACTAAGCCATGGAGCCGACGTCAATCAAGCGGATAACACAGGCGTGACACCCCTTCTTCTTGCTGCAAGAGCTGGATGTCACCATATCATATCGCTTCTGCTTGCAAAAGGAGCCCAGGTTAACTCAAAATGCCGAGACTCTGATACACCGCTTTCTCAAGCCGTTAAAGCACAATTGATTGATTCCGTTCGTCTTTTGCTTCGAGCGGGGGTTAAGGTCGACGATTTTGCACTCCCGCAGGATTCGTTGAGTCAAGCTTGCAACACTGGACCAAAGGAGCTTGTTCTACTCCTGCTGTCAGCAGGTGGCAATGTGGAACATATGAACAACAGAGTGGTACCACCTTTGGCCTACGTCGCTCGCAACAGCTGGACAGAAATAGTACAACTCTTTCTGGATCGAGGAGCTCGCGCAGACGACATCGATAGGGACACGCGATCAGTTCTGTCATATGCTGTCGAGGGTGGTTCGACTGAGTGCGTTGAGTTGTTGCTCAAACGAGGCGCTAAGATCAATCGAAAAAACAGAGATCTGAGATTTTGCGAGTCACTTTACTATGCCCTTGGCATGAAGTTATACAACAACGGCGGGGCTGCATTAGAACAAGTCGACGAGCGCATGCTGAAGTTCTTATTGTCAAGAGGTGCAGATCCTAACAGGCTAGATACATTCTCAAGATGTAGAGGAAGGCGCTCTCCATTGTTCTTCGCCATGGAACACCTACCCACTGGCGACCCCCACACCAAGCAGGTTATTGAATTGCTTCTCGAGTACGGAGCAAGGTTTGATAGAGAGGACGGGGACGACGCTGTGTTGAGGTGTACGAAACAGCACGGGAGCGGTGTTCACAATCTGCTAGATCAGCACGGTGCATTTGAGGCAATGGGAACAGATTTAGTATACTCGCCCTCCTACTTGAGTTCGGGATCGTAGGGCTTCGGATTGTCGGTCAATTCAAAATCTTGTTGTCTCTGCTTTTACGGTATGATCATGCTTATCTGACCGCCGCAAGCAGTTGATCAGGTAAGCACGACAGTGCGCTCCTGCATGTCCTTGCTATATGTTCTAGTGTCCGTTGATATCGGTGACTATCTTGATACACCGATATCAGAACGTGTGATGGACTGTGTGCGATTTGCGCTTGGGATACCGGGCAAAGAGAATGAAGTCGAGCATGCACAGCTAAGTTATGGAAGGTCAAGGCGATTGAAGCATATCGGACATAGTTCGCAACGTGACTGTATTCGGTATTCTGTCAATTTTCTTAGTCCTTCTATGCAAAATGTAGCTCTATAAAATGCACCAATACAGCAAAGCAATCCTCCTCCGTAACTCCTGCATACGCCGTGATTTGTTGGGTCATCATCAGTCGAAGACCTGTATGGGTATCTAAAACTTTCTTTCCTGATTCTCTTTAGGGCTTGAGAGGCTTGCTCTCATCGCGAATACCCTTCATGCTCTTGAAGTATTGGGCACCATCAACCAGTCTGCGCTCGTTGTTTGCGCGGGAGTTGACGAAGTCGGGGTAGAAGAGGGAGAGCTCGACGGAACCGTTGACAATAGCGTCGACAGCCTCAACACCCTGCATGAATGAATGGTCCTGATTACCGACCTCGTAACGCCAAGCACCGAAGCGGCCACGAGAGTAGATGTCCAGGTCCTTAAGCTGAGGAAGAAGCTTCTGGAGAACACCCTCACGCTCGAGCGAAGGAGTGGGGTAACCGTGGTCGAATCTGCGGTGGTAAGTCGAGACGATCTCGTCCTTGGCCTGGAGCATCTCGGTGTTGACAAGACCCTGAATACAGTCCTTGAGAAGGTTGTCGGAGTCAACAGGCTTCATGGAAGATTCGGAAACCTCAAGCATGATGCTCCAGTAAGGACCCTCGTTCAAGCCAGTGTTCTCAGGAGCGGAGCCATCGGCAAGCTGCATGGTGGCGAGCTTCTTGGTGGCGACAGGCTGATTGTGGGGAGAGTAGTTGGAGAAGATGGTAGCGCGGTAGAAGGGGCAGTCATCCTCGGGGAAGTAGAGCCAGCACTTGTCACCAATGCGCTCGGGGCGGTGGCCACGGATACCAACACCAATGACGTGAGTGCTGCTGTAGAACAGACCCAGGGAGAGCTGGTGAAGGTCGTGGTTGCCCATGGCCTTGGTGAGGAAGTCAACCGACATGGTCGAGATGAGCTTGCCGTACTTGATGGTGGTGCCATCCTTGAGGGAAACGGTGTGAGCGTCGGCATCGACCTTGGTGACAGTGGCGTGCTCGCCGTACATGGTCTTCTCCTTGGGAAGAGTGTTGGCGACGGCGATCCAGATACCACCAGTACCACCCTCGGCAGGGAAGCGGAAAGTGGCGTTGGGACCCCAGTTACCAGCGGTCTTGTTCAAGATGACGTTCTTGGTGACGGTCTTGAGGTCAGGAGCGGCGACACGCTCACCGAGCCACTGGCACTGCATCTTGGTGGTAGGGACGGCCCAGACCTTGTAGTTGTAGGGGCGCATGAAGAGGTCGGCGATACCCTCACCCATCATTCTGACGATCCACTCGTCAAAGTCCTTGGGCTTGGTGTTTGAGACTCTGGCCTCCATGGCAGCATCGATCATGCCGTCAATGCACTTGACCTGCTCCTCCTTGGGAAGCATGGAAATGTTGTTCTGGAAGGGGTAGGGGACCCATTGCTCCTTGCAGCGAACGTAGGAGATTCTCTGGTGGGTGTACCAGTCGGTCTCTTCGGGGAGAGCCTCGTTGATGCAGTCGTCGAAGTACTTGTAGTGCGAGAAGATAACGTGGCCGCCGACATCGTAAAGCTGTCAATGGCTGTCAGCGCTGCTCAATTGAATTTGGAAGTTTTCGTCAAGCTACTCACGAAGCCCTCAGGGGTGACATCGGTCGAGGCAAGACCACCGGGAACCTCATTGGAGTCGACAATCATCCATGACTGGTCGTTGAGCTGGTTCAGACGCTTTGCGGCACCGAGACCAGTCGGGCCAGCACCGATGACGAGAACGTCAACTTCACTGTGTACAGTTGTCAGCAGAGTTGAGGTGGCAACGGCTCGTATTCGAAGCTCACATTTGCTTGGACATTGTGATGTGCGAGTGTGAAAGAAGGGATTAAAGGAATTAGAGAAACAACAAGAGACGGAGCAACGAAAGAGGGTATCACTGAAGAGCAGAGAGGCAGGAGGATCGAGCGTCGGCTGGACTCTTTAAAAAGTGATTGCTGTTGATTGGGAAAAAGGAGGTGAGTCGCCGCTCTCAATGCTCTTGGCGGCACATCTACACGCTCCGGCCTCAGCATGGCCACCCTGAGTTTCAAACCTCAGAGATCCTTGCTGCACTAGACCCGCCCCACCTTCCCGCATCCAAACTTTTAATCAACCTTCTACCAGACAGAACGACAAAACACCACCGTCCAGCCATGATATATAGTCAGATCAGCAGCCACTTTGGCAGCCATTCGGTCATCTGTCAATTGGCCTCGGTTCAACTGTGTCGAGTCAGTTGTGCCGCTTTCGCAAATCTCTCAGAGGTCACAGCCACGTCTTCCGCGCGTCCAGATTGCATGCCGCCGAACAAACAATGTTTGACACTTTTCTGTGGCATTTAGAAGAGTTACACAGATGCATGCAATCTTCAAAGTGATCAAGCTCGGCCAAGCTTCGCTCGAAGGCTGCAATTGACCTCTCTTGGGTCCATTCGCTGAAGCAGCGTGTATGTACTGATT
>Ga0268250_10001205_pt1 | contig 11434 bp, 16 predicted proteins | sample AgamicAsSfe_FD_200448 | JGI IMG/M metagenome (GOLD analysis project Ga0268250, IMG submission 200448) | Agave microbial communities from Guanajuato, Mexico - As.Sf.e (v2) (version 2) | ecosystem: Host-associated > Plants > Phyllosphere > Phylloplane/Leaf | place: Guanajuato, Mexico | collected... | reverse complement strand
GGGCGGGGGTGGTGTCGATTGAGATTTTGTAGGTGCCTGGGTAGAGGACTTTGCGGCCTTGTGCGTCGAAGCGGGCTAGGTTGCCGAGGGTCAGCGCAATGTCCGCGGTCTTGTGGCTGTTGATGCCGATGGAGGAGATGCGGGTGTAGCCACCAAGACGGGAGATCGGAAGAGGCGCAGGACCGTGGTTTCCAGAGATGAAAAGGAGAGCGGAGTAGTCGGAGGTGTAGCCGCCGGTGTTTGTGACGTCGACGGAGAAGGTGCGGAAGGGGCATTGGTCGATGTAATCGGTTGTGCCGGCGTTGCGGCAGGCGGCGACGAGTTGGGAGATGGTGAAGGCGACGTTGGAGGAGATTGTAGGGCCGGGGACGGAGATGGAGGCTTTGAATGTGGTGTAGTGCTTGCCTGGGTGGAGGTTAGTCTGCTGATAATAAGAAGAGATGTGGAGGCTGTATACCATATCCGAATGGGTACACAGTCTTGGGGTACCATTGGTAGGTGCGACCTGGGCTGGCGGTGGTGTTATCTGAGCCGTTGGAAGGCCTGAGAGCCATGTCGGTCATGGGAACTTGGTTGACGTAGTCGCCGGGGTACATGGAGGCGGGGAGACGACCAGCTGGGGCGACCTTGCCGAAGATGATGTCGGCGAGGGCTTGACCACCATCTTGGCCTGTTCCGATCGCGTTAGATGTAAAGTCTGCGAAGTGGAGAATGACCTGTCTTACCTGGGTAACCACCCCAAACCAAGGAGCCAATGGTCTTCTTGTTCTTGATGAACGTAGAATCAACTTGACCTATACTGCTATTTAGAGTAGTTCACGAGCTTTTGGCTTTAGTGTACGAACCTCCACCAAACTGGAACACTGCAAATGGCTTTCCGTAAGTGGACAACTCGTTGATGAGGGTGATCTGTGCGGCAGGCCATGTGATATTAATTCTGTCCATACCCTCGGACTCGATCGACTCGTCAATACCACCCATGTAAATGATGACATCAGCATCTTCGGCAGCAGCAGTGACAGCACCCATGCTGATATTGGTAGAGTCAGATTGACCAATGATACCAGGGGCGTACAGGACAGTGACACCAGGCTCGGCGCTGATGGCTTGAAGAGGTGACACGAGGTATGGTGCAATACCCTGGTAGTTTCCCTGCATCATGGTGGTAGCATTCGCCCAAGGTCCGATAAGAGCAATCTTCTGAGGCTTGGACGTGCTCAATGGCAAGGTACCGTCGTTCTTGAGCAATGTGATGCCTTCGACAGCAGCCTTGTAGGCAAGCTGTTGTGAGGCAGGAGTGTTGACATCAGCCCAGCTGAGCGAGCGGTATGGCTGGATGGAAGCAGGGTCGAAGTAGCCAAGCTTGACAAGGAGAGAGTAACGACGGATGGTGGCACGGTCCAAGGTAGACTCGTTGAAAAGGCCCTGGGTGTAAGCCGACATGAGTGAGCCTGGGTAGGTCTGACCACAGTCGTAGTCAGTGCCGGCGTTCAGAGCGGCAGCAGCAGCATGAGGGCCATCCTTTTCGTAGTAGTGAGCATTGTAGATGTTCTGGACAGCATCGCAGTCAGATGTGACCCAGTGAGCCTCGTCAGTGAAGTTCCAGAAGTCGCGGAGAACAGTCTGGAGAAGGTAGGGTGATGCGCAAGTTGGAACACTGCCGGCGGATTAGTCTCATTTACTCGTTCACCTTAAGATTGACATGTATCAGACTCACCCGTTGTATGCGTTGTAACTGCACATAATTCCAAGAACGTTGCTATCGCGGACACATGACTCGAATGGTGGCATGTAGTATTCGGCAAGATCCTGGTCGTCAACAACAGCGTTGAAGCCGTAACGGTCGTTGCCTTCCCAGTCCTCGATGTCGTAGGCGACTGTGAAATTGTCAGCATAGCCTTCACCTTGGGTCACTTTCAAGCAACATACCGTAGTGCTTGCAAGTTGCAGCAATGCGAGGGTACTTGGGGTTGAGTCCTCCTTGAAGACCTGGAATGAGTTGTCTCACGTACTCGGCAGTACGTAAAGGATCTTCGCCAGGTGTCTCCTGACCTCTTCCCCAGCGTGGATCACGGAAAGGGTTGATGTTGGGCGTCCAGAAGTCCAGGCCAGCATGGGAGCCTGGATGGCGTTATTAGTGACAGCAGATATTCATGAAGCGCCATTGACATACCATTGACAGTGGCATAGTTGTTGAAAGCTCTAGCCTCGGTAGAGACGACAGTAGCAACGTCGCTGATCAGCTGGTCGTCGAACGCAGCACTCATGAGAATGGGCTGTGGGAAAGAAGTAGCCGAGTTGAAGGCTTGCATGCCCGGGTTGAATTGGACACCAGGGCTGGAAGCGACACCGTGAAGAGCTTCGTTCCACCACCAGTAGTCTGGGAGACCGAGACGAGGGACCGATACGGGACCACCAGAGCTTCCACTAACGGCGATCTTCTCGGCCAGGGTCATGAGACCAGTCAAGACGGTGGCTCTTTGGAGAGGTGCTAAATCATTGTTAGTGATGGGATGAGAGAGGAGATGACATGGGAGACATACTAGCATTGACATCGCAGACAGTTGTGTTGGCCAATGGACCATGGACACAGTCAGGGAAGAGCTGAGCGTTTGCCACAGCAGCGAGAGTGGCCGCAACAGGAACAGCGAGTGTGAACTTCATCTTGCTCAAACTTGTTTTGCTGCTGCTGATCTGAAGGAGTCTTTGTCAATGTGGCTGTCACTCATGTCTTTATATCTTGCCCGACTGACACACTGCACGGCACGGGATGATTAGGCTAAGTCGAGCTCATGATCTGGCGATCACAAATATTGTCAGCGTCGAAACCAGTGTACTCTGTGACCACGAGTGTATTGACCATAGCGGCAATGCACGGGGAGGTGCGGGGTATACATGGAATATACATAGCGCGTACAGGATGACCAACATCAAAGGAGGACGTTTCCGAATAGTCGTCGTGTTGTCAGGGGCAAAAGCCGATGGCATACACTGGTTTCAGCATGGGAAGAAGAGGGGAAACGGCAATCCCTGTTGATTATCAAGTCATTAGTCTGTGCTAGGTTCTCGTAATAAGCATCGACCACATGCCCCAGTGTGATGGTGGACGAGGTGGGTGAGGGGAAAGGGCATGCTGCAGAAAGGTGAGGGGAAAGCATGCACAATAAATCACTAAACGACTAGCCCCCAGCGGATGATATCACCAAGGACAAGGGTACTTGTGTTCATCCATCACTCGCTGTGTGATGACCCGATGTCGGAGCTTGTTGCCACCTGCCTTCTGTGGCCTTGCATATCTGCGAGGTCAGATGATCGTCCAAGAACAAGACGCTGCTGCTGTCGCTACCCCTGGTCGGAGGCTATGTACCCATTGATACTTCATATTATGGGGGTCACTGCGGTGTTTATCTCACAGCAGAAGCGCCTGAATTGCACTAATAACCGAGCCCCTCATCGCTACCATTGATCACGATGTCTTCAAGGTCGAGATTAGAAGGGTGTGTGCAAAGATCCTAGTTCTGTGGCGTATGGCTTTGACTTGGACACCGGCCTATTGCCGGCTACCATGCCTAGGCAGTGCTGCACTGGAGCGATGTTACCAGGTCTGAGATTATACTGACTTTGAGGTTGCCGACATTGGTCAAGCAAGACTCGACCCATTCTGTTGTTTGGTGTCTTGACTCCTGGAGCAGCAGACTTCTGCTCGCGGTCACCAACGTGGTTTTGGTCCTGAGGCAGCTGAACAAGCCTGTCCGGGGCATTCTGCACTTCATCACCGTCTGAAGTTCCTGATACAATCACTTGCGGCTCAGGAATGTTACTAGACGTGTAGATACGCCATCTTTCTGTATTGGTTTCAGCTGGCTCCTGCCGTCATTGTCTGATTGACGTCGTTCCAGAACTGGCTGCCTGAGTATCTGCAGGTCTACGAGATCCTGACCTTGTTGATAGATGTTCTTTGCTGTCAGTACTTGCTGTACTATCGAAATTCATCGTAAAAGTCCATATGAACCAATCCCGTGACTTGTATGTATTGTGCATGAAACGTTCTGTCAAAGACACTGTTGCTACCGCGACTTTCGTGATACCCTTGTCGTAGAGAACAATCGATTGGTGATGGTCGAAATCGTTACCGCTTAGTATCCAGACACCAGGCGGATCGTCAACGGAATATGCATACCGTCTAGGCAAAGTCTCCTCAGATAAGTGACTGAAAACTTTGCTATGACGCGAACGACGGCCCTGATCATCTAACCGAGCAATGTCGTCCTTGAGAGGATTCTTGCTTATGATTAAATAAGGATCGAAGTCACGATCATAGCCGAGCCTGACTCTCTTGACTTTTGCGCCTAGTCTTTCTAAGTAAAGATCACAAACATCTGCCGGAACCGGTTGACACGGGTTCAGAGAAGCAATGTGTCTCGTTCTATCCATTGACCACGGCACCTGATACTTTCGGGGGAAAGTAGCTCCAGGCCTGGCATGTCAATGTGAAAGCCGTACACGTAATCTTGTAGTCTTGAAGTGATATATGGTGGTACTGATCGCGGAAGATCTACAATATCTTCACAACGAAAAGGCGAATGTTTAAGATATCCAACCTCACAACGAGCTTCATCAATCAGCTGCTCTCTGGTTGTTTGCACTCTAGCGTACTGAGCTTCTCCAGAAATACGACGAAGCAGAACGCTAATAGGATATTCAGACCCTGTACGACTGCAATTGAGAGGGAGGAGATAAGTATTCGGACTCCAGCACCGCAAGGATGTCATCGTCGTCAAACCTCGGTTTGGCAGACTGAAGGTCTCCAGACCACGTACGGAGGACCCCATAACATTGATGTCACTGGCATATCGAAATGCCTCGGGTTCTTAGCTAACATACTCGATGCAAACCCAGGCAGTTGATCTCTCGGTTCATTTTTGACACTGGCGATCGTAGAATTACTGATCACTTGTTCTTGTATATATGCTCTGCTATTTGTTGACACGATAGCAAGTCATCCCAGCGTGCATATGCCAAAACGTCTTCCCAGTATTGCACGAACCCTACCTGCTTGTCGTGCCAAGCAAAAATCGACTCATCGGTAGATTGTCGAATGATCTCTTCTTGCAATCTACGGAAGGCTTTTCCTCGCTCGCCATAAAATAGAGGCATGTTTACATCAAAGATTATGAGAAGACAGTATGCGATGTCTTCATTACGGCTAGTTTTCCGGTTCCAAGCCCAAGACATACGCTCGGCAATCGAGCAATCTGATAGACTCTTCTCGCCAAGGAGAATGATTGTCCCGATTCCAGTCGTTTTTGACAGATCAGTAACAAGGGACTCCTTCGTGCCAATATAACGCCATGTTCTGTCGAAGAGCTCCACACGTTTCGGTGCAAGAAGCTCTTGTAATGTCCAGCCTCTCCGAAACCATTGGTCAACAGCCAGAGTTGACTCATAGCTGTCCAGGTCGGTTTCCTTAAGGTATACGAAGCAGACAAAAGCTCGCTCGTACCTATTCGATGATTCGAGGGTCAGTGTCATGTCTCGTCTAGGAGACTTAGTTAGACAGACCAACAGAACATGCTGTTGATAGCCTCTGAAAGCTCTGCACTCGATCGTTTGTCGATACAACATGTGTCTATCCACAGATATTCGAGATTACGCGCTCTGGCAAGTTCGCAGCATTGCAGTATTTTGCGATACCTGAGACTCTTTTCCTTCTTGAACGGATGGTCGGAAGCATATACCTCGTCAAACGTGACTTCCTCGTCATCCGCTTCCCATCTGCGCGACACCATTGCATAACTAGCGCGTACGACACCTTTGCTGTCAGGCTCAAGCTCATCCTCGGGTACGAATACAAGGGTGGGTCTCGTATTGGATGCTGTTGTAAACAACCACATCTTGTCACGAGGATAGAACAACCAGAAGATCTTGCAGTGGACGCGATGCTGGATCGCTCATGCAAGTATGCCGCTGGCAATATATCGTGAACTGCAGACTGCACTTCTACTTCCCGTGGTTGTGCAACTCTGCGTGGATCTCCAGCAGCTCTGCAGAGAGACCAAGAGCCCATTGTATCTGTAGCTGTGGTGCAGTAAGCACGGCCTGGTTGTGTCACGTTGCATGTCGTGCAGTACAGGTTCCGAATCACAATCATGTGACGTCGGCAGGAGGAGTGATGTTTTGCATGCGCTGGCTGCCAAGCCATCAGTGCGCTACCCTTCTCCCAGACCAGCCCCTTTCTTTCACAAGTCCATAGTACAGCACCTTCCTTCATGTCTCTGGAGATGACAGACATCCGCCATCTGAGCGAGGATGAGCTCATCAGGATTGTCGGTAACGAATTCGATGCTGAGCTACAGCATTTGCGATGTGCGACGCCATCCGCAGAGTCTGTCGGCCTCGTCAGTGGCGAAACACATGACAGCCCTTCATACGAGCTGTATGGCGAGGATGCCGCAGAGGTCAATCGCACGATGCTGAGCATCGTCGCGCTGAGATGGATACTCAACGGAGACTACGAATCATTCACGGGAGCTCAGCCAGAATCAACAAAGTTGAGCCGGGAAAGCTTCTCCCAGATGTCTACCTTATTCAAGCAGTACTTACCGACATCGAAAGATGTCTACCTCCTTATCGTTGCTACAATCGTGGCCGACGTGGGCAAAGATCCAGGCCTTGCTGGTGAGATTGAGAAACAATCCGGGAGCAAGGTCGCTGACAATCACGACCTTCTTGTCTATGAAGCTGCCAAAATGGATCTCCTTCCATGTCTGGCAACTGGAAACCTTGACGGAACTGACGGAGAGGACGTAATGCTTGGCTTGGAGTTCGCAGCCAAGTTTAACATACCACAATTGGCTCAAGCTGAAAATGTTCCTGGAAGTCTGAGAGCTGTGGCATCTTTCAAGTCACGATCGCGAGCCATTCAGCTGAAGGTGCTGGAGGTGTTACTCGATGTAGCCGGAGCAGCAGCACAAAGGAGCTTCAAAGGAAGTCTGACCATGACGGAAGACGTTTACCATACCTACATGACAACGATGGAGGCTCTCACTGAGTTTATACACGACCCGGTTGTTACAGAGGCACAATGTTACAACAAAGTCCTCGAAGCTAAGTCTGACACATTAGCAGGTAAAGGATTCGGCAAGATACTAAACACCAACATCCCTTCAGATCGCGCTCTGCTGAGGCTTCTATGCATGGGACGTGTGAGTACAGTCGAAATGGCACAGCACTTCCAGACTGCTTTCAACCACCTCGGCGACTGGCACCACGACCTGGTGACTCGATTGAATGCTACCGGCCTGACAGAAGACGACCCCGCCATCATACCATACTACGGACCAGCATTATTCGCGCGTATCATGAGTATATGGCATGATCAGGTTGAGCAACGACACAACGGACCACAATGGCTCGTATCAGCTTTATCATATGCATTGCGTTTCCTTTCGATTATCTGTAAACCAAGCAAAAACGGATCTGGAACCTCAAGCACAATGTTTGTGCAGGAGAGGAACTTGAACTTTGCGTTACAAAAGCTCGCGGATCCAGGTGATGAGAAAGACATCCTTGATCGGTTGTCGTCCTTGGTAGTTGACGTTCAGAGTCGTTGATTGAGGTCACTTTGCTATTCAGTTCTGGGTTACATTGTTTACCTTTGACAACTTGTCCGTGACCAGCCGCTTCAACGCTTCTATGGCGTTCCACTCAGGTCTTTCTCTGTTCTCGTGCGCCTCCTTCAACCAGTCATCCCATCCGTCGCTCTCGGGAGCAGCTTTACTCTTTCTCCGCCATTCGTACTCTTTGCTTATACATATGACGGCAAAAAGGCGCTCAGTGTAGCTTTCCTTTTTGCAACACTTTTCATCCTGCTTATTCACGGTGAAGATACTGCGATAATTCCAGCACAATTTCCTAGATAACAATGCCATACACCAATAACTGAAATTCAGCGCTACGAAAGTCCCACCGATCGCAGCCTGCATCGTCCAACGAGCATTACCGATGAGCACGACGCCGAACTACGGAATCACTCAGCCCACACCCTGGTATGACACAGGTGTGAAGGACTTACCATCAAAAGTACAGTAGCAAGGCCAGTCATGATCTTAGCCAGATCTGGATGCAGATAGTATTTCGCAATCTCTTCTCCAACATAGAGCTGCCTCGCCACATCTTCATTACACCTTATAATGACGAACGCACCGCCTCGAGTTCGAATCGCTATGTCGCCAGGCAAGTCTTCTGGGTTTGGTCGTCTAACAGCCAACACCGGCTGCCACAACCAAGCTGCACAACACACACTTGATTGTAGCGCTAACACCGCGACGCCAAGAGCAGCGGTACCATCGTGCAGGATACATGCTGCTGTGAAGAGGCCCCAGGTGACCAAGAATGAAATGAAAGAAAGAATGTGTGGAGGTGAGAGTTCATTTGCTGGGACCACATGCTGCTCTTTGCGCGAGTCCTTATATGCTTGCTCCAAGCCGATGTCATAGACATGGATCTCCTCATTGTTGAGCTTCTCAACTTCGTGTATGACATTTGCGAAGTAGTTGAGCTCTTCAACCTGAGTACCGCCAACGATATTCCTGACTGTCACTCCAGGTACTGCAGGTAGTCGACGAGGACGTTCTGCACGTAGGAAAGCTTGAGGAGCTGGGACGAGACGAGGAAGTAAGCATGCCCAAGAGCTTGTTATGACTTGGGCTTGGTCTGCAATGATGGACTCTCCGATGACGGCAAGCAGACTGATGACATCAAGATGCCACCCTCCATGCTGCTCGCCACACTCTTGGAACCAGCATGCAGATTCACGGAGCATGACACGGCTGCGACGTAGCTGAGAAGATGGCCTATGTACGGCCTGGAAAGGCACAAGCATATGCGGCATCAGCTTGATTATGACTACTTCCTAAAGGCTGCCAAGCTAGAGTCCCTGCAGAACCTGGAAAATTGCGCTAGCCCGGCCGCTTCCAGGCCCGATAGCATGCTGGTAAGCAGTAAAAGCTACAAGGTGAGACATGCTCTTCTCATCGGCTGCTCAAAGATACTATCAAATATGTAACACCAAACCTGCCCCTCACCTGGTCGTTCTATGACTGATGTAGTGCAAGAACACAGTCTTATGTTGACCTTCGACCTCGACATTGTGGACGAGCCACGGCAGATGATCACGCTGATGGCCTAGAGTACCGAAATACGCACGAAATCTAGCGCAATCCAGCTTGCGCCATCGTGAGAGCTCGTGCTTAGGACCTGCCTATTGCGGTTTAGCTTATTTTCCAGCCATTTGCTGCACGCTCGGCCCTGGAACAGTTTCGTTCGTCAAAAGCGTGATTGTTAAAGCAGCTTGTTATGCAGATGCAGCTATAATCTTTTCAATCACAGTCATGCAAAGCGACAAGTTGCGAGAAAGGGTTGCACAGTAAAATGCCTGTCAGTATACTTGATTGACGACCGAGTTTAGCCGGTTTCAGAGCTGCTGGGGAAGAACCCAGCTAGCGTGCCGAGTCCTCTTTTCGGGAAGTCTTCAGACTTGGCCCCAACAACACCAGCCGTCTGCCTGCCTTCACTCGACCTTTCATTCACGACTGCACAACACTTTCTGGCTACATCGTGCTCTTTCCATTGATTTCCTGCGTCGCTCGTGTCCTGCGGTGATATCTGAATTGCGTGCCGGAACATAACACGATCCGAGAGAGGAAGAACACAGTAGCAGATCACAAGCGAATGCGTCTTCAAGCGTGAAGTGCTACATTTCCGGACGTTTCGTGCGCATCGCGCAGGGCGTTGTCAGCACCTTTGATTTTCGACCGAAACTATAATTGCGACCATCATGACCACGTTCACAGCAGACCCCAACACGTACGTCGCAGCCAGCGATAAGTCCCCGATCTCCTCCCCCTCGACCCCAGCGCAACACGCGCACGGAAATGCCATCTCACTCCAAACCTCCTTGCTAACATCTCTCCAGCTGGTACACCATATCCCGCCAATTCCCACCCCTCTCTACCGCCCAGAACGTCTCTCTCCGACCTTACAACGCCTCCGACCCTTCCGCCCCCGTCTTCCTCGCCCCCGGCAGTAATCTCACAAACTTCTCCTGGCAATTCTACCCAATCACCAGTCCCCCCAATGGGACCTACCTGCTCCGTCCCTGCCTTGACGGGCCCTCCGCCTTCTTCACCGCCATTCCCAACACCGGAAACCTCACCGACTGCACCGTCCTCGGCTGGGATTGCACCATCACCGCCGCGTTGCGCCCGCGGGCCAGTTTGGCGTCAGTATGGACGTTCAGCAGTGTGTTGGATGGCACGCGCAGTTTTTATCTGAGCAATGCAAGTAACGGGAGTACGTATCATTTGGACATTTGGCCGAATGGGAGTTGGCTCAGAATGAGCGATAACATCACGAGTCAGCATTGGAGTCAGCAGTTTCAAGTTGTGCCGGTCGGGACGATAGATGATGTCGCATGGCAGAGCGTGAATGCGGGGGTGTTGGAGTGGGACGGCGCGGCGGGGTCGGTGCCGAATGTTACTAATGTCGACACATCTACCGCACCTACTACGAACAGCACGACGCCATCGTCTGTAGCCTCGACGGCGACGACGACGGCGACTGGGACGCCATCATCGCATACCGGACTCGCTGCAGGGGTTGGTGCAGGAGTGGGTGTGGCGATCTTGTGCGTCCTTGCGGTTCTACTCTGGTTCTTCCTTCGTTGGCGAAAAGCAAAGAGGCAGGCAAGCTACCAGCAGGCGGACTCGGGGCATAGTTCGCCCTTCGCAATGGTCGACATATCGACTACGGAAGCTAAGCGGCCAGAGGACGAGTTACACGAGGTCGAGGGCGATGAGGCAGGACATGAGCTCTTAGCGGAACGGGAAAGGGCAGAGGCGCCTGGGGATGAACGGCCAAGATATGAGCTACCAGGGTGAGTGGATGAGACAATACAGATTCCCCCGATCTCTGCCCCTCTACGCCTGGGATCACAGCCGCGTCATAATCCCTCCCACTCCCGAGCGCCACCCAATCTATCCGCCGCCTTCCCTATCAATTCGAAACAGCTGCGCCAAATATGCAATGACACGCACTCCGCATCCTCGCCGCGCAGCACGTTCCGCCGCGTGTGGCGGAGAGCCTCCAGCGCCGTCGACACTACCACCGCCACACACCTCGATCACCACGCGCGGGGTAATATAGCCCACCACCTTCTCATCCACCCCTTCCCACTACATCATTTATGCATTCAGCCACGCACCAGCCGTGCAAGAGAGTTCGTCAGGAGCGGAAATCGTGCAGTACAACGATCGAACAAGACCGCAATGTCTCGGCAATGGAGGGGTGCTGGTATCAGGCAGAAGTGCCTGAAGGAAGCAAGCAAGGCGTAGAGACCGAGACTGCTTGGAGCGGAAGTCGGAAGGCAGAAGGA
>Ga0268250_10001202_pt1 | contig 11440 bp, 10 predicted proteins | sample AgamicAsSfe_FD_200448 | JGI IMG/M metagenome (GOLD analysis project Ga0268250, IMG submission 200448) | Agave microbial communities from Guanajuato, Mexico - As.Sf.e (v2) (version 2) | ecosystem: Host-associated > Plants > Phyllosphere > Phylloplane/Leaf | place: Guanajuato, Mexico | collected... | reverse complement strand
CTCCCCATCCAGTCCGCAAATGTCCCTGGCTCCCACACCTCGTTCTCCCTTCCCTTTCCCTTTTTCCGCCGCACGCTGTCAGCGCTGCCTCCGCCGCCACCTTCCTCGCGCACCCACTTGCTATAGAACTCTTCATAGTTCGCCAACGCCGCGTCCTCTACAGCGCCCACCAAGGTCTCCTTCACGCGCACATCTTCCAGCCACTCATCCAGCTTGGCGCGCAGAAGCGGCACTTCTCGCTCGATAGCTGTGCGTGCACCGGCTACAGCCGCTGGACCAGGCAATTTTCCCTTTTGCGCCTGGAGCTGCAAGGAGCGTGTTGATGGCGTGGCGCCAAGAGGTTGCGCAGCTAGAGCTTGAGCCAGCGCATCGCCGCCGACGCCAAGGGGAAAGGTCATCCGCAGGGCCCAGGTAGCAGTGAAGTCATTTATGATGCTCCGGAGCTGCGAATCGAGTTGGGACTTTGCGTCGAGCATGTTCTCCACGACGCGGGGGACGAGAGACTGGATGCCGCCGATGAGGCGGGATGGGCTGGCCAGGTTGGCGAAGAGGGATGTCAAGGCGCCGGTGGTGCCTGAGGTGCGCAAATCGGTGAAGGTGGAGGTCAGGGTGGTGAAATCGAGGTCGGAAGACGGGGAGATGTATTCGATGTCGAAGGCGACGATCTGTTGCTTGAGGATGAGGAGCTGCTTGAGGAGGAAAAGCTGGGCGTCGACGGGTGTAACGCGGGGAAGGCCGGATGCTGCAGAAGGGGTATGGGCGAGGAGAGCACTCGAGGCGCGGATAAGGGAAAGGGTCGTGTTGTGGACAATCTGGTGGGCGAGATCGTCGAAGACAATGGACTATAGAAGAGCTTATTAGTAGCCGAATACACCTAGAGTTTCCATACTGACGTTGACAAGTCGATATATCCTACTCAGAAGCCAGATAGCCTTTCGGAGAGTAGGATACCACTCGGTCACTGGCGCTCCTCCTTCATAACTCCACCCGATATCAAAAGGATCAATATCGATTGCGCCTTCTGCTGTAGGAGTCTGTGGACCTGGGGATTGCGGCATATCGACAGTCGCGGTTTTGCGTCCAGAAAGAGCAGGAGGTCTCGCGCCAGCACCTACTACCCTAGGACGAGTTCTTCGACCTGCCGTCTCAAGATCGATTGGTTTCGGCCTGTACCGCTCGATATCATCACGGAGCACGGCGACCGCAAGGAACACAAGTCGTGTCTGTGCATCCTCGAGAGCTGGACGGATGAGTGGCGAAAATTGCAAGCGCGGCACTTCTTCTGTTGAGTCCATTTCATCTTCGGTCTCGTCCATATATCGGACTTGGATCAGACTACACATCTCGCATAGCTTCTGTAGTTGTGTCTCCTTTATTGTTCTTGGTCTCAGATAGTCGTACAGTGGTTCACATAACGATTCCAGGAACTCGTATAGTCCTGCCTCTCCGTCGAACCATTCGTGCCACAGATCATACTCGTCCAAGCAAAGACCGCGGACGTAGCCAATTGTGCTTCGGACGAATGAGATCAGATCTTTCATGTTATTTGGCGTGCCATTGAGCTCTGCTAGTTTCTTGTGGATCATCGGCGTCAACAAGCGATCTCGAGCTGCAGCATAGCTCTGATGCAGCTCATTCACCAGACTTTGATATTCTCCTTGTGCACCTGGTTCAGCACCCGATGCAGGCCCCGCCCGCTTTTGTAGCTCTAAGCCAAGGTCTTTCAGCTCCGATGCACCGACACGGAACTTGGCGTATAGCAGGCCTGTCATCGCTGTGTCGCTGACTGAGGCTTCCGCAACTCGTCTCGACACATCTGACGAGATTTCCCGAAGTGTGTTCGTAAAGTGAACCCGAACAAGTGTTAATGCTCTCGTCATGAGAAGACGATACCGACTCTCGTACTGTGACGCTTCCTTGTGCTTGGGCTGCGGTTCTCGTCAGCGTGCGTAGTTGCATTGACACAGCGCGGAGTACTTACATGAGTCCGCATAAAATCCAAACAGCCATCCAGGTTTTCCAGCATTTGTGGAAAGTCATAACCGCGCACAAGGCTCCCAGCTCCAGGCGCATTCAGGCGCTTCGTCAGTGCGTCCAACAGATTGTAGTATTGCAAGTTCTCTCCAATATCTTGTGCTAATATCGAAGTGCGCTGCTGCTCTTCAAGCAAGTCTTTCGATCGTGTTTGGAAACTCGACGTCTGCGCTTCTACAGCTTTGAAGGAGGTAGTCAGGTCGGAGAGCAGTTTCAAGTTGGAAGTGGTATCCTCTAGAAGTGAGTCCAAATGACGTCTGGTCAAGCTGAGCTGATCAAGGTACATCCTGTCTAAGATTCAGCCCTCTTGCATCTTTCAGCTGATCGGTTCAAGCTCATACTGGTATTTCCCATGATTGGCATCAGCCAGTGCATCCGAGACATCGCTGTACGAATTTACGAAGTCTAACTCTGTTGCAACACCGCCGTGCTCCGGATCTTGAATGTCATGGTTCGGCCTCCGCCTGATCTTGTGGTAATCTGTTATTGACTTTGCGCGTCGAGGGACTGATGGAGATGGTAAGACTATGGTTGACAGTATGACTGGCTCCTTGGTTTGTCTCAAGTCTGTTTGTGAGTTGCCGTCAGCCTGACCTACCTGAGTCGTATCAATATTCGCGGAGTGTCGCTGGATCTGGGGCTATGTTCGGGTTGAGCTTACAATAGGTGGATCAAGCAGAGACTGTCGCCTTACTTGCTGCTGCTGCTTCTGACTGGGCTGAGGCGAAGCGGCAAAGGCGAAGAAAGCGTCATCGTACATGTTCGCAGTCGCGGGTGGCCGCGGGTGGTCTCAGGAGGAAGTATCTGGGTGTTTCAATGTTGTTGCGTCACGCTGAAACGAATTGTGGGGATTGCCAAACAACACACATCTAGCACTTGCATGTCATAGCGATGAATTTCTGTGTACTGTTCGCGAGCTTGAAAACCTAGTGCCTCCGAGTTCGTGCACGGTCGGGCTCAAACGCTATCATGATCTATAGAAAAGCATCCGGTCAAGTGCACGAGGCACTTATGGTACTTATAGTTCTTCCTCCAGCTCGTCGTCCGAGCTTTCCTCACTCGAGCTTGATTCTGATGTTGTAGCCGATCCCTTGCCAGTCTTCGTTACAGCTTGGCTCTTCCCAACTGGCGACCCCGTTAAATCATTGAGGCCTGTATCTTCGAACCCATTCGGCCAAAACCTCGTTCTCAGACCCGGAGGCTGCTGTCGCACTTCTTTCGCTCTCGGCACTGTCGGACGAGCCGCACCCTCCACCCCTGTACTGGAAGATCCTGACTGTGCATGTCCCGGGACGGAGTATGACACGGATGGATGCTTAGACTGTTGCAAATGTAGCGTTGCGTCAAAGGCATCAGGCATGGTCGAGTATGTGGCACCACCATCGCTAGCAACCAGTAACCGCGCGCCGTCCTTTGTGGCACTATGTTGTGCGTCCATAACGAAGCCAAACTCTACACCATGATGTGATAGAATCCTCGCGCCCGACTTTGCCTTTTCTATATCAACCTCTTTCAGTGTCGCAATGGGTATGTCGGTGGGGAGCGTAATGTGCCAGATCTGTTTGCCAGCGAGATTCGTAGGGTTAAATAGCGTTTTGAGGTGGGACGTTGCAGTACTGCGTTTGATCTCAGAGAAGCCTTCCGGAGGCTGATAGGTCCGTGATGTAGCACTTGAGTAAGTAGAAGGTCCTCTGCCAGACTTATCTCTCGGCGTGGTCGTGGTCGTGGTCTGCGCCTTCGCCGTAGACTCGACGCTGCTCTCATCATCATCTTCTGAAGACGATGACGATGACGTTGCCGTCGGGTTTGTGATCCTTGCTCGTTTCATAGGGTTTGCGCTGTCTCGTGATCCTGTTTCGCTGGCAGATGACGCTGACGTCGCTTTTCGCTTCTTTGTCGCTGACTCATTTCCGTTGCTCGGTCTTACATCCTCACTTTCACTTGACGACGACGACTCTGCATCACTCAACGTGACTTTTTCCGAGCTCAATATCCTGCCAGGCATTTCCAAAGAGCACAATCTCGGCACTCTGGGCGAGAATGGACCGCAATCAAGGATTCTATGCTACCAATGCGTCGAGGTCAGATGGGAGAGGATCAAGAGGTCGTGGAGATCGATGTAAGTTTCTACAATCTGGTCACGATGTTCGTTGCAAGATTTTGCTCTGAAACTGCCCTGAATCTGAATCTGAACCTGAATCTGAACCTGAACATGAACGAACCCTGTGCTGACACATCCCCCTCAACACGACCTGTCATAGTCAAGCATGTCGACGCCCTGCCGGTACTGTTCCACCTAGACGTACAGTGGCTCAGGCTAGACACGGGCGCTATTCATCAAGTCTCGGTCGAGCAGAGCGCTTCAGGTCAGTGTAGTGCTGGAGGCCATCTTCGCCTTTTCCATCACCTTTCGTCTAAAAGATCTATAGTTTGCACAGTCATTCTCACCTGACATTCGGATTGAATCAATACGCTCATCACGACATAAATACTTCCAGCTGCAGCATTGTCGACAGACATTCTGCTCATCCGCTCTACTGCTCAGTCAGCCGCACCTGCTATCGCTATCGCTATCAGTGCCGCTCTCCGCTATTGCTTGTGCCTATGCTGTGCTGTGCCGTGGCGATTTTCCGATGATGCCGAGCGCTAACATGCTTTCAGCCAGACCCAGTGCTTTTGCTGCTGCTCAGGCATCACAACCTCCTCCAGTATTGCCTCCTGCCCTGGAAGATGAACGAAACGAGGACATTGCAAATGGCATTGCCTTTCCTTCTTCAGAGCTGGGAGAATCGAGGGGCCTCAATCATGGCCCGCGCCCTGTACCGCTGCCATTGACAAACGATTTCCGCACATCATCATGGTGGCCGGAAAGTCATCAGATAATTGAATACGCGGACAGACAAGCGATCCGTATTCAGTTGCCACCAGGTGTGCGTGCCACATTCATCGGCCTCTACAAATTATGTGTGACGCATGGAAGGTGCTTGATCAACGGTGCTTCCATGACACCAGATATGCCAATGCGTACAATCTATGCGCCTGCGAACCATGCACTACCTTATATTCAAAGTCCAGATAGTGGACCATGCACCGTCATACTTCAATCATGCGACGATAGCATCAAGGCTCTTGGACAAGCCTCTGGCCTGTTCCGCGGGCTATGGAACACTGATACAGCCATTCCCCGACAGCCAGGCCTCGAAGCCCTGAGCCAGAAGTCATTCCAATTTGTAAGACTTACCAATACTGCCAATTTTCTGCCCACTCACCAAGTCCAGGTCCAAAACAGCAGAGATGATCCGGATGGGCGTATACTGATACCATTGGACACAACACCAGACTGGTTGGCGGCCGTGGCCCACGTTTACATGTCTTCACCCCAGATACCACAGAAAATCATGATAACCGGATCCAAGAATGCTGGCAAGACTACGTTCGCCAAATTCTTGACAAACGGGATCCTGACACAACATCGTTGGCAAGCGATACCTCAACAGACAGTCTATTGGCTAGAGCTCGATCCTGGACAACCCGAGTTCTCGCCCGCGGGGCAACTCTCTCTCGTTCAAATCACTCAACCAATCTTCGGCCCTGCCTTCACTCATTCGTATCTCGGACGCCCAGGGTACTTTAAGACAATCCGAGCGCACTGTGTCGGTGCTATATCGCCAAAGGATGTAGCACGACGTTACCTGGAATGTGCAGCTGATCTTATTGCGACCTACGAACGGATACGTCAAGATGTAGGCGCTACGCAGCTTGTCATGAACTGTCCAGGCTGGCTTATTGGCGAAGGAAGAGACCTCATCGAGCAGTTGATTGTAGATTCGAAACCTACATCCATTGTCTTCATAAGTTTGGAAGCGGTCTGGAAAGCCAAGAAGGATTATGACGTCCTAGTGCAAGCGAATGAGGAAAGACCTGTCATTCCACTAAGAAGACTGCAATGCATGACACATCTCCGCACATCGACTCAACAAAGACTGATGCAGCAAATGTCATACTTCCAACACGCTGGCACAAAGGAATCCATCTGGTTCTCTACGCCCCTGACTGCAAAGGAAGGTGTTTATCTGAGCTGGAATCGCAAACGAGCCGACTTCTTGGGAATCGTCACCACAGGTGATGATCTCAATCCGGAATTCCTGGCTGAATGTATTGCTGGCACTGTGGTGGCTTTATGCATCATCGAGTCCATAGCATATCATGCCAGTCAGATCCGCAACCTGCGACACACAACAGCAGAAGACATGCCCTACTGGTCCAATCATAGGCGCCACGCATGGCTTGAGGTGCGCAACACGAGATGCATCGGCTATGCCTACATTCAGGAAGTCGATCTCGAGCGCAAACGTCTGAGGATACAGACTCCATGCACAAAGCTGAACAGCTTCAAGCGTCCAGACGGCACTCCCGGCCTGTTCCTCCTGCGGGGTAGGATAGACCAGCCAATATGGTTGTACACCGAGTCGACTGCCTGGAAGGAAGAGCTCGAAATTGACTGTGAGGGACTGCCGAAGGCTTACGGCACTCGCCTGGAGCGGCCATGGATGCAGGAGGTGCTGAAGGATGACGTTCTTTCGCAGAACTGGCGGCCGAGGAGGGACGTACGGAGATGGGATGGAAGGCAGGGGGGCGGCTGACGGCACTCTCCTGAGAAGAGTGGAGGGTGGCAAGAGGCGGGGTGAACCGGGTTAGGTAGTGGCGTTCCTGGTGGCGGTGGCGTGCGTGGAGGTGGGATGGAAGGTGAAGGATGGGAAGACGGCACTCTCCTGGGATATTGGAGGGGTAGCGAGACAAAGAGCAAGATACGAATGCCAGTGGCGGTGACAATGGCGACGATAGGCGTAAAAAGACGGCATTGTATGTCCAGAGTCGGGCTTAGGAGAGTGCCGTAGGCCATGAAGTTGTCTATATACACAGCCTAAATCTGTTTTCTACCTGAACTACCATTGCCTCTCCCTCTAAACCCATGCATACCCACAACCTCATTCGGCTTGCCGACACTCCTCGCCGTCTTCTGTGCCATGTCAAGCGCTAAGCCCGCGTCGAACATACCTGTCTCCTGGTAGTACACCTCATAATCTCTTATCAGGTCTTCCAAGGTTTGCTTTTCCACCTTTGCCAAGTCCTTCGTCTCACCAGGATCACTTCTCACATTGTAGAGTTCCCAATCTCCTGTACCTCGTGGTGGCCCTTGTAGAACAGCTTTGAAGTCACCGCGTCTCACGGCGCGACAACCAAACAGTTCCCATGCGCTGAAGTCAAACTCTGCAGAATATACGTTCGAGGCTTGGGCAGAGAGGTAGGGCACCCATGATTTACCGCGCATAGAAACTACAGTACGAGACCGGAACGTGGGAGCTGGGTGGTTGATAGAAGCGAGAGACAGGATGGTCGGCTGGGTTAAGATTAGGACAGAAGACTGAATCAGCACTGCAGGATTCTCACCATGATATCCATGACTGTGGTAAAGGTGTGGGAAATGCTGTTGGCAACAAGTCGACCTGTTGTGTCGTTGATGCCGCTCTGCCCTTTTATTTCGTGAGCAGAAATGAGTGGCGGATATCGCATGATGCAGGGACAACGAATGCCACCTTCATTTGTGGAAGCCTTGAGACCACGAGAGGGCGCTGTCGCAGCCGAAGCCCATCTACACATCACATTGGGTTATCAACTGTGAAAATCAGTGACGCTGCAGATCTAGAACTCACCTAGGACCATACCAAACATAGCTATCCTGCGCGCCCATGTTCTCAAGCGAATTATCCATGAATCGCTCGATTACGTCGGCCATACTGACACCATTCAGCACGGGAAATGCCTCCAATACTTGCCCTTCTGCGCCGTTGTCACTCATGAATAGCACAAATGTCTCATCGAGCTCGTCCGTTGAGCGCAGATGCGCCAACACCCGTCCAATCTGCGTGTCCATCTCGTCGACCATTGCAGCGAAAATTTCCATAGCTCGCGAGGACTTGGCCTTTTCATCGCCTGACAGATCCTCCCAAGGTGCCGTACCCATTTCCATGACAGGAGCAGGTGTGACATCCTTCCGTACGAGTCCTTGCTCTCGCAGCGCAGCCAGTCTTTGTTGACGCAGCACCTCTGGTCCATCATCATACTTGCCTTTATACTTTGCGATCGCGGCTTTGTCAGCTTGCAGAGGCCAATGCGGCGCAGTAAACGTCAGACAGCTTAAGAATGGTTTCTGCTTCTCTTCATCCGTACGATCCTGGAAGAAGCCAAGGAGGCGATCGGTGAAGGTGCGGCTGGAGTAAAAGTCCTTCGGAAGGTCTTTCTCGCGATCAAGCATGCGGTCATTCTCCATCCAAAGCCCTGTACCGACCAGGGATGGCAGTCGAGGGATGTCAGACGTCAACTGAGGCTCGTAACTATTGCTTGTTAGACAGATGTGCTTTCAATGTTAAAAAGGTAGCCTACTTGTAGTGACTACCTGCGCCTGCTAGGTACGTGAAAGATTTGTCAAAGCCGCGAGCATGTGGGGAGAGCTCTGCCTTGAGACCAAGATGCCTACACAATCAGCTACACTGTGAATACTTGTTAAGACAGCTGCCGCGGCTCGCCGCTTTGACGAACCGCAGAATCCCAGCATGTTGCTTACCACTTCCCACTCAATGTCGTCCAGTATCCGCTATCCTGCATGACCTCTGGCAATGCAGCCACATCCCAATTCAGATACCCTTCATAACCTCTCCGGCCTTCATAGTTCTCTAACCCACCACGCTTCATCTGCTCCCACATAGCTCCTAGCCCAGCGATGTGGTTATCGGTGCCAGAAAACAGCATGGATCGCGTGGGAGAGCATGTTGGCGCCGTGTGGAAGTCTGTCATCCGCAGTCCAGTCCGTGCGAGGAAGTCGATATTTGGAGTCTTGATCTCAGATCCATAGGCACCAGTATCGGAGAACCCGAGGTCATCAGCAACGATGATGAGGAAATTGGGACGCTTCTTGGTCATGTTTACGATGTTGGGCGGGAAACTCAGGCACGAGATAGGAGTATCACGGCGACGTTGTCGCCTGCTGTTGATGTCAACTTCTGCACAGGGTCACTATCAGCGTCAACAGTCTGCCAGATAGCCACAGGTGATGGCGTGCTCGACACAGTGCATTGCGACTTTCAAACCAACATAGCGCATACTCGCTATAGATAGTGACTGTATCGGTTACTGATAGAGCTAGTATGTTACTATCATTATATCTAAACTTCAAAGGGATTACCAAGTGTCTTATAAAGTAATGATCTAGCATATTGTAACGAGACTTTAGTTTGAGATTCTTACGGGAGATCGACGCCTTTCTCTTATCTACCTATATAGCTACCTTTTCTTATTGTATATAACTCTATTATCTTCAACAGCTTTCGAGATAAACCTAAATCGACGTATAAAGTAGAAGCTTTTATCCCTCTAAAGAAGCGCTATTCTTATTACCTATAAAGATAGTAAATATATTGAAGATGTAGCGCGTCGTATATATATTTCAAAAGGTATAGTATCTTGTATATAGTAACGCCAGGATAACAGTAAAACTATAGGTATAAAGCCCTAGTCTAGTTAACTATCTAAGCTATCGCTATAGAACTATCGCGCTATTATACGCCATGCCTACGAGAATCCTAAGAAATAATACGTAGATATAATTTACGACGTCCGTATTTTAGTATTAAAAAAAATATTGTATTGCATCTTAAAGGCGTCTAGAATTACTAATTAGCGCGTAAAGGAGAGGCCTTTCTTAACGCCCTAGTATATAAGAAATCAATTGCTTTTTGTACGTATATATATCTACTAGATCCTATAGGACTAGGCTAAAGTTATATTCTCTAATAAGTATTCTATTAAATATAGAAAAGGTAAAGAATAAGAGTAGAACTAGCGCTACCCTAATACGAAATAGGACAAGGAGAATATAGAGCCTTATACGAGTAATAAAGATATATTATAGATAGTTAGAGAGATCCGTAAACAAACTATCTAAGTCTACTTAAGTTATCTATCTCTTTATACTACTATTAAGCTTTGCGTAACTTATAAGATATCGGTACTTTTAATAGTACGTTCTTTAAGGTTTATAATATATATATAAGCTTATAATCTTATCCTTTATCAAGAGCTAAAGGTAAGTATTAGGAAGTATATTAAGAAGGAGATTAGTAGATACTATAGAGGTAGTTAATAGTACAATTTATTATTTACTTTTTATACCTTAGGCACTATAGCTAATATAGTAGCTATATTCTTATTTAGAGCGTATATTATTACCTAGATATATGTCACGGTCGGTCTCGCGGCGGCAGGTAGTTAGCGTAAATACGGGGAAACGGTTCAGATTTAGTCAGCTACGGAGGTCTTATCTATCAGTATAGGTTAGGCTATATGACGAGGACGTAGCTTGAAGAGCTACGTTACTAGTAGCGGCGGTAATAGATAAGGTTAAACCAACGGTTTAATTTTCCTTCCCTAGCCTATCCTGTGCTTCCTAATACGGAAGGCGCGTATCATGTTTAGGCTATATCGTCCTATAATATTACTCCCCTTCTTATAAAGCTGAACTCCTGAGAAGCGTATATTTAAAGTAGAAAAGATGAAAATCTAATTCTAGTCGTATAGCCTAGTGGTTAGCTAACTCATTAGACGTATAGCTTTAGGCCTAAGGTCTATAGTCGGTTAATAGAATTAAGGGACCCTTCGAGGCAAGAGGGTCGTCTAGTATATTATATAGCTATAAGGCTCCGGTTACTACTATATATATACTTCTAGTCGTTATATAACTACGTAGGCTACTATTTTAGTACCTTTAGTATCTTATAGCAAAGTCGTATTATATAGTAATAACCGTAGAGAGCTCCTTCGGGGGCGAAACTATTTATCTAATTCTTTTACTAAATATACGATATACGAAAGAGCGTAGTTTAATTCTTTATATCCTAATTCTTTTACTTAATATATAATACGCGAAGGAGCGTAGTTTGATTTATAGTATTAACTAATTATAAAAGCGGATCGTAGTTTCGTAGGATAGCGACGATAGAAGTTCTTAATAAGGTTAGGGATATCTTCCTAGATAGTATCGGCAGGTTCTCTTATAGGTTAATTATAACCCTTCTAATGGACAATGTACTTAATACGAGGTTTACTACCTCGTCCCCGGCAATTAGTAACGGAATCTACGATCTCCCTAACGTCCTATCTATCTAGTCCTTCTACTATAACGGCTGGAGGTGGTTCTTACGTCTAGAATAGTAGTAGATTACCTACGGTAGGATAGAGGCTGTTAACGTTAAATATAGGATGTATTTTCATAGACGGAGGCAGCTATAGGCGATACGTGTATAGACCTAGCACTTTAGTGATTAGAAACGGCCTATAGTTTTACTAGTCT
>Ga0268250_10001198_pt1 | contig 11476 bp, 14 predicted proteins | sample AgamicAsSfe_FD_200448 | JGI IMG/M metagenome (GOLD analysis project Ga0268250, IMG submission 200448) | Agave microbial communities from Guanajuato, Mexico - As.Sf.e (v2) (version 2) | ecosystem: Host-associated > Plants > Phyllosphere > Phylloplane/Leaf | place: Guanajuato, Mexico | collected... | reverse complement strand
CTTGGCGTCATCATCCACTGTCAAATGCGGAGAAGGCCTGGATCATCGAGTATGGCAAAAAGAAGGGCAAAGAATTCATCGACAACAACGATAGGTGGTGGTCCTACCCTGAGGTAAGTCATACCATATTGTGTATGGTTTGGACTTTGCTAAGCATGACTAGGTACCGGTTCCAGGAGCGAATATGCAAGGCTTTGGCGACAAGGACACCTAAGTGCAGGTGATGAACACCCGGAGTCCGTTGGATAATAGGACCGTTGCTTGAAAGCAGGAATGGACGAGGTTGAAGTATCAGTCAATTCTACAAGTTTGGATGCTTTGGCATTGCTGGGAGCGTGGCTACAGCAAGGCGCCACCTCGTGTATGATACCAGCCTCGCACATCGTCAATACCCTGCAGTCCAACAAGCATCATGTTAGCAAACACATCCAAGTCATCCGGCTGCGCAACCCTTAAGACTTCCGTGAAGTCTAGCTCTTTGACAAGAAAGTGATTCTTGTCGTTCCAAGCCATGGCAAAGTCGAAGGGATTGCTTGCTCTCCATAGGTGTGCTGAAAGTGTGACGAGATTCCTAAGAGAGTGATCGCGGGAGCAAGTCTTGAACTGACCGCTGAACAAAGTCCACATAATTGCGATATGGTAGGCACACAGAACAGTCCGTCGGGCTGATTCGCGGAAAACGTACGATTTCCACGCCGTTCGAGCAACTGTGCTGGGATATAGTGGGATAGTCTCCGGTATCTCACTCTCCTCAGCCGCAATAGGTAGTAGAGCGGCGCCCATGTCCTCGAGATAAGGCAGTAAAGTATCAGCTAGTGCCCAGAGCCGTATCCCACCACTAGAGAGAAGCATGGCCTGATATAACATAAGCGCTTGTGTATGAGCAAGAATCTCAATTGGTGTAGTTGGTGTGGCACTGGTAACAAGCTCTTGGGCGCGGCTAGTAATGTACCGTGCAACATGCTCAGAGTTGGCGTCATTCATAGTGGTGTAGAGGGCACATGCAGCATGCGCGTCTTGTAGTGATCTCGGCATGTACTCTTCGTAAAGCATCGGGTGCGACCATGGTGTACAGGCTTGCTCTACCATCATCTTCGGCGCGAGTTTGATATGCTCGAATGAGTACTCCACTCTGGACTTTGCGTAAGGTGAAAGATGCGCTGATGTGAAGGGCTTTCTGACTGGCGCAGAGACGGCTTGCAGGGCTGTGGGATTCCACTGGTTGGACTGGGAGGCCAGCATTTCCGAAAGCGCGTCCAACGAGTTTGCGCCAGTGCAGAAGTCAAAGTCCAGGATATCCGCCGTGGGGTTTGTTGGCATGGCAGGCATGTCGAAGTCGAATTCGACATCATCGTTGACTAGATCTGTAATATCTGCCGGTGTTTGTGGAAATCCCATATCAGTAGACAATTCGGCTGCGTTAGTTTGCGGAATTGCGGCCTGCGCACCAGGCCTTGGTGGATAGATGCAAGATAAGTGCTGTCTAGTACATCGTGCACAATGAGGCTGTTCCAAACCGCACTTGCGTTTCGCTTTAGCGCACTCTGAGCAAGACTTTTGCCTGCCTTGGGAGTTTGTGGTTCGCGTTCGATCTGCTGGCATGTTCGACGCGTCGGATGTGGAAGGAGGTGAGGCATGCCGCACCGCCGCCGTTGCTGCCCGTCTTCCTCGTTAGTCAGCACCAGTGGGACGCCTCATTCAAGCTAGAACGACTCCTGAATCTCTCACGACTACACTCCATAACGGCCGAACTTTGTCAGTTGATGGATTTCCATGATTTCATTAATCTAGCATGCCTAATGCATCAGCACGATGCATGGCGTGTCTGCTCTGTTTGATGACAGGTTCAGACTGCGCTCCGCTCGGCGCAAGCGGTTATGCAGACTTCCGATTCACAGACCACTGAATTCGAAGCAACTTCCAAGCCATATCCTCAGCAATGCGAGGATTCAGGGCTGTAGCACTCCCAAACGCGCAATCTTCTTCGTCTAGTCAAGCGTGCCTTGTCGACCTATTCGCTCTTCAACTTGCGAACTGTTGAATCCCCTCTCCCATGTCCTCGGTACCAACTCTTGACCCGGTACACCACATAAGCTGCTGCACACATCGTCCAAAACACGGCGTCAGACGCAGCTTGCTTGACTTCTTCCGCGGCTGTCTTGGGTGAGTCGCTCCTCGAAAGTACCATCGCAAGCTGTGATCGATCTCTCCACCTTTTCCAGGCTACCGCAAGACTAGCCATGAAGACTGTCGATCCAAGCCATACCCCTCCAAACACTATCAGAGCTCCAGATCCGCCCATCATAGCGCTGGTGCAAGTCGCAAAGATCGAACCAGCGACGACGTTGCCGATACCCGCCTGGATGATCGCTGCTGTACTGCCTACAGAATATCAGTGTCTTCTCTTTACGATCAACGTCTCACTGTGACCTACCAGCGACGATTCCAGCTGGTCCAAATCCCGTAGCCGAGAGCGCTATAGCTGTGGCGATGAGCGCGACGAGAGGCACCACTATCAGCGCGGTCTCCCATGGGTGTAGCTTGATCCATTCGCCGATTGCCTTTGCCGTACCGATGAAGCCAAGTTCCCTGACTTTATTGACAGCTTCGGTCACAGCATCTTTGGCTTGTGTGGCCAGGAAAGTGGCCTTATCGGCGACGTGTTTCCAGATGACTTTGATGCCATCGTTTGCTCTTATGGGGCTGTGACGCTCCCCAGGTAGTGCGTGTCCAGTGCTGTTGTCTTATCCACTATCGCCCGCAGGCATCTCAGGCTCGGCATTGCTGCCAGATTTGTCTTCAGAGCTGTCGCTTGTGTAGTGGGTGGGGTCATGTTCCATGTCCTCGTCGTTTGCCTTGCTTTCGTACTCTGTTTGTTGCGGCGCGGTCGGCTCCCTTGCCGTAGCAGCGCGAGTCGCACGTAGCATTCCAAGCCACTTCGGTGTCAGGACGAAATGTGCCATATCGTTTGACTAATGATTGGCAGCAGTGTTGGGGAGGAATCTTTGCTTTGATCTCGAGATTGATGCGTTGCGAGGGTCTAATCACGACCTTGACGACAATGCGGGGCTACAGGTCTGTCCAATTGGCTGTGGCTTGATTCACCCTCACCATGAAGCACCCCGCGCCTTCCCCGCTTGGCGAAGACAAGAACACAATGAAGCGTTCTCAATACAGCAGATTTACTTGCGGTTTGCAACCTACAAAATCTCGGTTGATAGCGCGAACAAAAGTTGGGGGTCACGTAAGGACAGCGACATGATCAAGATACTATCAGAACTTCAGTGAATTCCTTGGATCTCGATTGCCATATGTCCAAATAACGCATAGACGGGACCTTCTACTGACAAAAAGGTAGATAGCCTGATTCCTCTGCCATGAGCTCGTTGACTTCGTTATCGACGAAAGCGCGATGCACCTCCTTGGCCTCCGCTAGCTCGCACAGCAATCTATTCCGTTCCCAAATAGTCCACGCGGCGAGGTCGCGACATGCCTTCGTGGCCTTCTCGGCGGTCTCCTTCGCCATCTCCAGTTCAAGTTTCAGCCTTACGTTTTCCTTGACCATACTCTCATAGTCTTCTTTGGTGATGAGATTGTGGGAGAGTGAGGGCGGAATAGGATCTTGACAGGGCGTAGGCGGTAAGTTATGGTGACTCTGGAGAGGCGCGGAAAGAGAAGAGTTGGGAGAGGCTTCGTCGGCTTTGCTAGGAGGACGTTTTTGGTACTCTGAGAGGTATATGCATTCGCCGTAATGGGTGGTGGTCAACGGATAGGAGGGACGAAGCTCGAGCGTTATCTCATTCCTCGGCAATACACTGCTCGTGTTGTTCAACGTGGGATCTGGAACGCGCTGCTATGATGTTCGGTCAGTGTTTATCGTTTTGTTTCTCATCAGTAGTGACCGTGAAGGGCTTACATTGGCAGGGATATTTCTCTGGATGTCGACCATTGCGCCAGACGGATCGTGATTCCGCTCCACTGCCATATTCTCAAAGTTCCCAATACGGGTTTATATGGTAGCGACTACTCAAGATATGGCGGCGTGAAGACGAAGAAGCATTGGGTACGAACACTCACGTGCAGCCAGGTTCCCACCTGCGTTAGCGCCTTGTCGCACACTCCCGGGTATTTCCAAGCTCCGCGACCCTTCGCCACTTGTTTTCTCGTTATTTATGTTTACAAATTATCGAAATGCCTGTAGAAGGTTAGCTTGCCGCACGAGTTCCCGGACGTGTACCGCATGGCCAACGGGGACAAAGGTCGTTTCCAAACTTAACTTTCCAGGATCGAGAATTTTCACGCTATTATCTCCATCTCACGTGTCGTGGTTATAGTTGTCTTCTTCAAAAATGCAAGGCGATCCCGTTGATTATCTGCGTTAGCCCTCACAGGTTCGAATAATCCAGTTCATGTCATGTATATAAGTGGACGTGTTGCCTAAGATGATGCGCGACGAGATCGAAGAGATCTATGCAGTGCATGCAGTTCAACACAAGCATTGGCAAGGTGCTCGCGCTATTTTCGTGTGATTCATAATTGAAGGAAAGACGAGAGCAGCTGCCTATGTCAGTGTCGATTAAGACAAGATTAGAACAGTATCATTGCTTATCCGTTTGTGTCAATGTCTCAAAAGGGAGGTGAACATGACGGAAGAGAGAGAATCTGAATGAGGAACCGCATCTACATAACAAAGATCGCCGATTACTGATGTAAGGCATTCAGGAATCGATGAAACATCGCCCTGTTTTTGACCACGCGCCTGACGTAGTAATGGCCAGGCAGATATACGGCGTTCAATTGTCAGCAATCTTGCGACAGGCTCGTTCGTTTTCGAGGATGAGATCTACCGATAAACGATGATATCGACTCTGAGGAATGAGGATAAATTCAGAACAGATACATCTAGTCATGGTATCTTGGCGTGAACTGGACACAGCATGTCGCCTCTTTCCTTCACTGCTCATACCGGTTTGTTCAACCTGATCCTCCTTCACCCGAGGAGTTCACCGCGCCTTCGTATACTGACGTGGCAATTACCTAGTATGACAGCTCATATTGGAATATCGCGTGGCTTTGAGTGAGAGACGCACCTACCCGATCGGGTGTGTACAAGTCAACAAAACAATAGGCCTCAGCACGTCGTTGTCAACACTGAACACGTACACCCACAACAACCCACGCACACGCGCATTGCCAATCCCACAAAGTCAAAATGGCGCACTTGTACGTCATGAAACCACTGTATGACCCGAGTTCGCCTGCGCTCGCGGTAAATCCTGAAGGTCCTGTGTCCGAGGAAGGTGAGATACGAGAGCAGAGTGAGACCGCAACCTCCGAGAATTACATACACGATACGCGCCGGCAGTTGATACAGTCTTACCGTGAGTACTTCCTATCACTGCCATAGACTTTAGTGACACCCAGAAGAACCCATTGAAGTCGATCATCAAGTCGACCAGTGTCGAGAGCCGACTGGCGCCAACAAGCAGCCGATAGGCATCAAGAGCGAATCACCAGCTGCTCAATGTGATCTGCCTGTAGGCGACTCCCCGTCCCTCCTGCGTATCGAGACTCCTGCGCCTCTTCCGCCGCTGGTGGGAAACAATGCACATGAGTTGAGGTATCCGGTCGAGCGGTATTTTCCTCCAGCCGGGATATACTATGATCAGCTCGCTCTACCCACTGTCTTTGGCACCCGCTTCTTCAGGCAGGAGTGCTGTAAAGTCTGTTGGAAAGCGCATTCCATCCGCGCGGGCGGTTCAGCAACGTCTTGCGGAAAGAAATGCCAGGTCTGTGGAACAGGCCGCCACAAGCATGAGGTAAGATTCGCCAAAGATGTGCAGCAGGGTGCTAATTAACCTTGTTAACAGAGCTGTCCACTATTATACTGCACCGCTCAATGGTACCAGGGACACAGCATTCCACACCACCCAAAGACCCTCCAAGACCGACAGATACGTCCTGAAGATCGAGAGCTGGCCATATTGTGTGACATTGGTGTCCTGGATAGAACACGCGGCCCCAACGGTATCATAATCGCAAAGCCAGATCATCCAGTTGTGAAAGCCTTCTATAACGGCCGACCCAACCCACAAGCGATGACAGCCAGGATCATGGATACGGAGCGAAGACCCCGCTCAGTATTCATTACCACTGCCGAAGGATCCTTGTTCGTCCCAAATGTCCAATCTCAACAGCCGCTCCCACTGCCAAAGCGCCCATTCAGTCTACCAACGATGACCGTCAACAACAGTCTTGATCCTCGGCTCCAAGATCCTTATACTCTCACGTTTCCAGCTCAACACGAGAGTATTAAACAGGAGATCGTGATGGACCACAACGATATAACCACGACCAGCCTACCAGATACTGAAGACAAGCTTGAAGAGCAGGGGATAGAGATTCTGAAGTTAAAAATGGAGGCTGCTATTAAAGATCGTGAGGTTCGGAAGCTCAAGGCGGAGAATGATGCGCTCAAGATGGAAATCGAGAAGCTAGGCATCTATCCCATCAGCACCGGCGGCACCTTCGAGACTGGGAGCAAGCGGCCGCGCTCCTACTTTTAGTAACAACGCGTTAAGCGGCAACGGACAGACTTTGTCGAGTGAGTGTACGTGTTTAGATAGATGTATTCACACACTGCGTGGCCATCTCCAATGAAAATCGATGATATGTATAATGAAATGTGTAATGAAACGCAGTGTTGGATGGCAAGAGTGACCTCGGGAGAGTGACCTCGGGAGAGTGAAGATGAAATGACTTACCTAGCGGCAAACCTTCACTTCCGATCTTCCGATAGCGCGTCTTCTTCGCGATTCCCACCCAGCCGGCTCATAGCGCATCCCACTCGCCATCGCAGCTACGCACCGAATCTCCCGACTGTGCATTCGTCCAGCATCAACCTGTAATGGTAACGCGAAAATTACCGTTATCGCAGATGGTCAAATGCGCAGATGGCTTAAAAGACTAGTGAACTAGCGAGATGTTTACGCTTGCTAGGAGTATGCGCTGCAGGAACGGGACGGACGTGAACGGCGGAAGTTTACATGCAACCAAGAATTGAACGTCTACTGCATCTTCGGTCTGCGTGTTGACGCATTTGAAGACATTTCAAACGAAAAAGACGACAACGACTTGTGACTAATAAGTAAACTTGTAATTTGTGTACAGATCAGTTTGAAGAGCTGGTAACGATAATATTGACACATGCGCCATAGAGCAAACAGCTCCACCGGAACCGCTCAGTGGGATTCACTGTAACCAAATACTCCTTTTGCACTACCCTCGGGCCACTCAAATCGGGCCACCGTTCCGCTCCTCTACTGGTACAGGGTCAAGATATTTTCTCCAAGGTTGAGCTCTAATTCGAAAGCCGATGTTTCGTTTCCAGCTGATCCTTTGGCCGTCAACTCTTGAACGATAGGATCTTCGATACGTTCGAGAAACAAGCTCACATCTCCTTGAAGGTCTTCGAGCGTTGGCGTGGTACGACGATTGATCGCAGTCTTACCGGCTGATAATCCTCCTTGTGGAAACAAAGCGAAACGCGTGGTGAGTCCGTCGATGTACTTGTACATCTTTGCTGAAGAATCGAAAGCCTTGTTGATCCAGCCAATTCTCTCCGCATCTACGGCGTTGATGTCGTTAGCGCTAAGGATGTATTCCATGGCCAGTCCACGGCCGATCAACCCCGGAAGGAACTGAGATCCGCCGCCTCCAGGAATGGTACCACTGCCAACTTCTGGCTGTCCGAATAGAGTGTCGTTCTTGACCGCGAATCTCATGTCAAGTGAAACGAGAAGCTCGTTTCCAGCACCTCGCGCTCTACCTTCCACTGCGCCAATCGTAACCTGGGGAAGCTGCGAGATATTATATATGAGCCTGCTGAAAGCGGGAACAACTTCAGCTACAACAGACATCAGTCATAAGTATGTTAACATGAGGAATCGATACGTACGAAGGTTGGGCAATGTCAAGTCAAGATGACCCATGAAGTATCGGGGAACATCGCTCTTGAAGATGACAACCTTGGTTTCGTTGTCTTTCTGGAGCCTTCCGACGAGATCAGTCAATCCATCCTGCGTGTCTTGATCCCAGAGGTTGCGAAGCGACTTTGAGTTATGAAGAGTGACTTCGAGTATGCTGTTGTTCAGCGATGTCTTCAACCCAGCGTATTCCGGTAACTCCAGCGCGCGAGCTGCTGAGAAAATGCCGAATGCCGTGAGGCAGATGGACTGCCACGAAAAGTTCATTCTGGAGGTTGTGTAGTAGGCGATCTCTGAGGCGAGGCGAGCGACTGTAAACTGTTGATGTGCCACTATTTCATGTGCTCACCTCAGATATCATTATGTATTTCAAGTCCACATCTACAACTTTGCCTCATTCACCCCTTTTTTCGTAACTTTCCATCTCATTTCGTGAGTGTTGATGCTCTTTTGCCACGATTGATCAAGAACTGCCTCCAGTCCGGCCGGCGGTACTTCTCAAATCCCGATGTATCACGCATCATACTCGACTTCCAACAAAAAACGTCCGGTTATATGTCCGATTGGTACGTGCTGAATGTCATGGGTCGCGCTAGGTTCGTCGTGGCTAGCTCATTAGATTATTAATCTGTCTCAAACCCGCCGCACTGAGGCTTCATCAACCCCGATTGTTTACTGAACAAATTTCGAATGTTTACAAGCTTGGGATGAGGCAATCCTAGCTTCTTCAGCCCCGCCTTTCTGCTTAGCTTTCCAATGATTCGGTGGTTATCCCAGCTAGCTCTAACGGTCGAGAGCAGCGTTGCCGGTGCTACGACATGACGCTTATTCGATAAGCTCTGCGAAGCTCACTCAAGAACATTCAATAGCCACGGATGCCGGTATAACACTAAAGCCTGTGATCCGGTAAGTAAATGTATTAGCGAGCGCATGATGAATGATCGGTTTGTCATGCGAGACTGGCAGCTCTACGCATTTTCTCCAGTACCGAGGCAGCAACGATGTGGTCCACCAGTAGTAGATGGATAAAGGAACGCTTTTAAGAGACGCACATCTCTCAGCTTATTCGAAACATAACGAGCACTCTCATCAGCTGCGCCAATACTCTATCAAGCTACTACGAAATGGCATCTCCAAGCTCATCCAGCCCTGTGGATAGAACTGCTCTAGTTCTCATCGACGTTTACAATGAATTTCTTCACCCTGAGGGAAAGATCAACCCTTTTGTCAGCGAATCCATGGCCAAGACGAACACTTTGGACCATTTACAAGAGGTCGTCAAAGCAGCTCGCAAGGCCGGCATACCGATCTACTATTCTTTGCATCAGCAATGGAAGGAAGGTAACTACCAGGGATGGCTCCACATGAACCCAACGACATCTGGAATGAGCCAGCATAGGCTGCTCCAGGAAGGGAGTTGGGGAGCCGAGATCTATCCTGGACTAGAGCCAGACGTCTTCGGAAATAAAGACGTTGTAGTCAGTAAGCACTGGAATAGCAGGTAAGTGAAATCACGTTGCGTTCCTAGGATTGGATGTCGGGACGAGCAACGTTATTCGTTCGCTCACATGACCGCCATTTGACTAATGATACCAATCAGTGGATTTGCGAATACCGACCTCGACTACCAGCTCCATCAACGCGAAATTACCCATTTAGTAATGGCAGGGATGATTGCAAGTACATGCCTTGAATCCACCGCAAGGTATGGGAGAGAACTGTAAGTGTCATTGTTTCCGCAATAGATTCGCACAATGAAGATTAGACACTGACCTTGCTGATTATAGTGGATACCATGTGACGATACTGTAAGTCGCGATAGCCCTATATGATAGTACGTGACTGATGTGTTATCAATAGGTCTGACGCCACGGCTGGCCATTCGCCTGCCCACCACGATGCGGGAAAGAATCTGGTCTGGCCGCTCATCGTAGATGAAGTGAAGACAGTTGGCCAGTGGGCTGAAAGTCTTGAAGAGGATGCGAAGAAAGACAACCAAGTCAAGTCCGGATTGTAGATTATCTTTGACGCCAGTGCAACCATACATTAGCCACTTTGAGGCGCAATACACCTTCCATTTTACTCTTGTCATCCCCGTCCATACGACTCAAATCCTGACATGATGACAGTGGTCTATGTGCAGGTGTTGCTCACCCAGCGTTATCTACATGAAATTTTGTATGCGGCTCCGAGTCAACGCATCGCTCAACCTGATCTTCTCCCGCGATGTTCAGGTCCGAGGCCACTTCGTCCCTACTCACATATCTTCTTATCCATTGCACATGGAGTTCCTGAGTATGGGAAGTATACAAGAACAGTTCAGTACTGGTAGATAATTACCAGGACGCACCCCGATTATGTGTTGACGCAAGTTAAGAGGCCCTGAAATATTGGTGATATTCTACAAGATCTGTCAGTGACTGGTTCCACCGATCTAAGATTAGCGGAGGATGTCGCCATCTCGATTTTCCTTGGGCTCGCTCGCTTTCTGATTCTAAGCTAACACGTGCTTAAATAGTGTTTCTTCGTTCTCTAACATGGTTGTGACGCTGGAGCGATCAGACTCAGCCTTTGTTTTGGCACTGTTGAGTGTCGCTTATGAACAGGCGTCGTGACGTGACGTCTCCTCCACATCCTGGAGATGAAATAGCAGCATTTTGCCGCGGCAAGCAATGAAAAAAACAATAACTTTCTCGACCGTCTTGTGACCTAGCTGCTTTCGATGCTGGATGAGCATATGAGCCACACCTTGACCATTGGGCGACCCTAACAACGCATTGAACTCGTTAGATCCTGGGTAATACGTCGTTCCTGGCCACTGTGTTAATGCGAAACCGCAGTGCGATTCCATAAAGTCCAACGCAAAGCAAGTCCCATCATTTATCACATTATACCTAAGTACAAAACGCAAGTTGGAATCCGGCTCGGCTTTGGACAACCATTGGAGGTACGCTATATCTGACCAGTGGTTTAGAGGTGGCACGCGCGATCCTTTACGCCCGTTCACGCCTTGTGCGGTAAAATTGTCGTAAGCAACTATGATCCCATCTGATATATTTATGACTTGGCATAAGAGCGCGTTGGTCGCTGGAAATAACATCCCTTCGACAACAACCGGTGTCTTGTGTGTATGGCTGACAGGTATATTCGGGCTAAGTAATCGCGTGGATTTTTTACTTACCTCGATGGTATCCAGAACGCTATCGATACCTCGTAGCTCGGACGCATCGTTGTAATTGTATGTGTCGTAACCCCATTTTTGAAGGTCTTCAACATCGGTGAAGCTGCTTTGTGCGGAGCTCGTCGATTCGGCGATCATCAGCTTAAAGAGCCTGGCGCCTTTGGTGACCAGTTCTTGAAAGTCCGCTTTGTGTTGCAAATAAGCGGATTGCCTTATCTCGCTCGAGCTCTTTGGTTGCGATCGTAGTTCTACAGTGAGCTCATCGAATATTGCTGACACGTCGGAATTTGCGTCTTGACCCGCATTCGAT
>Ga0268250_10001197_pt1 | contig 11481 bp, 12 predicted proteins | sample AgamicAsSfe_FD_200448 | JGI IMG/M metagenome (GOLD analysis project Ga0268250, IMG submission 200448) | Agave microbial communities from Guanajuato, Mexico - As.Sf.e (v2) (version 2) | ecosystem: Host-associated > Plants > Phyllosphere > Phylloplane/Leaf | place: Guanajuato, Mexico | collected... | reverse complement strand
TATACCTCGGGCCATCGCATCAATCCCTACCACGATGAACTATATCTCAGCGCAGTTCTGAGTGGACGCGCGTCTGGAAACTGTATGAGCAGGCCTCTGTACACCAATGAGTGTCCATTAAGTCCCGGAATTGTGTTGGTTTGACACGATTCGATTGGCAGGACTTTCAGAGGATTCTTGGACCTGCGTTCTCTCCTGACCCGAACCTTGATACCTCCCGATATGCTCGTCTTGCGCTGTGTAAGACCACGCTCACCAGACGCTGGGACCCATCTCGTAACCGGGAGCATGGACTGAAGGGAGTGTTATGATTGGACACCAGCCAGAATTCAGCATCATCAGAGCCATTCACAAGGCATTTCGTACGCCTCGAACGAGGAAAGAAGTAGCATCATGACGTCGAGAGCACGATCTGTCACGAAACATTCAACGAGAACGCAATGAGCTTTGCAAGCACGCAAGAGGGGAATCAAATGTTCACCGAGAAGGAGAGGACATAAATACTCGACGATATTCCTGTCTTCACCTCCATCTTCAACATCAGCAAAAAGACAAGACATCAGGAGTAAACCACCTGATCATACTTGATTCATCGATTCATCGACTCCACATTACGATCCTCACACAACCAAAAAGTCACAATGGTCTCTTCCAAACTTCTCTTCATCGCTCTCGCCAGCGTCCTTACCTCTGCTGCTGCTGCTGCACCAGCTGAGAAGAGAGGCGGTTCCTCCAACGGATACAGTAAGTCATTGCCTTATGCTCTTATGCAGATTCACACACTCATAAAGCACAGACGGCGATTTGGCCGACAACTTCAAATCCTTCTTCCAGAACTTTGGTGGCTGGTCATCTGATGGCAACTACAAGGGCGACCTCGCCAAGGACCTCTCCAATTTTGCAAGTGGCTTCGGAGGCAAGCTCTCCGACAAGGATGCTCAGTATTGGGCCGATACTCTAAACAGCAAGAAGAACAGTGGTGAATTCAATGGCTGGGGAGGCAATGGCAATGGTAATGGCAACGGCGGACAAGGCAGCTGGGGCTCTGGTTCCGGCGGTCACGGAGGCGGCAACTGGGGATCTGGCAACGGCAATTCCGGTCACGGCAACGGCTGGAAGAGAAGTCTCATTGCAAGAGGATCCCAGGGCGGCTCTGGCGACAACTCCAAGAACGGAGGTGATTCGAAGGGCCAAGGTTGGGGCAAAGACCAAGGCTCCAAGAACAACGGAGGCTCCAAGGGATCTGGAAAGGGGGATGACTCTGGTAAGGGTAGTGGCTCTTGGAGTAGCGGCGATTCTGGAAAGGGAGGTGACTCTGGAAAAGGCGATTCTGGAAAGGGAGGTGACTCTGGAAAAGGCGGTTCGGGCTCCTCTGGCAGTGGTTGGAGCTCTGGAGAGAACTCCAACAAGGGTACTGACAACTGGGGCTCGTCAGACAAGGGTGACAAGGGATCCTCTGGCGATAGTTGGAGCTCTGGAGGCGACAATGGCTCTTCTGGTAGTGGCTGGGGATCTGGTGACAACAGCAACAAAGGATCTTCCGGCAGTGGTTGGAGCTCTTCAGGCAATGACAACGAAGGCTCTGGAGGATCCGACAAGGGATCCTCTGGATCTTCAGGCAATGGCTGGAGCTCTGGAGACAAGGGCAGCAAGGGATCTGGAGGGTCTGACAAGGGAAGCTCGAACCATGGCGGTGACAGTGGAAAGGGTGGCTCTGGCGACAACAAGGGCAGTGGATGGTAAGTCTGTCACGAGAAGAGGTTTGGGCGAGTTGGCAAGTTGACGACTGAACGAAATAGTCCTGTACTGGACTCACACACTCGTTTGAGATAGTATGATGATAGTATATCTTACATTGAACAATGACTCTATTTTCCTTTACATTTCCCAGTTTCTTCCTGCACGTATGATTCCATTTTGAAGATTATGATGCAAAACTAGTGAGTTTTGGGCTTGAATGTCACAGCGGGAGGAAAGGCAGGGTGACTGTTAGGGGTTCAAAGTAGAAAGTGACGCAGACTGTGGGGGTCTTGGCAAAGGCTAGGTGACAACAGACAGCTCACACGATTGAAGCAGGAGTCAAGTGCATTCAAGGACAAGAAATCGAGCCGTCCAGTCGTAATGGCGTACTACAACCCACAGCAACAGCAGCAGCAGCCGTATGGCAATGCCCAAAATCTACAGTTCTACCCTTCGTCATACTCGAACCAAACAGTGTCGGGCACGTCGACACCCTTCCAAGCATTCAACAGCGGAGCGCAAACATCAGCATACCCGTCAAGTTATGGCGCAGGCTTCGGCGGCCAGTCTGCCGTATCTGGACGTATGGGCGAACAAGGAGGCTTGACAATGGGCTGGCTGGCAGCCTTTGGCACTGAGGGATACCCAGGAGAGCCGCCGCTGTTGGAAGAGTTGGGTGTCAACTTTGGACACATCAAGACAAAGGTGGGTGATGGACACAAAACTACAATTTACGCTATGTGGATGCTGATGCGACGCGACAGACTCTTACCGTCTTGAACCCTCTGGCTAGAATCGACCAGCACATCATGGACGACTCGGACCTGGCAGGACCCATCCTCTTCTTCCTGCTGTTCGGCACCTTTTTGCTCTTGGTGGGTAGTCTGGAATCATGACAGGTGTGCATGTTGCTAATGTTACGCAGTCTGGCAAGCTTCACTTTGGCTACATCTACGGTCTGGCAGCTCTAGGCAGCATTTCACTGCACTGGATCCTGTCGCTCATGTCACCACCCCTCTCTCCCGCCGACGCATCAGCACAGCAACAAGACGCTTCATCCGCGCACGGTGGCCACTTCTCAGCAACTCTGACCATCTGGCGTTCGGCATCTGTCCTCGGATACTGCCTCCTTCCCCTGGTTCTGACATCTTTTGTCGGCATCGCACTTCCTTTGGATGGACTATTGGGCTACATCTTGACAAGCTTGGCGATTCTGTGGTGCACATACAGCAGCAGTGCCATGTTCTGCGCTGTGGGAAGAATGACTGGCATGCGGGGGCTGGTTGCATACCCGCTGGCACTTTTCTATGTCGGATTTGGCATCATGGCTATCTTCTCGAGCAGAGGCACGGGTACTCTAACCAACAACCTCAAGGCGGGCGCATAGACAGAGAAACATTGAGCAGTACGATACAAAAGATCAGTCGAGTGGGAATAAAAAGAGTATTCATGAATAAGAAATGTCAGATCAGATTAGATAACATGTCGATCTTGATTGAGCACGAGTCAGTGACGGAAGGCTGGTCAGCAAGTTTGGCGGCCGAAGACTCCCGAACCTCTATTTATCGTCCATTCATCAACTTTTTTTCGCCGCCGCCGCATATCTTGTCTCACCTTTGTCGCAAAACTCGAACTACTTCATATCACCCTCATACATATATAATCATCCACAATGGGTTGGTTCTGGGCAGATTCGGCACCCGCTGCGCCCGTCGCGCCTCATCCTATGCCCGCAAACTCCACCGCCGCCCCTCCAGTATGCACCTGAATACTTGATACTCAGACCAGCTACTAACCCACCCATAGCCAGGATGTCCCATGCACAAGCCCGCCGGCGACGCCCCCTCCGCACCACCACCCTCCGTCCTCACAAAACCCGCCGACTCAGCATCAGCATGCCCATACGTACCACCCACCGAAGCTCAAAAGGAACCCTCTGCCGGCTCGCCCTCGTACATCTCCAAGCTCAATCCCCTCAACTACATGCCCAAATCCATCTCCAACCAACGCGACCACGACGAACAAAGCGTCGACCTCCCTCTGGACCGCGAACCCTCGACCATCCCCCGCGGCGACGGCCAAGGAAACTGGGAATACCCTTCTCCTCAACAAATGTACAATGCCATGTTGAGAAAGGGATACACCGATACGCCTGCCGAACACGTCGAGTCCATGGTCGCCGTCCACAATTTCCTGAACGAAGGAGCTTGGGAAGAGATTGTGCAGTGGGAACGCCGCTTCTCAGCTGGCCTCAAACGCGGCTGGCAAGTCTGCAAAAAGGGAGAAGAAAATGCTGGGTTCCTTGCTGAATTGCTAGCGAGAAAAGACGCCATTGCTGCAAACACAGACACCAAAGATCCTTCGCTTGTGCGCTTCATGGGAAGGCCTTCTGAGCTCACGCCTAAAGCGAGAATGCTGCAGGTCATGGGATGGCTGTATCCTTCCAAGTACGAGACTGAGCCGCCGTTTGATCGCCACGATTGGTTTGTGAGACGAGTGCACCCCGATGGCACGGAGAGAGAAAAGAGATATGTGATTGATTATTACTCGGGTCCTCCTGAGGAGACTGGAGAGCCGGTTTTCTATCTGGATGTCAGACCTGCTGTTGATGGACCGTTGGATGCGGCTGAGAGAGTGGTCAGGTGGGGCGGTGATGTTTGGTGGAGAGCCTCTGGCGGTATCGTGAGGGATGAGTTGGCCAAGTTGCAGAAGTGAGCTTGTGCTGATACGAATGCTGGTGTTTGGGGAGCGTAGGGACTTGAGGTCTTGTTTTGGAGTTTCTGGGAGCGGCTGTTGCTTCTTCTTCTTCTTCTTCTATATTGTTCTTTGTTGTATATTTTTCATTGCAGCGAACGGGGTTCTGATTCAATGACCATCTCCACTTTCACACCCAACTCAAGTCTTCTAATCCATGAAACCGCGCACCAAATCTTGGGTCGTCCCTGCAATTCTCAATCACCTACCACTTCGACCAATTCCACCCCTTGACTTTCACTCTCACCCAAACAAAACAAGCCAAAGCAGCAACATAACACAAACCCGTAAACACACCCACACCCCAATACCTCCTTTTTCCGTCTTCACCATTCCCACAAGCATCCAGAATACCACCAGCAGCAGGCAAACTAACCAACACCCCAAACGCAACAACCGTATAACAACTAGCATAATACCTGCCATAGCTCTCAATCTCGCACAACTGACCCAAACAAATCGGTGTAAGAGAAACATTACTGCCACTCACAAAGCCAAAGAGAATAACAAAGACAGTGAGTAAAGCCGGAGATGATAGGTCGGCAGAAACAATATCAGGGATCCAGAGTGCTGCAACCGAAACTGCACAGAGGAATAGTGAGGCAATCATAGTGTTGTAATGCCCAAACTTATCACCCAAAGATCCAGAAGTCAAGCGTCCGAAACAGGATGCAGCGTTCAAGATAGCCAGAAGTTGATAGCCGAATCCTGCTGCTCCGGTGACTCCAGCTTCTTGATCATCGATGTGTTGGCGAGAAAGATAGTAAGCAGGTAAATACGTAATCGGGATGAAATAAGCCAAGTCCGTGAATAGTGTTCCTGCAGTCGTGATTGCCATTGCTCCGCTCCCATCGGCAAAGATACGGTAATCAGGCAGAGTTTGCCTCCAAGTCGACACTCCATCTTTTGGTTTCGGGGGCTCAATCCTGCTGCGGCAAAAACAGATGCAAATAGCACAAAGAGCGAGTAATACAAAGCCTAGGATCCTAATACACCATTTCCAACCCAGAGATGGGAGTAAGGCTTGGATGAGTAGAGGGAAGACTATACCGCCTACACCGCCTCCTGTCCATGCAATTCCACTGGCGAGACCGCGGCGGGTATCGAACCAATGAGCTACACAAGCCATGGAAGGTGTAAGCAACAAACTGGACCCTAAACCATTGAGGAGGGAAAAAGCCAAAAAGACCTGATAGTATTCTGTCCGTGAAGTCGCAAGTCAGCGCTTACTCCCTCTAATCGAAGCCTCATGACCAAAGCACCTCACCACTTACCATAACAAAAACTTAACCCCATCATGCCTAATACCGTACAAACCGCCCCTGCGAGAAACAACACCCTAGGTCCAAAAACATCAAAACAAGGGCCTACCCATACACCCACACCCCAAACCACAAACGCATAAATGGAAAATATCCAGCCTAGCGATGATGCCGAAGAGGTGGTAAGGATGGAAGAGGAGAGTAAGATGCTCAAGACACCAGTGCTGTTGTAGAGACCAATTGAGGCGGTCAAACCGCAAAAGGCGCCGAGGACGACTAGCCAGGCTTGAAGGCCGCCTTCGGGGTAGGTTGGTGGTGAGGCATCTGAGGAAGATGCGGATTTCTCGGAGTCGGAGAGCGGAGGAGCTGATGGAGAGGAAGGAGAAAGCATTGTGATGGACCTTGAACTTAAGAATCAAGATTCCAGGTAGTATATTAAGTTCGATGGAAAGGATTGGCAATGATTCAGACAGAATCGTCTTTGGGTGTTTGAACTCGTGTCCAAGAGCTTTGAGAAGTAGATAGTGGAGCAAAAACCTACACAAGAAGCTCCACTTACCTATACTTATATGACAGACCTACCATATACGATTTCTTGATTGTTAATTGATGTAGCCAAGATAGTCCAATAAACAGAAGAGTGAACTGGAACTGACCAATTAGCAGCGAGTGTACTCAAACTGACCAATCAACAGCCCGGTATAGGTATGATGCTTTTTGGTGTTCAAGGCCGGCGAACAATGCATTTTCTGTTCGAGAAGTTGCAGTATCGAGATTTGTGCAGATTGCATCATCGCACTCGAGATTGAAAATCAACAATGTTGGTACTTAGTCGGTCCCGTCAGAGCGGATGCTGCGTGAAAGCTCGGAAGCTCATCTAGGCTGCTCGCAACCTGGATATTGCGGTCCCACTACTCACCGTTACAGCTGTCTTCTGACAGATTGCAATACAACCGATCAGTGTGTAGCTCTCGAATGCTGATTTGCCGACTTACAGCGAAGAAAGAGGATGCCAGTAGCACCCAACACGATGCTTTGGCGGATGAATCTCGGACCTCACTCTACAACCCAATCGCCGTCATCCTTCCACTCTTGATTACAAACATACGGGTTTCCGCGATAGAAACCCAAGTTATTCTCTAATCATCCTTAGAACCATTATCAGATACACTATACCAGCAACTTTAAGCAACCTATCCATTAACGTCCTTGTTCCATATTATCTGCTTCGCCATCCATCACCAGTGTACTATCCCAACAGCAACAGACTCAAAGACTCCACTCAGCAAACCTCTGGAAGAGTCAACACCGGTTGTGGTCTCAACCCTCTCTTCGTTACTCCTAATGCTTCCCTTACCCCTTCCCTCCACAACAACACAAAGCCAAAGATGGCACTCCCTAACCACCCGCACCTCACCACCTTCCCTCCTACCATTCTACTACGGAGTCCTCGCCACAAAAATCTACTGTCGACCCACTTGCTCCGCTCGCCTTGCCCGTCGCGCCAACGTAACATACTTTTCTACTCCCTCCGCCGCTGTCTCAGCTGGTTATCGCGCCTGTAAACGGTGTCGACCTGATGACATGCTGTTTATTGGGGAAGCTGAGGAGGTGGTTATGAGGGCGATGGGTGTGATTGGAAGATTGCAAGGGAAGGGTGGGTTGGAGGGTATAGCAAAGCAATCGGGAGTCAGTAAGAGTTACTTGTGTAGAGTGTTCAAAAAGACGATGGGCATGACCGTTGGGGAGTACATCAGGGAGTTTGAGAAGGTGGGGGAGGGGTTTGTTGATGATATGTTCATGGAGGCAGAGAGACTGCAAGTGTCAGATGTAGTACAATTGCCGAACGCTGTCGATCAGTGTCGGAAGGAAGGCTGGGATGTGCTTTCGGATTCTATCGAGGATCCTACGCCGCCAGACATCGGCACGGAGCTTGATTATGGCCAGTCGATCTGTACAGAAGATTTGACGAACACAGCTCAACTATCAAGTTGATATGAGAACATTGAGGACAGCTCTTATAGCTCATTGCGCCACATCCAACAGAGTAATGATGAGCATTGAGCAGAGTGCAAATCCGTGGCCAGTAGAGAAACCAGCCATAGAAGGACACATGGACGCATGATATAGAAATGATAAGTAAAGGCGTTTATGTCATTAATAAGTTTGTGCTTGTTTGTGTTTGAATGAATAGGCGATGAGAGCCATGATGCCGAATCTCATGTTCGTCAAATTCTCGACCTCCTCAATCTTGAGGTCTTACTTGGGCAATGTCTTCTTCCCTGCCGTAGCGACAAGCCGTTCCTTACACAACATAGTGAAGTGCCCTTCCGACCCGCCCAAGCTTATCTACGCCATCAGTAAGCATCAAAAGCCGATCGAAAGTTCAGAAGCGACTAGTCCAGAACCACGATATCATGTCCTTGTCCATTTGCATCACCGCCTTGTGCTCTGATCAAAGCATCAAAGTCGAGCAACAGTCGGTCCATGACTTGCACCTCAGCAACAATACCAGTTCTGAATCCTTTGACCCCATTGATATCCTTGCCTTGCCAGACTTGCTGCAGCAGATCCAATGCCTTATCGTATTCAGGTGTAGAGGCTTTGAGTATTGTGATGCTCCAGTAATTCTTTCCTTCCTTTCTTGTGGCTTCGATGTTGAGAGTTATTGATGGCAGAGGTGATGAGTAGACGATGCGGAGGTGTGCCAGGTTCCTGATAGTAACCCTTAAAGTTTTTGCTGCTAGGTCTTTTGCTTCGATTGTTGCGCAGGCGGAGAGAAGTGGTGTGGTCGTGTGCAGTGTATCGAACAATCTCTCTACACGTGACCTCTCTTCCATCATAGAAGAGACACCGGGAGGTGCGAGAAGCAGATTTTGGAGTAATGGTTGCACACGTCGATGTGGATTTAGTGTGTCCTCAGTCGCGAAACGCAACTGCATTGGTTGTGCTGCATCGTCAGTGAACAAGATCCCTGCTTTGAGACGCTGAGCGGATGAAGCAGCAGAGTATCGGAACACCAATCCAGTGACGGCCACTTTCTCGACTGCAAATTCTCGTTTCGCGATCGCGGCGAGACAGGTTGCTAGACGTTGCACTCGTCGGAGCTTGCCCTTTATGATGGAGATGAGGTCAACACCGAAGTGGGTACGTAGTTGCAGAGCGAGGATACCATTGGCAGCAAACACGATGTCCTGTGAAGCTGTTCGTGTGCCTACCAGGGGTGCAAGAATTCGTGCTGTGTGCGGAGTCAAGTTGGCTTTAAGGACGTGTACCACCTTAACTGCGTCTTTTGCGGTCTCATCAACGCCGTGGTGTGTGAGTATCATAGCGCTACCGCACCAAGCTTTCCAGACCTTGCGCTCCTGCACAGAAGAGGGTTGCATACAGTCCTCGAATTTGATTCCGACGACTGCCGTAGTGGTAGAAGCGGAAGGTAATGATGTTTTTTGCGTGGTTGCTGGAGAGACGTGTCTAATCTCATGGCTGATCTCGTCGCTTCGAAGCTGAGAGGATATATTGCTAAGGGAGATTTGAGCCACCGCGCGGGACTCGATGAGCATGAGCGTATGTCGGTCGAATGATTTTGTTGATGAAGGAACTGAGAGCGGTTCTGCTGTGTTTATTGTACGGCACGTTGATGTTGTTGACGCCAAACGGACGATCCACCATTTTGTGCCTTGCAGACTGACGGTCAGGCAGATGGCCCAATCCTCACCCCAGCCATGGCGAGTAAACGTTGTGCGACGAACAACTTGTTCGGAGAAGATCTTGTTCACATCTCCTTGTTGGGCGGTTGGCATCAAAAGCCAGCCGGCTTGTACAGCTTTCCGCGTGATCTGATCTTGCACGAGCTTGCAGTTGAGATAGGACAAGATCTGTGCAGCGTCGATCGTTGGATCAGAGTTCAGTCTCCTTTCTACGTCTATAGATGCGGCAGAAACAGGTGAAATCGAGATATTGCCGTTGACAGGGATAATGCGTAGCGTAGTATCGAGACCGTGCTTGGCGAGCTTCATGGACAAGGCACATGCATTGGGATTCGTCGACGAAGCTTTCAGGTCGATATCAAGAACGGAGTTTGCTGGTGAGATGGCCAGAAGCTGATTGTTGACCAGTTCAAGGCGGAGAGTCATATGCGCAGCAGTGACTTGGTTTAGGAGGTGCTCCATGGAAGGGTTCGCTGTGTCAATCGCAAAGTTTGTGTCAGGGATTTCCTTTCCTGCTCTAAACCAGCGAACATTGAGCCGTGCAGGCGTATGTGGCTGGTCTGAGTTTTCAGCTTTTTGTCCCTTCTTGATTCCAACCTCAATCCAACTCTTCGATCCAGGTTGACCCGTCCAGTACTGTACGATGAGCGAACGGTGGACAGGCTCGACGTGTAGACATTCAGTCCACCTCGTGCGTGCCAAGTCTGAGGCCTGTATTCGTAGCAATGTAATCTTGTGTGTAAGAACAAATCCGTGGAGGAAGTCGTAAGCAGCCGAGAGACCTTCCGTTTGGAGTAGTTGGTTGACCTTCCCTTCTAGATGTGCACGAGCAGGTCCATCGGCTAGAGGCGGAGCATCAGAGAACAGAAACCGGATGTCGATGAAGTAGAATGGTGATGTGGTGTCTTCATCGGTAACAGCCAGATCAAGCTCGAACTCATTGGGTACGACAAAGGTAGCACGGCCGTTAGCTATCGAATAGTTGCAAAAATATGGAGGTAGTTGTTCATGCAAGTTGAGTCGCACGGAAAGGACAAAGTTCATATCTCGTAGCGTCTTGAGCAATTTTTGAGCAGATAGAGGCTTTGGCGCAATGTAGCCGAGATCAGGTAGCCATGGGGCTTTGGATGTGGACAAGAGTTCCAGGGCGCCTTGGATGTTTGGGTTGGGCATTTTGGCACCGATCATGTTGTGTTTCATTTGCATTATGGCATCCCCGACTTGTGTTGAGGCCTCGTCCTGCTGTGTCAACCACATGCGCAGCTCGATCAGCTTGTCCATATCGCCCATGTTGCGTGCCCAATCGGAGAGGACCAAGGCCTTGATGAAGCGAGCCTGTTGGGTGTTTGCAAAGTTCATAAGCCGCAATTTCTTGTCCACACTTGGTTTGGATACATCCGAGACAGGAGTGGATGCGCCATTCATTTGCGGTGTGCCAATGTTCAGATCGGCCATCTGCTCAATAACCTCGCCCAGGTCAAAATAACATTGTTGGGCCATGCGCTCCAGCAGAGTACCCATTGGAACATAAGTGTGAGCCCAGTGTTCCAGCTCGGGCGGCGAGACCTTCTCTTCCTCTCTGATTGTGCCATTGCTATGGCCGTTGGCCAAAGCGGTGGGTTGCGCAGTCGCGGTCGGGGCCATGTTGGGCGAGTCGGGCTTCAAGCCGTTGGTCTTGGGTACGGCATGGCTGTCCATGACGATGCGGCCTGGCATGCTCCTCTATGCCTGCTTGTCGGACATGCGGACGAGTGATCGGGACCGTCGTCCGTGATGTCACTGTCCTGTCGCGTCCAGGTGAGTGGTCGCGGTCTTGGTCGAGTCGGAGAGTGTCGCCGGATTCCAGAAAGGCAGCGATAGTCCAGCCGATCGTGTCTGGGGGATGCGAGGGTGTGTGAATGTATGCGCTTCCTCGTCGGAGCGGGTTTCGAGTGATGGAAAGGGTATAACAAAGACGCCGCAATCCACTCTCGGCAACTGAAGCCGCCAAGACCGAAGACGCTGCCTTTCGGCTG
>Ga0268250_10001195_pt1 | contig 11491 bp, 6 predicted proteins | sample AgamicAsSfe_FD_200448 | JGI IMG/M metagenome (GOLD analysis project Ga0268250, IMG submission 200448) | Agave microbial communities from Guanajuato, Mexico - As.Sf.e (v2) (version 2) | ecosystem: Host-associated > Plants > Phyllosphere > Phylloplane/Leaf | place: Guanajuato, Mexico | collected... | reverse complement strand
CAGGGTGCGGAAGCGAAGTTTGACCTGTTAGTAACGCGGCCAAAGAAATATTCACAGGCTGAATATCCGGTTTGGACTCTCCCCGCTGTTCTCTTCTACAACAACCACGAAGATATGCACCAATGGCCCCTCGAGGAGATTGCGAAGCCTTCTGCCAAGCTTGGAGTTACAGCCGATGCCCAGAGTGAAGCGTACTTTGACTTTTGGCCAGTGTTCGCTGGTTTGAAATTTTATCTCCACAAGCACATTACTAAGACGAACTCAATTCCACAAGTGGTTCCGAAGGACTTCGGTGATGCCAGCATCCACAGTCGAACGTTGAGAGCGATCGAACTCGCGCAAGTTATGCGGATCATTGCAAAAGCGGTTAAACGCCCGCCACTCCTAGACATGGTCTCTAGAGGTCTTTTGGACATGCTTAGCGAGCACACGATCCCAATGTGGCTTACATATGGCGTCCAGCTCCATTTTGATTCGCAAGATATCTTGGGCGAAAGAACTCACCGACCACATTTTGAACTTCAGGTCTACCTGAACCACTTGAGCGGATCGCAGCGGGAAACTATAGAGGACTGGGAAGATCCAATGATGCCGAAAGAAGCCCAGTATGAATGTTATAATCCTTTCAAAGAGGCATACAATGAGATGGTAAGTTGTGCGTGTACGAAATCCATCAGAAAGGTACACTAACTTTGTATCTTCACCTCTGCAGAGTCCATGGGCGAACTATGACGGATTTGATGAACAATGGGAAAGGCTCAAGAAAGATCCAAACGTCGGTGGGCATCCAATCTTCAGGAAATTGAAGAGCGAGCCTTTCTACCTGTATAGACACAATCCTCTGCTTTGCGGTATGATGAAGTACCACTTTCTCGTCCACTGGCACGCGGCTGGCATATCACATGAAGCAACCTCATGTTCTATCCTTTTCATGGCCCATGTCTACATGGGCACACAGCTGAGAAGCCCTTCCGATCCAGTGTGGCCCGACATGGAGTTCATGCTCTTCAGCCAAGATCCTCGATACCTGTTACTCAAAAGGCCGCCTGAGTCGCCTGAGGAAGCACGGACACTCTTCGATATAGCTACTGGCCAGCCCACTCTCAAGCAAGTGGGGTCATATGCTCTCGATCGTTTGAACTTCAGCGATGAGTTTCTAGGCAAGCCTAGATATGATCCGAATAACAAGACACGATTTTTCAGAGATGCAAGCGTGTTTGGGGATTCTGTCTACTTGCCACGCGGTGCAGTTGCCTCCTGGATCAATAAAAAACCTGGCGGAGCTTTCAACGGTAAAATCGACACCATTGCCAAGGCACTTCTTGCAGCATCATCTCCCGATGCAACTCGCGGCCGTCTCGCTCGCGCAATGCAAGCTTCCCAGGAGAAGCAGGGACTGAAACTAGAACCGTTGAACGGGAAAGAAGGGCTAACTCCTATTGCCATCTTGCAACATTTTGCTTTCTGGCTGCAGGCCGACATGCCAGACCTTTGTTTCAACGGAGCGTTGATGCAGCGGCAATGTTCGGATACATGGAAAGCTATCTACAAAGCGCTCGAGCGTGACCCAGCTTGGGACAGCTCCTTCTCAAAATTCGGAAAGTCGGCGCAACGTGCAGCAAATGCCATCATCTCCACGTCCGTGATCGAAGGAAAGTACCCTCACTTCATAGACATAGCGCGCAAGGCAATGCTTGAATATCTACAGCAGCAAGACAGCGGGCTGGGATGCCCGCGAAGCGAGGTATGCCTGATGGACATGGTGAAGTACCACAAGAGAGCCGCAAGATTGCTTACGGATGATGGACCCCTAAGTATCGACAATTTGTACAAAGGTTGGACGGCAGAGCAGAAACAACAGAAGAAGGATGCACTCGCGGACGCTGTCACACAGACTGAGGGCACGACTGGAGACGCCGATTTAGAGGCGATGTTCAAGGCTCAGGCGCTCAAATCGATGATGGGTCGCGCTCTGGGAGGTGCGAACGAGGAATGTATGGTGATGTAATGGGTGTTGGTAGATATTGTCGAATTATCAGCGCAATTCAGTGTCGCGTCGATTGGTGGAGCGCCTGAAATATCTCACGTTCTCTAGCATCCGAGCAGTCTAGATTGTGACTCTAATTTGGGGATGTTGTCAAGCGTCATTGGTGAGGCAGCACCCTGAGACTAGCCGTTTCGGGACGGCTGCCTGAACGCTAATATATACTAGGGAGTACTGACCATCGCCTACGGCTATTTGAGATGGCATATAAGACTCACAGAAAGACGACAACTTACACACATCACCAACTCTTTCTACATTGTTTTACATTGTTTTCACATCGCTCACACAATATCATCGAAACGCGCTACCAGCAATATATTATTACGATTTCAACAAGATGGCGCCAATTGCAAGCCCTCTCCACATCACCAATCTGACGGACGGGGAAACAATTCATCAGGTACATTACATTCTCTGGGTTGACAGGCTACAATTAACACATATCATAGCGCTGCCTCTTGGTTACAGGTACCTTTACGCTTCCCGTCGCTGAAGGCAGTTACATCCATGTCGCTACTAAAGGTGCCAACAACGCCCAATCGTTTCCCGAGCAGACGTGGCCGATAGCAGGTGGTAACTTCAAGGCTCTTGTTATGCTCTCGCCAGGGCAGAATATCCTCGAATTTGCATACGTCTGCAATGACTGCCTCGAACACACCATCGAGATGAATGTCAACTACATTCCGCTCTTGCAATGTCCACCTCTTCACCTCGCCATAATGGTTGCCGCAGACTCTCCATGCATCATCGACTGCCCACCTTCAAAGGCCGCTGGGATTTCTTCGGCACACTCAGACCTCGACGCAGCAATCGCCAAGGTCCGCATGGCAGCTTATATGTGGCAAGCTATGACTGCGGAAGACCTGAGGCTGCAAGGAGCTGGACGCCGATCGTTCAGATTGGATGAGGAATGGACAGCTGACACGATCAGTCGTGACTTTCTCAATGCGCAAGTTGACGGGGCTCTCGATGGCGAAGGTGCCATGCGATCGACGGCCAAAGTCAACATCATTCGCTCTTCTAGAACCGTCAAAGAAATCCGCGATAAGGAGGTTGCACAACAGAATCCTTCCGCCCGTCGGAGTAATGGCTTGTTCGACTACTTTCTGGAAGCGCTCAAGGAAAAGGGAGGACCGTTTGCTTCTGAGGCCCATCCCATCGTTGCTGGATTGATTCTCGACTCACACTACAATGTGTCGCAGAAGCTGATCCTCGGACACGCAGCTTTGGGTTGCCACAACCCCGATGGAATCTCGCTGGGCATGTTCGGTAGCCATCTGGCCTACTCCTGGCCGCGCTTCCTAGAGGAAGTCACAGGTTGTCTTACAGATATCCGTAAACCTGGAGACAAGGTAGGTGATGACAATGGAGAATGCAACACCATGTGGGAAGCGTGCGCCATTGGCCAAGGCGCTTTCCTCCATGAAGTCGGCCATGCACTTGGATCGCCTCATCGTTCAGGCATCATGGAGCGCGGATATGCACAAGACTGGCCCAAGAACTTTCTCCCCAAGACCGCGTACTCTGGTCGCCTCAAAGCAGAAGGCGTACTTGTCGACCCTCATAGCACACCTAACAAAGCTCGTTGGAATCTAGCCGATGCGCTCTCCTTCCGCATGCTGCCTCATTTCCGCCTTCCCATTGATCCCGTAATCAGCGACGAAGAACGCCAAGCATCCCCCGAGGCCTACGCTGAGCAAATCGATGATGAAGGTCCATCAAAACTCGTCATCGGCTCAAGCAGCGGTATCGTACGCATCACCTTCAACCACACAGAGACAACCCAACCCCTTGGCTGGATTCACAGCGCACCGAAGCGCATGGAGTACATGGAATCCGCTCTTGAAGAGCGCTTTGACCGATCTAAACCCCTACAACTCAATATACTCGCCTTCAACGGCAAGGAAACCAGCATCGGCAACGTATGGAAGGTCCTCGCCAGCAAAACGTTCATCCGCATCCCAGGCTCCAATATTCGACTCGTAAAGCGCCTAGCCTTCCCTGATGAGTCCAACAACGCTCGTCGATATGAATGGGCACAGCTCCTTCACGAGAAGGGCAAGGACGGAAAAGTGCACCGCGCCGTGTCCATCGATCTGAGAGTAGGATGTCTATGGGATGGAGGTGTGGTGAAGTATGCAGATGGCCACACAAGCCATTGGGGACCTATGCGTACATATGGCAGCAAACACCATTTCGGTGGTCACGCTTCCGAGAAGCTACGCCTCCCCGAAGGAGTGGAGATTACTTCTATCGAAGTCAACCCTAGGGATGGTGTAAGGATGCATCTCAGCAACGGCACAAGCGCGGGCGAGCTCAACACGAGGCATCACTCGGAGATTGTGAAGTTGACGCCCAGCCCTAATGAGTTTATTGTGGGATTCTTTGGCAAGAGTGAGAGGGGTGGAGGCTTCTGTGGCGTTGAGGAGTTTGGAATTATTACTGTGCAGAGGGATGTGGGGATCGCAGGATTGCCAGAAAGTGTGTGGGATATGGATGAGTTGAAGAATACTAGTGGAATGGAAGGGGATGAGGTACGTGAGCATCACAATCTTGCTCTTCCTTTGATTGCATATGGAAGAATGCTAACATGGGATTGCAGGACGAGAATCATTACGACCATGATGAAGATGACGAAGACGAAGAGATGGACTACGAAGATGACGAATAACTTTAGTCTTGCTTCTTGGGTTTTCTCTTTGGAAAGTTTCTGTATTATTGTTATAGTAGTATCCTATATCATAATGGCATATCTAGCTAGCGGTGAGCACCACTCTGCCACCTTCTAGTCCCTCGGCCTTTGCCTCAACAACAATTTCCCCACTAGCACCCGCTTCGCTCCTTACAATAGCCAATGCCATTCCGCTAAAGGCATTCCTCGTCGATTCTGGGAACGGCCTCATATCTGTGGGATCACCGTTGTCTGTAGCAACAATAACGCCCTGCCCAGACGTGACTTCGAAACTAATCTCGTCGGCCGCGTCAGGAACCACGATACCGTTCTCGTCAAGCACAGACACAGTGATGAACGAGAGATCATAGCCATCACCAGCGATCGTTGTGCGGTCTGCAGTCACGTTGAGTGTCGTAGCGGAACCAGCTGTGAACTGCGATGCCCTAGCCCATTCCTCGCCGTTCTTGTATGCGACAACGCTGATATTTCCAGGACGGTATTGTACCCCATCCCAGCGGAGTCTGTAATCGTACTTACCCTTGGATTGGCGGCCAGCTGAGATGCCGTTGACGAACAGCTCCGCCTCGTCACCTGATGTGTGGACATGGACGGGTGTGATCTCGCCAATGCGGTCTTCGGAAAACGTCCAATGTGGAAGGATATGTGCCATTGGGAAGTCTGGTCTCCAGCGAGCTTGGTAGAGGAAGAATCGGTCCTTCTTGAAACCAGCGAGATCGATGATGCCGAAGTAGGAGCTACGACTTTCGTTGGCATAAGGTGTAGGCTCACCGATGTAATCGAAGCCAGTCCAGACGAATTCGCCAGCAACGTAGGGGTGTCTGTCTTGCTGCTCAAAGACCTTGTCGGGTGATGCGGCCCACTCTGGTGCATAAAGATCATAAGAGCTTACGATGTTGGTCTCTGGATCTCCGCCTTCCAGTGGCCCGCCACCGACGATAGCACTCTTGTTTGCAGTAACAGGGAAGAGATATTTGCCGCGGGTGCTGAGGGTAGATGCTGACTCAGTACTCCAGATCATCTTCTCTGGGAAGGCTTCTTTGAAACCGGGGAAACTTGCTACCCAGGAGTCTCCTTTGCCCTCACCCTGATAGTTGAGACCAACGATATCGATGACAGCAGCGATCTCCGTGTCGGCATCAGCCTCATTCATTCCGATAGTCACTTGGCGCGTTGAGTCTTCTTCACGGACGATATTCTGGAGTGTCCTTCCAGTCTCGGTACCGGTCGAGTTGGATTGTTCGGGAAGCTCGTTGCCCACACTCCATGAGATGATAGAGGGGTGATTACGGTCACGACGAATGAACGAGCGAGTGTCCGGCTCATGCCATTCTTGGAAAATGCGATGGAAGTCATTCTCAGTTTTGGGGAAGTTCCAAGTATCGAAGATCTCATCCATAACTAGAAGGCCATACTGGTCGGCAAGGTCGAGAAACTCAGGTGCGGGTGGGTTATGCGACGTTCGAAGTGCGTTGTTGCCCATCTCTTGTAGAATCTGGATCTGACGCTCTGCAGCTCTGGTGTTGAAGGCTGCTCCAAGAGCACCCAAGTCGTGATGGTTGCAAGAACCTTGGATGTAGATACGCTCACCGTTGATGAGAACACCTTGATTCGGGTCGTATGCGACGGAGCGGATGCCAAAGACGGTCTCATAGCTGTCCACCGCTTGACCCCCGACTGAGACGGTAGAGATAGCGATGTATTCATTCGGTGTCTGGCTGGGTGGTGGCCCCCAAAGCTTGGGATTCGCAACGGTGACTGATCCTTGTACTGATTGCTTTGCATGGCCTGCTACATCTGCGTTCGCCGATGGAAATGTTGCGACAGCATTGCCGGTTGCTTGCTTGGAAGCTGCATCACGCTCAAAGACTTCCGTAACTACCTCAACGTGCTGGCTGCTGTTACCCTTGTTTTCGACCTCAATTGTTATCTCAACAGTGGCTTCTGCTTCTGAGATGCTTGGGGTAGTGACGTAGGTTCCCCACTGTCCGACGTGAACTGGGTTAACGGTGACGAGCCAAACGTTGCGATAGATTCCAGCGCCTGGGTACCAACGCGACGAGTCTAGCTTGTTGTCCAGACGAATAGCTAGAGTGTTGTCTCCAGCCTTCGCATATGGAGTGAGGTCAAGGCGGAAAGAGTTGTAACCGTAAGGCCATCCACCAACGAGCTGACCGTTCAACCATACCGCAGCATACGACATGGCGCCATCAACATCGAGAAAGACAGATTTTCCAGACTGGAGGGTCTCGGCATCCATGGAGAGCGTACGTCGGTACCATCCGATACCATTGATTGGCAGTTTACCAAGACCTCCATCAACTCCAGGGGCATCAAAAGTGCCGGAAATGGCCCAGTCGTGGGGAAGGGCGACAGCCTCCCACTCTGCGTCATCGAAACTGGAAGAGACATAGCTGATATTGGCGCCTGGGGCAGGAGCGGATGGCCGCTCGTACTTTTGTCCGGTGATGAAGTCGTTTGCACAAGGCAAGATCCACGGCCTCAGGCCCTCGTAGCTCAGGCCGTCTGGATCCGAGGTGAAGCGTTCAAAACGCCAGTCAGCATTGAGTGACGTGCGTTGGCGACCAGTTGTTTGAGATTGCCTTTTCGCGACCACATGAGAGGCTGCGACATCGGCGTAGTTCGATAATATAACGCCCACGAGCAACAAGCTGTACGAGTGGTACAGTGTCCGAAGGAAGCCCGTCATCATGACAGACAATAACAGGCTGAAATAGAAGCCAGCTTCAGACAAGGTTCATCTGATAAGCAGACAGAACGATGAGCTCACTGGGAGTCAATGGCAAGCGTGAAACTTGGAGTCGATCGTTACACAGCTGATTTGTATACGAACAGAAATGTGTGATGTGATAGAGCAGCACCACGGGTCATCTCCCTCCGTATCATGCGCATGTCTCGTGATGGTCGGAAAAATGAACCTATGCTACCGTCTGGGCAGTACATAAACCGCTGCCCGTGGAATGTTTCTTGCAGTTTATTAGCCTGCAAAGGTACTTCCCCGCCATGCAAAGTGCGGGGTGGCTGTCTTGGCTATACTTGGCTGCTGGCTTGAACGATGTTGCACCGGATGATGTATCCACTTTTCATGGGGAAGCTTTCGCGTTGAGCGCGGAATTGACGATCCTGGAGGTTGGGAGATGAGCTTCGAATGTAATGACGTCGTTGGCTAAGCCGGATGGGGATGCCGTTCCGCTTGCTGTCTCCTCATCGTTCCGCATGTGGGGTCCGCCAGTCCAGCGAGCACCTCAATAGTACCAGATGATTAGAAAAACATAATTGTATAGAGTCTAAGGTATACGGCAACTGTTGCCGAGCCGGCAACACCAGTGAGAGGAACACAGATAGAAAGCAAGCCAACTACCCGAAACACGACGTAACGATAAGGGATTCTCAGCATTGTGCGGCGGTACAGACTTTCGGAATTGATGGGAAACCAGTAGCAATGAAATACATCAACGTTGAATCTCAGCAATATTCTCATTAGGCGACTTGGAATCATGGATTTGGTTGGTATAGTCGTTAAGGCCCGTGTACGGCTCGGCGAGCATGGGTGCAGCAGGTCTTCCCACTGCATTATACCTCTTGCGCCTACGGAAGAAGCTGTGAAATGACGAGTTAGTACTCGAACCAGTATCATCACGCCCGTGGAATGTCAAACTCACATGATAGCTCCAATGATGGCAGCCAGGATGGGCAGAACCAGGCCGACGCAAACACCAATGATGACCTTGTTACTGACACCTCCAGTCGTGCTAGTAAGACGGTGTCCTTCGTCATCACCCTCTTCACTGGGCGGTGCGACATATGGCGTCGGTTTACCAGAGACAGCTTTCATCGTCTTCGCCTGAGTACCGAATGCAACGGTCTCATCTACAGCGTCGGTTGTTTCCACTGGCCACGTTGCTTCGACTCCTGATGGTACAGATGTTGTCATGGTGGACTCGAACGTCGTGCTAGTGGTAACTTGCGCAGAGTTGGGGCAGTTGACCAGACCAGGGACTTTGCAGCTGACGCCGCTCCGGGTGATTACAGTACTAATTGTTGCCGCGGAGAGATCTTGTCGTCTCTCGAGGGCGGGTGTGATCGTAGCCTGTGTCATGGTTGGCTTGCCCTGTATCCCACATACTTCAGCCAACGTGGTTGTGAAGATGGCAGTAGATGTTTCTGCTACAGGTCCCCATGTCTTTGTTTCGTTCAGGAACTCAACGGCGACTGATGCACCGGCGATCGCACCGACAGCGAAGTTGTATTCTTGAATGACCTTCAGCTCGCATTCTTTGTCATCCGGAGTGTACGTAACGTTGGTGGTGAATTCGGCAACGTTAGCGAAGACGGCCACTTCAATACCGGCTTGGACTTCTGGAAGCGCAAAATCCTTGAGCGCTTCGAAAATACCAGTCTCTGGCGCCGTCACCTTAAGACCGCAGTGAGCGCCTATCCGTAAAGCCGCGGCTATGGACACGCTCGCACTTTCAAGGGTGACAGGTAAGAACTCAAATTTCCCACCCTTACTAAGAGAATAGTCAGCTACTTGCCCGTAATTCGGATGTGCACGAACAAGATAAGAGTAATATGCGGATCAGCAAGCGAAAGATACGTCTGGTAATGTAAGGGCATATCGCGAGGGGAAGGATTCTTACACAGTCATATCAGCTACTTCGTCTCCGAACAACGGAAGGTTAATGGCGACACCGTCGTCCAGTTTGACGTGAAAGCCGCTACTAATATCGATAGCACCTTCCACGGCCAGTATGAGGTCCACTGTGAGAACAGCACCAAGCATCAGGTCTTGACCTATACTGGCTCCGATAGGACTTTGTGTTGCAAAGAGTGTGATTTCGTATGTCGCTCCAGCGCTGAGAACTGTGCCGATCTCTAGGTATAGCTCCATGCCATCGAATTGGAAGCGTAGGTTGGCTTCAGGTATAGCGGAAACATTCAGGTCAAACGGAAGCTCAAATGTTGGGTACTCGAAATCTGACGCATCAATCCCGTCACTGGCGTTGAATCTCTCTATCGCTCTGTCCAGATAGCCTTCAAACTGATCGGTGAGGTTCTGAACAGCTGTGTCAACTGAATCAATGGCTCCTTGAACAAGCTGGGTGGCGTTAAAGTCGCCGTCGATCGTGACTTCAGCAGTAGCAACTCCCTTCACATAGCATTTTGTACAGGTGACTTCGATACCAGCTTTGACCTCGAGTGTCTTGTTGTCGTGGTTCAGCGATGGGTTTGATGCAACTTCTCTAGAGGCGGCTGTCAACCTTTGTCTGGTATAGCAACTCTGACGACCGCATATAATCACTTACACCGACAGTAGAGTAGCGCCGCTCCAGCTTCTTGCTATATCCATGGGGGGAATTGAGAAATTTCCACGCTTCTCCAGACTAGCGGCAGCTAGGCCTCGCCCGATGGCAAGATATGTATCTTCCGTAGACTGGCCTGGGGCATTGCGGACTTTTACAGTAGAATCAAGTACTGCAACTGCAGCACTAGCCCACAAGGCTCCACACGCAAGGAGAAGGGTGCGAAGAGACGCCATTGCTGTAGAAAGCAAGCAAACAAGAATTTTGAAAGAAAATCAGGCTACAATCAACCCAAAGAACATAGCAAAAGCCTGAGAATTGCTGCCGACACAGGATCAAACATACTCATTTATACATTAACTCTCCCATCTCACAATACCTCCAGGTATGTACCATTCAACAGCACGAGCCTCTGCGGCGTAGCACAGATGGGGGCCGAATATGTGGGATGGAACCGAATACGCTTCAGTGCACTACTTCGCCACCAGCGCCATACCAGATGCGGCGATCAAGTAGGGTATAGCATCCTTCGGACTTACATCGACTAGGCTGGGGTACTTCTGGAACGATAATCGACCCCTACTTTGTAATCCTGAGGTCCTTTCGGTAATAAAATATGCAAGCTGAGATACATTCCCTGTAGCGTTGGCACTCTGCTACTGGAACATATACAAGGCGGAGCATGATCTGAGCAGTGAGCAAGAGCCAAATCCGGCGGATTTAGAGCCAAGGACTGAATACGATAAGGATATGCAGTTCATCGTTATGGTGAGACTGTGGATGAATTCGAGCTGTACGCTCAACCTCAGCCTTGTGGCCATAACATGCAGATACGGTCGAGCAGTGTCGACCTGCGGAAATGTCTTAGCCCCTGAAAGAAGACTAGTCCCGTGGGGGGATGAGAAAGACTGACGCAGATAGTGTCCGCATACTATTTATGGGAACACAACTCCACGAAGTTGAAGCTCCCAAGCCCTCCGATGCATATGCTGAGTGACATGCCACATCTACTCCGCAATGGATAGCTGGCGTTGTTGTGATGATTGCTTTTCCCCTGCCTAGACATGGTCTAGTTTGCGGCGCAGTAGACGCATGGTACATTCTCAGAACACTGCAGCTCGTGAGTGACCCCATCGCGTTTCGAGTTGATGGCTTTGCAGATTGCAACATCTTTCCATACTTTGAATCCATGGCGTACAACAACGAACAGGTAAGAAGCGAAGCCTTGTTATATTCTCATTCCAGATTGTGTGATCTTTAGTATGCCTTACAGCTAGAGGCAATAGTACGCTGTTCTCTGGTAGTGATGGACAGCGCAAGAGGCAACAATTTTCTTTTCTGGTTGCATACTCAATGTAGTGATTAATGGGACAAAAAATGCAAGGTGGATCATGCGACACCAAGAATGAAGAAGAGCTGTCTCTTATA
>Ga0268250_10001192_pt1 | contig 11510 bp, 6 predicted proteins | sample AgamicAsSfe_FD_200448 | JGI IMG/M metagenome (GOLD analysis project Ga0268250, IMG submission 200448) | Agave microbial communities from Guanajuato, Mexico - As.Sf.e (v2) (version 2) | ecosystem: Host-associated > Plants > Phyllosphere > Phylloplane/Leaf | place: Guanajuato, Mexico | collected... | reverse complement strand
CTTGCGCCTTGACTTCTGCTTCCGCCAACGGCGAACACTTTCCCCAAACTCCTCTGATGGTCGGCTCCGCTTTGTACGCCGTCGGCATCTTCACAGAGACCTTCTCCGAATGGCAGAGACTACAGTTTAAGAAGAACCCTGAAAACAAGGGCAAGGTCTACACCGGAGGCTTGTTCCGCTTCGCTAGACACATCAACTATGCTGGATACACTCTTTGGCGTGCTGGATACGCTTTGGCAGCTGGCGGTTGGACCTGGGGCGCTATTGTCGGCGCCTTCTTCTCGTACAACTTCATTCATGACGGCATCCCGGAGCTAAACAGATACTGCCATGAGAGAGTAAGTTCCCTCCAACCTCACATACTGCTTCTTTGCTGACCCCATCTTCCAGTACGGTGAACAATGGGTCAACTACAGGAAACAGACCCCCTACAAGCTCTTCCCATACATTTACTGAGCATGCCGTCACCAGTCACGACTTGGTTCGAGAAATACATTCCCCAGGTGGGAGATTTGGAAAGAAATTATTATAATGGCTCTAGAGGTATCTTTTTATGTGGCATAGCTTGCGCGCGTCCTGTGGACCAGTATCCTTTACTTGCTTCTCTTGTAGATCTTGCGGAGGAACTCTTCGAACACCTCCTTCTTGAGGCCCTCGCTCTCGTCCACCTCGGCAATGTGCTTCTTGATGTCGCCAACCTTCTCCTCCTCGTACGCGTGGTAGACCTGCTCGAGCTCCAGCTCGTTGTACAGAGCCTTGACCTTGGCCTCGTCGTCCTTGTTCTTTCTGCCGTAGTGCTGCTCGAGAACGGCGCGCTGTTCCTTGGTGGCGCGCTTCAAGGCCTGGTTCACCAACCAACTGCACTTGTTGTCCTGGATATCGGTACCAATCTTGCCAAGGGTCTCGGGGTCGGCAAAGTTGTCGAGGTAGTCGTCCTGAACCTGGAAGTACTCGCCCATGGGGATGAGGATGTCGTGTGCCTGCTTGAGGTTCTTCTCAGTGGCCATACCGCAGAAGTGCAAAGCCAAAGCGACGGGGAGGTAGAATGAGTAGTATGCAGTCTTGTAAATGACAATGAAGGTGTATTTCTCCAGACTGAAATTGTCGAGATCGACGTGGTCTTCAGGGGCAGTCAACAGATCGCAAGCCTGGCCCAGCTCGGTCTGGAAGGTGACTTCGTGGAACAGCTCCATCAAATCGACGTAGTTCTTTTCTTGACGGAAGTACTTTTTGAGGAGAATGTAGATGGCGCTCTCGAGCATGAAAGCATCGTTGATGGCAATCATGCCGACGTTGGGCATCAGGTACCAGCAAGGGGAACCGCGGCGGGTCTTGGACGAGTCCATGATGTCGTCCGAGACGAGGAAGAAGGCCTGCAGCAGCTCAATCATCCAGCCGAGGGTGGCAGAGCGGAAGTACTCGTCCTTGGTGAGGTCGCGCTTGAGGAGCAGAGCAGATGTGTCGACGACGGACATGCCGCGGTTGCACTTGCCGCCGACTGTGTTGTGCTGGAGCGACTCCTCGAACCATGTGAGGGCCTGGGTGGGGAGGTTGTATTGCTTGCAGTGCTCGCTCAGGTCCTTGATGAGCTGGGGGAAGACCGACTCGAACTCCTTGAGGGTGACAGGCATGTTGGCGGTAGGGATGGGACGGCGCAAAGAGTGTATGGGTTGGAGTCGTGGAGGGACAATTGTTCGGCTGCTCAAGATGCGACGAGGACCTGAAGAGCGTAGTGTTGACAAGGAGCGGGCGAGAAGAGAAATGGCGACAAGACGAATGAGCGTGTTGAGGTAACAAAAGTCGTCTGATTTGTTGGCGTATTAAATTGACCTCCGTCTGTTTCCCCTTGCGCCGCAGAAGCCAGAGCCAGCCCCACCAATCTCGACTGCCTTCTCCTCCGATTGCACACGACTCAGTCCAAATTAACAATTCGCTCTACAGCTAGTCATCTTTGCCCGTCTTCAGTTCGTCTGTCCTGGACATAGGACATGCCACACTTGCGACTAAGAAGACGTTGATGATATCCGTACATTTTTGTGAAACATAAACATCAACAAAACAATTCTGGCCAAGCCGAGCCGCCATCTCTTCGACATCATCACCGGCATGGCTACGTTATCTGCTGAGCAGACATTGCAACTACGAACCCAATTGCATCAGGCTGTTGCTGCATGTAATGATCGTTGTCTATATCGTTCTGCAAAATGGTGGGTGGAATCAGATGCGTAAACTTGAATCCTCCTAACAAACCGGCCAGGGCTGCAGAACTACTCAATGCATTCCCAGATTCGGATCAGGACCTAGATACCGGCTATGATACGGAGCCGAACTCTCCAACTGCTGAAGCCGATCAATGGTCAAATTTCCAGTTTTCACCAGATCCCCACGAGGCTCGACTAGAACGGAGAGAATACCCAAAGTTTCTGATGGCCAAATCTTTCTTTGACTGTCGTGAATTCGATCGTTGCGCTGCTACTTTGCTACCTAGTCTTGTCCCGCAGCAGCCGATCAATAGAGATACGACGAGTGCTGCCACAAAGACGAAGCCAAAGCCGACAAATGCATTACCAGGCTTACCACAGCTCAGCCAACGTTCGCTTTTTCTGGCCTTGTATGCAAAGTACATGGCCGGCGAGAAACGCAAAGAAGAAGACAGTGAGATGATTCTAGGTCCCACGGATGGTTCTGTCACCCTGAATAAGGAGCTTAGCAGAATATCCGGCATCCTCGATGATTATCTGAGCGCTCGAGGGGGCCTTCAGAGTACTCAAGAATCGCAAGGCTTCTTAGAATACTTGTACGGAGTTATTCTGCTGAAAGGCAAGAATGAGGCTCTTGCAAAGGCGTGGCTTCTCAAGAGTGTGAACCACTGTCCATGGAACTGGGGAGCATGGCAAGAACTTGCAGACTTGTTGAGCTCAGCCGAAGAGGTTAGTATCTGACATACAGTTTCGGGGGACGTGCTAACAGTTCTGTCTAGCTCAACGATATAACCGAACACCTGCCGCAAAACATCATGACATTCATGTTCCACATCTACTGTAGCCAAGAGCTCTTTCAATCCACAGAGAAGGTCTACAACGAGATCAATCAGATCAGCGGCATCTTCCCCAACTCGGCGTTCCTACAGACGCAACGTGCTCTGCTCCATTACCACTCCAAAGGTGAGGAATCTTGCACACATCACAATATCCTACATCTTCCTGACTTCGCGCGCAGAATTCGAGGAAGCCGATGGCCTATTCGCCGACCTTCTCCTACGACACCCCTACCGACTAGACTCGATGGACTCCTACTCCAACATTCTCTATGTAATGCCCTCACGCCCAAAACTAGCCCATCTCGCCTCCATCGCCTCCTCCATCGACAGGTTCCGCCCCGAAACCTGCTGCATCATCGGAAACTACTACTCGCAATGCTCCGAGCACGAAAAAGCAGTCATGTACTTCCGCCGCGCCTTGACTCTCGACCGCCAATTCCTCTCCGCCTGGACACTGATGGGCCACGAGTACATCGAGCTCAAAAACACACAAGCGGCGATAGAAAGTTACAGACGCGCTGTGGATGCCAATAGAAAGGATTACAGAGCTTGGTATGGATTAGGACAGGGCTATGAGCTTTTGGACATGCATTCGTATGCGTTGTTTTACTTTCAACGAGCCGTGGCGTTGCAGCCTTGGGATCCGAAGATGTGGATGGCGGTGGCGAATTCGTTTGCTAATTGTGGAAGACTGCAGAATGCGATCCGCTCGTATAAGCGTGCGTTGGTTGCTGGCAGTTATCTCGACAATGGCGGTGGTGCAGTCAGTTTTGCATCTTCTGCGGATCCACTTGCTGGAGCAGTGGGAGGAGCTTTGGATCCAGAGATTTTGTATCAGATTGCTCTGCTTTACGAGCAGGATAACAATATGGATGAGGCGTCTGCGTATATGGAACTCACACTTGCGCAGGAGGAAGGGCCGGATGAAGATGATTTGCCGCCTGGAGCACCGCTGTCCAGCGCGGGAGGTGGCATTGGGATTACGCAGACGACGAGTAAAGCGAGATTGTGGCTGGCCAAGTGGAGTTTCGTCAAGCAGGATTGGCAGCGGGCGTCGGAGTTGGCGAATGAATTGTGTCAGGATGGAGTGGAGGTGGAAGAGGCAAAGGCGCTGGTCAGGGACGTGAGGGCGAGGTTGGAAGCTGATGGTCAGTGAGAGGTGGATGGAAAGCTGAGTGACACAATGAGAAGGCAGGATGCCCTGATTTCTTATTGCAAATGATTAAAGCATAGCAAAACTCGATGTTCAACACACGTTACGTTCAGAGCAAATTGATGGAGAGCAATCAAGTGAAGGACACATATCATGAGAGAGATCAAAGCCGTGTAGATGAGAGAGGCAGGATGCTCATTCTGATACGGCAAATCACGGCAAGAGACAACTGCGAAGGCATGTCGTGTGCAAAACACATTCGTAGAAAAGGTCAAGTTGTTGAAGAATACATTTTCATGAAAAGGGACTCGAAGTCGGATATAGTAACAGAGAAAGAGAGAGAGAAACATCCGACTCTAGATCAGAGCCAGGATGAAGCTGGTGACAACGCTGACACCAACAACAGTCCAACCAGTAACCTGGACCTGCTTGTTCGAAATACCCTTGCCCATATCCCACATCAAATGGCGCAGACCGTTGAACGAGTGGTAAGTGAAAGGGAAGCTAGCAACCAGCTTGGCCAGAATGGCAAGAGCAGCAGGCCAAGCAGCGAAAGAGGCAGCAAGACTGGCCGACTCAAGGTGCCAGCCGAAGGCAGGAGCGATCAGGTATGAAAGACCGAAGAGGTAGAAGGTGCCCGAGAGAGCGACGCCGGTGACACGGTTGAGGGCAGAGCCGTACCAGGTGATCTGGGGCTTGTAGATGCCCAAGTGAGGCGAGACGGGGCGGTTCAGGCGCTGCTTGGCGAGGATTTGTTGCGAGGCCTCCGAGTCCGAGACGCTTTGAAAGGCGGCGTGTCTGTTCAAAGAGCATTGTGTGAGATTGAGATAGCTAGTGATGCGCATGGAGGGGCTGCGCGTACCTTTGCTGGACCAGGGCGGCGGAGGAGAGCACCTGGGGAGCGCGCGACGAGAGGAGCGAGGATTGGCGGACCGCCACTGTTGCTGTGTTAGCGCATGGTGTTGTAGAGCAAAGTCAAGCAGACGTACAGCGGCGCGCTGTTTGCAGACCGAGTCTCTGGGCAAGCATTGTGAATGTGTGATTGTCGTATCAAAGGGCAATTGCAGGTTGTCGCTGTATGCAACTCACATCTCGAAGCCCGGAGGCCATTAGCCGCGGCTAGCCCCATCGACCAATCAGCTGCCTCGAATTACCCCGGCTTCCGTCCACTACAAATTCTTCGCTTTCCGATTTCTTTTCTTCCTTCTTTTCTTTCTAATTCATGGGACCTGGTTCACCCACCGCTTGGAGGTTTTATCTTTGATATACCGGTGGTTATTATAGTCTGGCATTCTGTCAGGCGAACCCATATGCCAGGTCTCTAGACTGAAATCGCCCGTCGTTAATCGCCCATTATTGCCGTGACCTATGGCTTGTTTGGGTTTCATATTCAGGGCCACATCCTTTTCTTGACTCTTGTTCTTCTGCTCGGCAGCATTTTGGTCGATTCGATCGCGTTCGTCATGTCTGAGCCGTCGAATCAGATCAATTGGCCTTGCTGGCTCAGACATGTGCGTGTTCTGCTTCGCCATGCTGGATTGCTGCCCCTCGCTGTGTCCGGATGTGTTCGTCTCTTGTTTTGCGGAGCTATGTTGATGCCGTCATACTTGGAATCGAGCAATCTGCTGCTACCATTCACTCTGATAAGCCCATGGCGCTCGAGCACGTCGCTATGTCGACATGATGGTGTGCTCGTCTTCTACTTCCTCAAGTCAAATTGCTGCTCCTCACCAGGTCCTGACACTTTCGTCTTTGACTTTGCTCAGCCACGTTGTTGCTGCTCGTCATTGTTCGGTGAGACGGACAGCTGCCTTTCGTCATGTCAGGACTCAGGACCGCCGAGTCAGATTGCTGCCTCTTGCTATGTCGAATCATGTATGTCCTCTGCTTCGTTGAGCCGACGTCCTGTACCTTTGACAACTTTCATCGCTTCCGAAGGTGCCATGGAACAAGCATGGCTGCTCCCTTCAGGATCCTGGTAATCTGGTGTGCTGCGCCATATGGACGAACCTTCGTTTTTCGTGTCGTCACGACCTTTTGTCTTTTCATGCGGTCCCTCGAACCCGTGAATCGGCTGCATGCGCAGCAATCTTGCAGAGGACTCGTCTACAGACTACCGCCCTGGCTGGCAATCTCACCATCGTGCATGCATTCTTCGCATCTGTTGAGTATGTTGCGAATATCTATGCGCATGCCTGCTGGAATATTGTAGTGAATCAGCACTGGTAGTCTGATACCAAGGCCCTAGAGCACCACGCCAGCCATGTACTGTCAAGAAAGTGCAGGTGCAATTGGTCTGCTCTTTACACGACACGTGGGCACCATGTCTGGACGAAATTTTGCACTGGAGACAAGATTTTTCCAAAGTTTGTGACATCCGGTGTCCAGTAGCTAAACTATAGCAGCCGTGACCATGTGTGGCATGATTCGGTAGATGCCAACCTAAACAACAGCCGCTGCGACTCACTCCTTCTGCCGGAAGTATCATTGATGAGAAATTTGCGGCGTATCACAAAACTTTGTCTGTCGACGACTTCTGGTCTCTTGGTGCTCTGATCCCAATTCGCACATAACTTTACTTGCGTTTGCCGAAACTCTCGTCGGCTGATTATACCCGTCGGTGAGCCAGCGAGCATCCTCCCTCTCTTCGCTCAAACCTTGCTAATGGCGCTACTTGTTAGATCTGCTCCTCAGTTGATGATTGGCAGTGCAATCTTTCGATTCGATCCAGTTGAGTCTCGTACGGCAGTGCTGTGCGATACAGGTCCGAAAGCTTGTTAGGTCGCGTCACAAGGTCGATGGCTGCTGAACGTCCATCGCTGGGCTATTGTGATCCTCTTCTCATCTCAACGCTCTATCCGTCTACGATCTGGCGTTGGCAATGCGCGGGTCGAGATCAGGTGTGTCGCAGTGTCTTTGTCTTTGTTTGGCTGTCTCGTTACATCCTCCTGATCCACCACCGATGGTGTATCTCTCATCGAACCAATCCATCCATCGATCCACCACCAGGAAGCCGGAGGAGAGTTGACTAGTCAACCTTGCTCTGATTGTCTCCCAGCTACAGCGGTCCAGACAATCCAGGCCCCTCCCTCGGCTGCATCCTGCGGTTGTTGAAACGATAACCTGTCACGGGCGAGTTCGGGTCATTTGAGCATGATGGAGCTGCCATTCGTCATGCGCTTGTGCGGTAAGAGACAGTTGGACATCTAACGCTACACAATGGATGCGTAGCATCGTATACCTTGATCTCTTCGCGGCGTGGACCGACTCAGTCTACATATTCCTTCTCATCATCCATCAGACCATTTTCTATATCGGATCGTAAAGTCTAAACTCAATTGACTTTGTGCTGCTACCTATGGCTTACTCATGCTTCAGGCATGGAGCCGAGCTCGTGGAGTCGTAACGGCACTCCCTTGAGTCAAAACAATTAGGGCGCAACGGATCTACGGTACCCGTGTATCCTGGCAGAACCCCTCGACCGTTCATCAGACACACCAGGATCTGGAGGAAGACTTGAGTTTGTTCGCTACCGTCAAGAATGAATTACAAATAGTCTTCAGGGCGCCGTGAGTTAAAGGCAATGACCTCACCTTAACTTGAGCCTCCCCATTGGAATTCAGGTAGACCGCTGTCACTCAAGGTTCTACACGTTGTCCAAAAGCCTCGTTGCTTGACAGCTCCGCAGCCACTACCGTGCAACTCCCAGTGACATGTGTCGACGTACTATACTCGATCGAAAGTCCAAACTCCTAAACAATACAGCTTGCTTTCCTCTTGATAGAAAAGCATGTCGAGATTACGTAGCAGGATGACAAGGCGATGAAATGTAGCTGCAGGCAGTCAGTAAGATTTGAGGAAAGAGATGGCGAGGGACTAGCCACTTTGGATTGTACCAGCGATGTGGAATCACGACAGATTACCCAGGTCGTCGGAATTGCGCATTGGCAACACATGAACGCAGGCAATGCAGAGGCTTACACAGCAGTCGGACATCGACTCCGACTCCGACTCCTTCTCATTTTGTCGGTCTGGGTCGTTGACACGAGGCGTTCTTGTCAACAATTATCCGCGACGAAGCCACGTATCGCGTGGTTTTGGACAGGATCCTGTTTATGCTCCCCGGCGGCCACGTCCAGTAGAGCCCGACGGCCGCCACCTTTTCCCTAAGTGCCACTCGATAGAAACGGCGTTGGCCTTGGTGCGAAGCCGTCACAGGCTCGCATGTACTTCTAACCCCGCTAGCTAACTTTAATAAATTCGTTGCGCACGTACAGGATGCTGTTTTGCATGAAGGCTGCGACAACACTTTTGAACAGGGCAGATCACCATGTCGATCAGTCATCCACGTTGAGGGACAATCGCATAACGCATTCAGAAACGTAGACGCTTATGTAGGAGTCACCACCTTCACATGCGGCAGGGTACATCACGGCACTGCCTTGGAAGGAAGTTTATTCCGTTGGTCATGCAGGAGAATTATGGAAGCTTGCCGAGGTGATACTGGAAGATCCTACAGTGCGGTCGTCGTTAATATATGTATCACACGGTGGTCTCGACCGTCTCCGCATGGTAATCGCCAACTCGGGTTTGCGTTGGATGGGAAATGCTGCGAGGGCTTGCTGCACATTGTATGCATCATGAAGGTTGGGGCGCCTCAGTGATACGCCAAACATGTACCAACTCAGATCACGATATGATTAGGCAGGTGAACGACTAGCTGGCCGACAGATCAGTAGTGCTAGTTTGCGCATTTTCTCGGTCGAATGATAGGGCCAGTTTACTTGTGCTTTTTGCCCTCGCCTGATTCGAATGCATACATGAACGGCCCGACGAGACTTGGGTAGCAAATAATAAGACCATGACCTAGAACAAGAGCCATGGCGGAACCACTCCAGCAGTGACAAACATTGACCCAAGGATGGGACGGCGGCTGCAGGGTAAAATGCCGCCCATCCCGATCCAAAGTACGCCATATCTTGTCTACGTTGAGCCAAGTAGGTAATAGTCATTCGACAATAGTGTGGAGGCGGAGACGCAAAACACTCTCAACACGCCAAAGCGTTTTGCCTATTCGGAGCTTGGCCGGCGGCCCTGTGGTAGGACTGACTCGTTGAACGACTCCTCCTACCCACTGTGCCCTATTTTGTATACAAGCGTGCTGCCGCAGATTGAGCCCACTCAGGTCGTGGCTTTGGTAGACTCGCCAATCGCCGGTCTAATTCGTGGACGTAGTCGCTTTGAATTGCCTGCTGTCCAGATTGACAATCGCACATCGCAAGGGATCGAGATTATTAGCTTTAGACCCGCGCGAGGCGTTTGTCCGATCGGTCTCGGGAGTAGGTATCACCAACTGCCTGGACAGTCTCACCAGAATACGTTAATGTGATGAGCCGGGAGAGAGAGAACCGCTCGCTGTACCTGCCCTAGCTTGTTGCCGGCGTCGAGGAGGGATCAGACCCTAGCTGCCCGGTACAAAGATGACACCCGGATCGTCTCTTGTTGCAAGGCGCCGTCGAGGCAATCCTAGAGTATTGCATATATATTTCGCATGCTCGGTTCCGACAAGTTCTGAGACACTATTCCTTTCATTCGCGTGACGAGACGAATCGAGCACGCGTTCTGCCCTGACGCTCAACATACTGTGGCGGATCGCACGGTACGGTCTTGGTATTTCGATCCTGCATCTTGAAGGATTGGATCTAAATTCTCTCCACACCAGCTCAAGCTCAGAGATCAGCACCACTCCCGCCTAGCGAACTTGTCCCTATCGGTTGTTTAGTCCCGCAAACTTTAATCTCCCAGGTGGCGCTGTCCTCTTAACGTCAGCTCCGGCTATTTCTGACCGGCTTCTCGCGCACGGTATGATTTCATTGTCACCGTTGCTCCCTATTATCGTTCCTGGCCCCAATCTCGGCCGTAGTTCCAACCTTCGCTCTGATTTTGCCATCACATACATACAATCCCGAGACCTGGTCAGCATTCTGATTCCCATGACCATCTGTTCTCCAAGCCACCATGCCATCAACTCAGGACCGTCCGTCGGCTTTTACTCCATCCCGGCAACCGCAAACATGGACGCACGATGACAATCAATTCCGCAGGCCTTCCACAGTGCAGACAGAGGCCTTGAGACCGATGGAGCCTGGCAGCATAGGGAATGCTCCGAGGCCGTACCTGCCTGCTAACACCAACGATTCGAACCAACCACGCCAGCAGCTTCCTGGTCTACAGGAACTCTTGAGTCCGTCATTACGGACTGGTCCGCCATCGTATTCTCACAATTGGCCATCAGTCAATAACTCCTCACATCCAAGCTGGTCGGACGGTCTTAGTTCTTCCGTCAATGGCCAACGCAGGCCGTCCCAAGTGCCAGCGGTTCCATTCAATCCCACTCCACCACCATTTCATCGTCTTTCTCTGGATGTGTCTACAGCTGATCGCTTCTCTCAACCCACGCCTATTGTCCCTCTCGGTGCTAGACCTTCTCTACCTGCCCCGCCCCCGCCACCTCCCCTTCTTCGCAAGCTCTCGGATTATCAGGGTTCACGTGTACCGGATCAGCTATCCCATCATCCGCAAGGCGTGGATCATGTGGACCCATCCCATTCACAAGCAGCTTCACCTTACCGCCAAGAGAACGAAGGCGACATAGCTAGACGCTTGAATGCAACCCAAGGGATGCGAAATGCGCCTCCAGCTAGTAACTATAGTCTACAGTGCGTGGGCCAACGGCATATACCCGGAGAGGGTATGTGCTACGTTTTCAAGGATGGTAGTACCTGTCCGACTATTATCGACGGAGAGCCAGTAAATCCGCTCTGGGGGACGACCAAGGCCGGCAAGGCTCGCAAGAGACTTGCACAGGCATGCTTGTAGGTTGAACAGAATGATCTTACAAGTCACAATGACTAATTGAAACCAGAAATTGCCGTGAAAAGAAGATCAAGTGCGAGCCCGGCGAGAAGAGCTGTCTCCAATGCGAAAAGGCCAAGCGAGAATGCCACAGGTTTGCGTCTCCCAGATCAGGCGCCGACGGTCTGCTAAGGAATGACAGCAGGCCAACGGTCCCCCAACCACAGACGGAGCTCGGCAACAATATCACCTTGGCCATTCCCAATCTGCCTCTGGGAAGAGCCGAGTGGTCAAGTCAATCTTCTGGTAGCATTGTCATGGCCGAAGCTCCGAATCAGAAGCGCAGGCGTTCGGCGCAAGCAGCACAACAAGATGTGCTGAATCTGCCACCAACCTGGAACCGCGAAGAATCTCCCCAAAGTGTCAAGAGACGCAGGTCGGATGTCTCTGCGGACTCTCTCA